>ERZ1370068.5333-contig-4358_pt1 | contig 22861 bp, 40 predicted proteins | sample MGYA00561227_ERZ1370068 | MGnify/ENA primary metagenome ERZ1370068 (study PRJEB38410, sample SAMEA6850437) | metagenome | study: Metagenomic assessment of the ecological functions of the soil: analysis of the soil microbiota associated with the...
AAGTTACGTATTGCTAAACGCGGTACGCGTAGAACGGCGCAAATGAGATCACGCCTATCAGGTCGTCGGCGACGGACCGTTCGATCTCGTTCACGTTCCAGCGTTCGTCCTCGAATCTCGAGCTGCAGTGGGAGGATCCCGCCGAGCGCAGATACTTCGAGCCGTCTCTGCGTCGTTCTGTCGTCTGATCATGTTCGACAAGCGCGGCACCGGCCTGTCCGATCGAGTCGCCGTTGCGACGCTCGAGGAACGGATGGATGATCTCCGCGCGGTGATGGACGATGTCGGCTCGCAGCGGGCCGCCGTGTGTTAGAGCTCCGAAGGCGGAGCGCTTTCCGTGCTTTTCACCACCACGTACCCCGAGCGCGTGTCAGCACTCGTTCTGTGACGGCGCGTATCCGCGCATGGCCTGGGCGCCGGACTTCCCGGACGGCATACCCGGTGAGACGGTGGCCGATGGTCTGCGGGATTTGGAGGAGACCGAGGGCCGCGGGCAAGGGGAGGGCTCTTCCTTCACGTCCTCGACACCGGGCGGGCCGACGATCCCGCCTGGCAGAAAGCGCACGGGCGATGGGAGCGCCTGTCGGCAAGCCTCGGGTAGCAGCTGTCGCGATCGGTGCAGATGATCTCGCAAATCGACATACGCCACCTCTTATCGACCATTCGAGTACCGACGCTCGTTGTGCACAGGACGGCGGACATCGCGCACGCCGCGGGCAGCCGCTATGGGTGCACACATCCCCGGCGCCAAAGTCGTCGAACTTTCCGGCAGTGACTACTTCCCGTACCTAGGGGACCAGGATGCGATTCTCGACGAGGATCGAAGAGTTCCTCACCGGCGTTCGTCCCGGTGCATGCGCCGGATCGCGCCCCTTGCGACCGTGCTCTTCACCGACATCGTTTCATCGACAGAGCGCGCGGCCGTACTCGGCGACGATGCGTGGACGCGGACGTTGGACCAGCACGACGCCGTGGTTGCCCGCGAGGTCGAGCGTCATCGTGGTCGCAAGATCAACCCGACGGGTGACGGCATCCTCGCGACCTTCGACGGCCCCGCGCGTGCCGCCGTGCGATGCGCCCGAAGCGATCTGCGAAGCAGTGCGGCCGCTGGGCATCGACGTGCGCGCGGGACTTCACACCGGCGAAATCGAGCTTCGCGATGCCGACATCGATGGGATCGCCGTCCACATCGGCCAACGCGTGCAGCGCTCGCCGGACCGGGCGAGGTTTTCGCTCGTCCACGGTCAAGGACCTGGTGGCCGGTTCTGGGTATCACGTTCGCCGACCGTGGCCTTCATATGCTCAAAGGGTTGCCCTGACGAATGGCGAGTGTTCGCGGTCGAGGCTAACGGCACCTTGGTCGACCACTCAATCCAGCAGAGCGAAATGACCTCTGGCTTTGGTCGGTCTGGTCGAAGGCATAGGCCACCATCTCGGCGGCGGTCATGTTCCGCCTGTGCGGCGAACGATTCGTAGACCTCGTCGCCAAGCACTTCGCGCAGATGCGCGACGCTCACGTCGATCTCGGGAGTGATGACCGGGTGAAAGGGGATAAAGGCGAATCCGCTGATAGGGTGGCGGCCGCTTCAGTAGTGCACGAGCCAGTCGAACAAGACGACACGAACAGACAGCGGATTCTTCACCAGGTAGACGTTGCCGGAGTCGTAGTAATAGCGGATCGACAGCATCGCGTAGTCGAGGGCGTCGGCGGGTTCACCATGGGCAATCGCCAGCGGCGACAACATCGACGCAATGCTGGACTCGATCTGTCGGCTCCCGCTGTATTGGGCGATTCTCGGGCCCTGGCAGGGCGTCGTAGGCGGTTGGTGAGGTGCCACGTCGCGGTGGGCCGTGCCGTACGTGAACAGCGCCCACGCAGACGAGGTTGCGGATTTTGGTGGTGTCGGCGACGGCAGAGCTTTCTTCGAGGCCGCCGTTGCTTCGTCGTCGGCTCCGGCCAGTTTCAGCGCGATTGCCAATATCGCCTGAGAGTTGACATATGCGTCCGGACGGCGCGCAATCACGGCGCACCAGTCAACCCAGCGCGCGGCCTGGGTCTATCGCCCCGTACGGGCAGCACATCGCCGCCTCGGCCTCCTTGCGGACTTGGTCGAAGCGTCCGCTTGTCACGGCTTCCTGACCGGCCGCGGCGTAACCGACGGCATCGTCGATCCGTCCGGCGGTGAAGCTGTAGCGCGGCCCGCGGCGCATAGCTGGGCGAGGCGCCGGTGTTGGCGAGCGCGCGCGGGGTCTCGATCAGCTCCTCGGTCCATCGGATGGGTTCGTGCTGTTCACCCCAGAAACCGACGAACGCCGCATAGTGGGCGATGGTCGCTGCGGTGTCGAGGTCGTCGTGGTCGGCGGCCCACCGGAAACGCCGCACGCAGGTTGGCCATCTCGACCGTCACCCACGAGTACGCCTCTTGCTGGCGTGGCCCGTCCCACAGGGCGAAGACGTCGTTCTCACGTTCCGCGAAGTATCGGGCGTGCGCGGTCCGGACATCTTCGGCGTCACCAGCGGTGACGAGTTGTTCTTCGACGAATTGCCGGATCGTCTCGAGCATCGAGAATCGGGTCCGCCCCGACGCTTGATCGGCGATCAGAAGCGACTTGCGCACCAAGCGCATCCAGGAGATCCGAGTGTCGCCGGTTGGTCGGTCGGTATCGGCCGACTGCACACGCCCCCGCCAGGTCGAACCCGCCGTGCGAACAACCGAACACCTTGCCAGCAGCGTCCTTTTCGGTGTCGTCCAGCAGGTCGTGAGACCACTGCAACCGCATGGCGCAGCGTTTGGTGGCGTTCCAATCCTCTGCCGTGACCCGACGAGCAGCCGGAAGCGGTCGTCGAGCCGATCGCGTAGCTCGGTCACCGTCATCGACGCAGCATGCGGGAGGCAGCCAACTCGATCGCCAATGGAATCCCGTCGAGTGCGGCGGCAGATCTCCAGCACAGCGGCAGATTCGAGGGGCAGCCGAACGAGACACGGCGTGACACCGCCTGCGCGCGGTCGGTGAACAACGCTGCGGCTGCAGAGTCCGAGCCCGCTGTCCACGTCCAGTGAGGGCACCGGCCAGAGCTGTTCCTCGTCAACTCGCAGTCCTTCCCGGCTGCGTGGCCAAGATCTTTGACCGTTGACGAACGGGCGAAGATCGCCTCGATGATGTCGGCCGCCGCATCGAGAACGTGTTCGCAGTTGTCGAACACCAGCAGCCGCGACCTGCCCTCCAAAGCGGCGGCGACGCTCTCGGCCATACTCAGCCCCGGCTGTAGGTGATGCCCAGTGCGGCTGCGAGGGCCTCGGGCACCGCCGCCGGATCGCCGACCGGTGCCAGTTCGATCAGCCATACGCCATCGGCGGAATCATCGACCAGCCGCGCGCGAGGCCATCTCCACTGCCAGTCGCGTCTTGCCCACCTCCACCGACACCGGTCAACGCCACCAAGCGATGTGCCTTGAGCGCAGCTCTCCACTTCGGCGAGCTTCGCGCCTGCCGGCCGACGAAGCTGGTGGTTGAGGGACGCAGGCTTCCCGGCGCAGCGGTCGATCGCGTCTTCAGCGGCGGGAACTCGCTGCGCAGGCCGGGCACTCGGACCTGAAGGATGTCGACCGGTTTGGCGATATCGCGTAAACGCCTTTGGCCCCAGGGCGATTAGATCCACATCGCTGATCATTGAGCGCGGTGGCGCCGTTCAGATCAGGATCTGGCCGCCGTGGCCTGCCGCCATCACGCGCGCTGCCCGATTGAGCACCGTCGCCGAAGTAGTCGTCCCCGCGTAGCTCGGCCTCGCCCGGTGGCGATCCCCATCCGCACCGGCAATTCCAGCGTCCGTTGCGCGGCGACGGCAGCGTCGACAGCAGGATCGAGGTGACGAGAAGGCCGCGGCCACGCCGTTCCAGTGTGCTTGAACAGCCAACCGCCGTGCGCTGCAACGGCCTGCAATTGAACTGTCGTGAGCGGCTAGCGCCGCCCGCATTGCCTCCGCGTCGGCTTCAGCGCTGGTCGACCTCGATGTCGGTGAACAGAAAAGTGACGACACCCGACGGCGCGGGCATCTCGTTCACGGAGAATCTCTCTGCAGGAGATCCGCACGAACCCGGTCGATCTGCTCGAATGCGAACGACGCCATTGCCGCATTGGCCGTGCTCGCGCCGGCGCTCGCCAATGACTCGTAGGCATCGTAGCCGAGGACTTCGCGCAGATGCGCTATCGCAGTGTGGAGTTCGGGAAATGCCTGGAGCGTAGCGCGGATCTGCGGCGAATCCGACGAAGGTCGCGGCCGATTGATAATGCCCGGAGCCGATCGAGGAGAGAGTGCCGGGGATCGCCAGTGGGCCGTGCAGGTGAGCAAGAAACTGCCGGAGTCGTGATAGTTGCGTGATGGCGATGGTTAAAAAGCCGAAGGCTTCCACGGGATCGCGCCGGCCTCCGGCTAGCCGCGACAGGCCGAAGGGCGATGACCGACTGAGCTACCGGCAGCCGCCAGTCTCGAGCGATTTTCAGGGCGCGGCGACTGGACGTCGTGCGCAGAAGCGGGTCGGCGTCGTGGAACGCGCCCAGCCGCAAGCGGTCAACGCCAGGGACTTTACGTTCGGGTGTGTCCGATGGCTTCGGCAGCGGCAAGTAGACCTGGCCTCGCGCGCGCTTCATCACCGGCGCGGGCATTGACCAAACGCCAGGAACCAGTGCAGGCGCGCTCAAAGGATATGAGTGCCGGGGGTACGCGCGATCATCTTGCGCAACGGTAGCGACCGCCTCTTCCGGGTGGCCCACTCATGCCGTAGACCGCAACGATCGCTGCTTCGAGCCCGGCGGGACTTCGTCGAATCGCCTGCTGCCAGTTGCGATTAGTCCGCTGTCGGCAAGGCGGACAGCATCGGTGATTCGGCCCGCCGCGTGATACTGCTTGGCGATCACGTAGAGCTGCGCCAGCCGCCGATGGTCCACTGCCTCTGCGGGCTCGATGAGCTCCCCGGCCCACATGACGGGTTCGTATTGTTCGGCCAGTACGCCGAGGACCCCCGGCGTAGAAGGCAATGGTGGCCGCGGTGTCGCGCCCGATGAAGCTGGTGGTCCGCTGCCGTAGATTTCCTCGCATCGGGTCGAGCGCGCTCAGGGGCGGGAAATCGGTCCGCAGTCCAGCTGCTCGGATACCTGAGAAACGTGAACCTGCTTAGCAATATCGGCGCAGCCGCTGGGGCCGAGGTCGACGGAGATCGACCCCGCTGAGCAGCTCCGCGGTCGCGCCGTCGAGCAGGATCTGGCCGCCGTGGCCTGCCGCCATCACCCGGGCCGTGCGGTTGAGCACTGGGCCGAAGTAATCGCCGTCCGTGCAGCTCAGCCTCTCCGGTTGCGATGCCGATGCGCACCGGCAAGTTCCAGCGCCCGCTGTGCGGCGATCGCGGCGTCGACGGCGGTGCGCAGCGAGGCGAATACGGCGCACATCCCGTCGCCGGTGTGCTTGAAGACGTGGCCACGCGTGCGTCTCGACGCGTCTCGCGCAGCACATCTGGTTGTGCGCGTCCAGCGCCACCCGCATCGCCTCGCGCGTCGGCTTCCCAACGCCGCGTGGAACCCTCGATATCGGTGAACAGAAACGTGACGACGCCCGACGGTGCGGCCAACGTTCATCGGTGCACCTCGGACCCCACTCCGCCGGAGATGTCATCGTAGGTGTGCCCGGCACACGCGGGTTTCGACCATGGGTTTCTCGACGCCTCTTGACACCGCGTCAAGTTCCTGCATCGTAGAGTTCAGCCATGCAGATTCGCGACCACGCCGAGGCTCACCGCGACAAGCCGGCCACGTCATCATGCAATCCGTCGGGACACGACGGTGACGTTCGACGAGCTGGAGGCCCGCGCGAACCGGCTGGCGCACTTCTTCCGCAAGCATGGTCTGCGCGAGGGTGACGCGCGGTCGCCATCCTGATGGAGAACAACGAGCACTACCACACTGTGATGTGGGCGGCTCGGCCGCAGCGGTCTGTACTACGTCGCCGATCAGCACCCACCTGACCGCCGCCGAGGCGGCGTACATCATCGACAACAGCAGCGCCAAGGCCATCGTCGGCTCGGCGGCACTGCGGAAGACCCTGGAAGGCCTCGGCGAGCAGAGCTGCCGAACGGATTGGCCGCAAGTGCTGATTATCGCCGACGATGCACTCGGAAGGCTGGCACCGCTACCCCGGAATGCCGTTGCAGATCAGCCTGATACGCCTATCGAGCGACGAAATCGAGAGGCGACCTTGCTCCAGTACTCGTCGGGCACAACGGGCCGGCCGAAGGCATCAAGCGTGAGCTGCCGCACGTACCACCCGCCGAGGTGCCCGGCATGATGTCGAGGTTGGTCGGCTTCTGGATGGACCCCGAGGCCGTCTACCTGCAGCCCGGCCGCTGTATCACACCGCCCCGTCCGGTGTGGTCGATGACGATTCAGGGGCGGGCATCCACGACTGTCGTGATGGAGCAAGTCCGACGCCGAGAGGCTGCCTCGACGCGATCGCAGCGCCACCGCGTCACACACGGCCAATTCGTACCGGCGATGTTCACGCGCATGCTGAAACTGCCGGAATCCGTGCGTAATTCGTACGACTTATCCAGCCTGAAGCGGGTGATGCACGCAGCGGCGCCATGCCCGGTTGAGATCAAGAAGCAGTTGATCGACTGGTGGGGACCGATCGTCGACGAGTACTACGCGCTCCTCGGAGGCCATCGGCTCGACGCTGATCACCGCCGACGAATGGCTGGCGCACCCCGGGTCCGGTCGGCCGATCGATGATGACCCCACTGCACATCCTCGACGAGGACGGCAACGAGCTGCCGCCAGGTCAGGCCGGGGAGATCTACTTCTGAGGGGCGGCTTCGACTTCAGTACCTCAACGACCCGGAGAAGACGGCCGACGTCACGAGACAAGCACAGCTGGAAGACCGTCGGGGACATCGGATATCTCGACGAGGACGGTTCCTCTACCTGACCGACCGGCGTCACCACATGATCATCTCCGGCGGGGTGAACATCTACCCGCAGGAGGCGGAGAACATGTTGGTCACCCACTCCGAAGGTGATGGACGCCGCGGTGTTCGGCATCCCCGACGACGAGATGGGGCAGCGCGTCAAAGGGTGTGCAGATCGGTCGACCGAGCCGACGCGCACCGACGAGTTCGGCGAGGATCTGCTGGGCTGGCTACGAGACCGCCTGGCGCACTGCCAAATGTCCGCGCTCGATCTCCTTCGAGGCGCAGCTACCTCGCACCGACACCGGCAAGCTGTACAAGCGAGGAGCCTGATAGCGAAGTACTCGTCAGGGAGCTGTGACGCACAACGCCAACGAGCCTGGAGGGCCCTACTTCGACGACCTCGAGGTCAGCCAGGTATTCGACTGGGCCCCTTCGATGAGCGCTGACGGCCGGTGCCGCCGCGGTGCGCAATCGATCATCGGTGACCGGCTCAGGCTGGCACTGACGCCGACCTCGCGATGGCGTCACGAGGGCGACAGCCGCGCTTGCGCATCCGGCACTAGTCTGCGACCGTCGCCATCGGGCAGAGCACTCTGGCCACTCCGCGGGTGGCAGCCGGCTGTTCTACCGCGGGCTGGCCTTCCACCGGTTCCCCGTCATCGGCGACACCCTGTTCACCCGCACGGAAGTCGTCGGCCTCCAAGCAGAATTCGGCCAAGCCTGGCCGGGGAACCTGACCGGCCTGACCGCGCTGCGGATGACCACCACCATCGACCAGATCGGCCGGCTGGTGCTCGACTTCCACCGCTGCGCCATGCTGCCGCTGCGCGATGCTGCCGCTGACACCGGCCACGCCGACGACATGTCGGCGATCGGGGCGGACTCGGTACTGGCGACCGATCCGACCGCCGACTGGGACGCCGACGCATTCCGCGCCAGGGTGCCGGGCACCCACTTCGATTCCGGCATCGCAGCGCTCCGGTGCTGCACAGGCACCGCCGACGTCGTCAGCAGTGCCCCCGAACTGGCCGGCTGACGTTGAATATCGCGGCGACGCACCATGATTGGCATGTCGGCGGCCAACGCCTCGTCTGCGGTGAGCCGCACCATCGGGCTGGCGTTCGCGCAGCCACGCGGCTACTGCCCAATATCGCCACGCTGTTGGCGGGCTGGGAGTCCTGCGACCACACAGGCCGGTGCACGAGGGCGACACCCTGTACAGCGAGTTGCATGTCGACGGCGCCGTGCCGTTGCCCGAAGGCCGCGGTGGCGTGTTGAAGCTGCGATCTCTCGTCTATGCGGCCGGCGACGGCGCCGAGACCGGCACGTGCTGGACTGGCGGTTCACCGCGCTGCGGTTCTGACCGCGAGAAGACGCAAACCTCGGCACTTTTTGGAAAATTTGTGCGAGTCCGCGTCTGCTCGCGCGGTGATTCAGACTATGTACATCCCATTGACGTGCGCGTGCGCCCGGCCTAGAGTCTGATTTGCAGAAACAGTTTCCACATTACGGAAGATGGTCATACACCATCAGAAAGGGAGAAAGCAGTGCGCATCCGACACCTCGGAATCGTGGTCCAGGACCTCGAGCGGACCGCGGAGTTCTACGAGAACGTGCTGGGCTTCAAGCGCCTTGGCGACGCCCGCACCCCCGGCCACTACCCCGGAAGGCGCTGGATCTCAGCGATGGCGAGGTGCAACTACTCGCTGCTGCAGCCCAATCCGGAGATCGAGCGGTCCGGAATGGACGTACGGGCGCGATGGGCCCCAACCACATCGGTGTGACGATCGAGGACACCGGCCGCCGTGGTGACCGCGCTTGAAGGACCGCGGCATCGAGGTCTACGGCGCGGAGGCAGGCGGACCCGCCCCGGTTCTTCAAGTTCCGCGACCCAGACGGTGTGGAGGTCGACGTGGCCACGCCGGAGCGTGGCTGGAAGTTCGACCGCAGGCTCGAGCCGTGTTCGCCTGGGCCAGGGCGTTCCCTGCCACCGCTGTGGCTCGTCGGCACCGTCGCTCGGCATCTTCCTGCTGCAGGTGGCGGTCACGCTGGCGCGCCCGGTGTCGACGTACCGACTGCTGGCCCTCGGCGCCGACGGCACCACACTCGGCGCTGACGGCCGCATGCTTCGCCGTTCCGCCGATCGCTGCTCGCCGTCGGCTTTCGGCCGGTGGACCGAGCGGCACCACCTCGCGATCCTGATGGTGCGTTCGGTCTGGCTGTCGGCGCCGCTGGCGCCGTTCGCTCTCGTCGTCGTGGAGTCAGATCCCGTGTCATCGCGCTCGCGACCACCGCGCTCGGCATCGGGCACATGTCGGCGCACGATCGGCGGGCAGAGCATCATGGCCCAGGCCGACAGCTCGCTCGCGCGCATCAGCCAGGTTCGGCACACTGACCACGCGTCTCGGCGCTCGGCCAGATCGTCGGACCTGTCGCTCGGCGGCCTGATCATCGGCCACACGCGAACAGCCCGAGCCTCCGAGTCGACCTCGTCTGCGGCTCACTGCGTCGCGGCATGGGTGTTCGTCGCGCGGTCGTGCCCGCCGCCGTCCTCGCGCATGCGCACCACGCATGCAGAAGTCGACGGTGCGCACGGGCCAGCGCCGAACGGGTGTGGCATCTGCTGCGCAGACGAGGGATGCCCGCGGCGCTGATGACCAGCTTCTCCGCGAAGAGCGGCGTCGACCTGCTCCTGGTCTACGTGCCGCTGCTGGTGCGTGGCGGTCGGGCTGACGTCCGTCGCAGGTCGGCATCCTGCTGGGCATCAGCTCCAGCGGCGCCCTGCTGGCGCGGGCGGCGACGCCGTTCTTCGTCCGGCGGATCGCCGAGCGCTGAAACTGACCGTGGTCGCCGCGACGGTCGTCGCTGCGTGCTGTCTGCTCGTTCGTCGCGGTGAGCAGCACAACCTGACGCCGATGATGCTCGCGATGTCGGTGCTCGGCTTCGCCCTCGGCCTGTCGCAGACCACCACCATGGACTGGGTCGTCAACCTGCGTCGGACGACACCAGCCGGGGCTCAGCGCTGGGCCTGCGGGTCGCGACCAACCGCGTCGGGCAGGCGTTCATCCTCGTGGTAGCGCGGCGCCGTGTCGCAGTGGTGTTGGAGCGTCGGGGCGGCCTTTCGCGCTGCTGGCCGTCGTCATGTTCGCGACCGCAGGCGCCTGGCGCGCTGGCGAGCGCCGCGCCGCGGTCGCTCAGTCCGAGGGTGCGTGAGCGGCCCCAGGCGACATCCGGCGTTCGGGAGATCGTCTCGATCATCAGCTCGCCGATGCGCGAAATCCGTTGCGCGCTCAGCCGACTCGTCGGTGCGGCCACCGCGATGGCGGCGGGCGTCCGCGCGAAGTCGCGGAACGCGACGGCCACCGAGCCCACGTCCTCCTCGGTCTCGCCCGAGTTGACCGCGTAGCCCGCGCGCCCTGGCGCGCGCCACTTCCTTCAATCAGTTTCGCCTGGGTCGTGATCGACCGTTCGGTACGCGCCGGGAACGGCTCGGCCGACGTCGGGTACAGCGTGCAGCCACCTGCTCGTCGGTCATCTGGGCGAGCAGCGCCTTGCCCGAGCGAAGTGCAGTGCGCAGGGAGCCAGCGTCCCCGTCCGCGCCACCACACGAAGGGCGCGTTCGGATTCCAGCCCGTCGACGTAGCGGACCTGGTTGCCCTCCAGCGCGCCGAGATGGACGGATCTCGCCGGTCTCGGCGGCCAGTTCCTCCATCGTCAGGCCGGGCCTGCTCCCGCACGTTCAGCGAGCCGACGACGGCCAATCCGACCTCGACCAGCGCGGGGCCTGCGATTGCGGGCGCGCGTGACCGGTTCCTGCTGGACGAAGCCGTGGTGGGCGAGCATGCGCGAGCAGCCGGTGAGCTGTCGAGTGGGCGACGCCGAGGTATTTGCATGCGTCGGTGAGCCGCGACCCTGGGCTGTTCACGGAACAGAAGAAGCAGCAGAAGCGCGTTGTTTGACCGAGGCGATGGGATAAGCCGGACCAGTATCGCTCTCCGGTCGTGTCTTCTGCATAGAAGAAGCCTACCGCCATCCGGTCCAGGTGCTTGCCGAACTCGCCACGCCGCACTGTGTCTCTGTCGAAGTGACGCTTGACACATCCGCGCCACCGACCTACCGTTTTCCTACAACCAGAAAACATTTCCATCTAGAAGACATCGACTCGTTAAGAGGTCTTGCATGGAACAAGGCGTACAACCGGAGGCCGAAGCCCGGGTCGACACGTCGCCCCGGCTGACCCGGTCGACCCGGCCGACCCAGCTCCCCGGCTGAGCCGGACGGCCGATGCCGACCACGCCGCGACGAGCGGGTGACGCGGTGGGTCCACGTCGTCCTCGGACTGGTGATCGCCGGCCTGGGCCGGCTGGCTGCTGTACCAGGAGTCGCACGGAGCTCGCGTTCCGCGGTCCGAACGACAAGCCGGGCCCTGGTTACCTTCCCGTGCTGCTGACGATCTGCTTCGGTCGGCCTCAGGCCTGGCGCTGACGGCGGTTCGGTTGATTCGGCCCCAAGCCTGCCACGGCGAGGCGCCGACGCTGTCGCTGTCGCCCCGGCCAGCATGGGCCGCGCGCTGCTGGTGTGGCTCGCGCTTCGTGGTCTGCGCGTTCCTGATCGAGCCGCTCGGATTCCTGCTCGCCGGGAAGTCCTCTGTCCTGCTGGTGATCCTGGTGATCGAGCGGATCCGCTCCATCCCGCTGATCATCACGCTGCTGCTGCTACCTCCTGCCGATGTGCTTGCTGTTCGACACCCTGCTCGAGGTGCAACTCCCAGGAGGAACCCTGTGGTACTGAACCACTTGGAGGTCGGGGGCTGAATTCGGCGGGCGGGAGCCCGCCGGTGAACGCGCCATCGACGGTCTGCTCCACGGCCTTCAGGCCGCGATCAACGCCGACCAATCTGCTGTGGCTCATCGTGGGCTGCCTGCTGGGCACCCTCGTAGGCATCCTGCCCGGCCTCGGGCCGCCTGCCACGATCTCGATCCTGCTGCCGCTGGCCACCGGGTTCGACCCGGCCACCGGGCTGATCATGATGGCCGGCATCTATTACGGCGCTAAGTACGGTGGTTCGACGACGTCGATCCTGCTGAACATTCCCAGGCGAATCCTCGTCGGTCGTCACCTGTATCGACGGCTACGAGATGGCCAAACAGGGTCGCGCTGGTCAAGGCACTCGGGATCGCGGCGATCGCCTCGTTCGTCGCGGGCACCCTCGGCGTGATCGGCCTGACATTCCTGGCTCCGCTGGCAGCCGACGTCGCGGTGAACTTCCGGTCCGCCGGAGTACTCCGCGCTGATGGTGTTCGCACTGCCGCTGGTGATCATGTTGGCCGGCGACCTCGATACTCAAGGGCTTCATCGCGATGTTCATTGGGTTGTTCCTGGCCACGATCGGCACGGACCTGTTCTCGGGTGAGCAACGGTTCACCGGTGACCAGATCGAACTCGCAGGCGGCATCGAGTTCATCGCGCTGAGCGTCGGCATCTTCGCCATCGGCGAGGTGCTCGTGAACATCGAGGACAAGACCGAGAAGAAGCTCTTCAAGGTGCCCAGCAAGCTTTCGCGAACTGCTCCCGTCTCGGAAGGACATCACGAAGTCGACACCGGCGATGCTGCAGGGCGGCATCGTGGGCTTCCTGATCGGCATCCTGCCTGGCGCGGGCTCCACGGTCGCCTCTTTCGTCTCCTACATCATCGCCAAGAAGACGTCGAAGACGCCCGAGGAGTTCGGCACAGGGATCGATCGAGGGCGTGGCCGCCCCGGAGGCGGCGAACAACTCCGAGACCGGCGGCGCGATGGTGCCGTTGCTGACCATGGGCATCCCGGATCCGGCACGGGCGCAGTGCTTCTCGGCGCGCTCGTGCTTTACGGGCTCAACCCGGGTCCGCTGCTCTTCCACGAACACGCCGACGTGGTTTGGCCGATCATCGCCAGCATGTACCTGGGCAACATCGCCCTGCTGGTGATGAACCTGCCCATGGTTCCGTTCTTCGCGAAGCTGTTGAACACGCCGTACAAGGTGCTCTACCCGGCGATCCTGTTGATCTCGGTGGTCGGCGTCTACAGCGTCAACTTCTCGATCTTCGACGTCGGCCTGCTGGTGGTGTTCGGACTGCTCGGGTACTGTCATGCGCAAGCTCGACATCCCGCCCGCGCCGCTGGTCCTGGCATTCGTGCTCGGGCCGATCGCGGAGAACTCCATCCGGCAGTCGCTGCTGCTGCTCCGACAACAGCCCGATCATCTACCTGCAGCGGCCGATCTCAGCGGTCCTCATCGGACTCGCCGTCTTGCTGCTGCTCCTCGCTGACGTTCGGGCGCCGGCACGCGCAAGGTGCGTGAGCAGGTGCATCGAGATCGACGCATGAGCGAAACAGCTTCGCCCCAACCCTCACCAGGAAGGAATCGGATCATGATCCGAATCAGGCAATCTGCTCACCATCGTGCTCGCGGCCATGGCACTCGTCGCTCTCGCGGCCTGCGGGAGCGGGGCGAGCGGCGGTGGCAAGTCCGGCCCCGTGGAGGTCGTGACGCACAACGCCGTCGGCGGCGGAAGCGACGTGTTCACCCGGCAGATGATCAAGGTGATGTACGAGAACAAGATCATCGACACCAACTGGCCGGTCCGCAACGTGCCCGGCCGGCGACTCGATCGGCGCGATGTCGTACATGGTCGACCGAAAGGGCAACGCAGGGCTTGATCGCCCAGGTGACCCCGACCTGGCTGGCCACCCCGATGACCGTCGCGAACGCGAAGGTCAGCCTCGCGGACCTGACGCCGATCACGCTGGTCGCCACCGAGCCCCAGGTGATCGTCACGAACGCGCAAGTCTCAGTTCAACTCGTTCGCCGACTTCGTCGCCGCCGCCAAGCAGCAGCCCGACACCCTCGTCCAGGCCGGCGGGTCCAGCACCGCCAACGACGCGCTGACCCGGCTGGTGCTGCAGGACACGCCTCGGGCGAAGTGGAAGTTCCTGTCGTTCGAGGACACCGGCTCGCGGATCACCGCGCTGCTGCGCAACGACGCCAACATCATGCTCGGGCAGCGCCTCGGACGTCGCCGAACAGGTGAAGGCCGGTCAGCTCAAGGTGATCGCGATCGTCGGCGACCAGCGTCTGGACACCTTCCCCGACGTCAGCACCACCAACGGAGCAGGGCATCGATTCGTCGAAGGTGCCCGTGCAGTTCCGCGCCGTGATGGGTGCGCCGGACATGCCTGCGGACGCGGTGCAGAAGTACCAGGACGACCTCTCGAAGATGGTCGAGACCGACGACTGGAAGACCCTCACCAAGGAGCGACGGCCTGGTGACGCAGAACCTGCAGGACGACAAGTTCACCGGCGTATCTGAAGGAACAGACCGACATCGTCGGCGGCCTGCTTGCGGGACTCGGCCTGAGGAAGGATCAGTGACGAGCGGCGGTCCGACATCGGCCCTCGCGACGTTCGTCGCCGAGCAGGAATGCGAGCAGATTCCCGAACCCGTCATGCACGCCGCGCGGCGCGCGCTGGTCGACCACATCGGGGTGACGGTGGCCGGCTCGGCCGACGACGCCACCCGGCGGGCTCGCGAAGCCATCGCCGCTAGCGAAAATGGCGGCGGTGCAACGGTTGTCGGGGCACCGCATGCGGGTCTCGCCGCCGTTTGCCGCCTTTCTCAACGCGTTCGCGTCGCATGTGCTCGACCTCGACGACGTGTACAACCCGCCGGGGACGACCGTGCACGGCAGCTGCTCGGTGTGGCCGGCGATCCTGGCCGTCGCCGACGACCGGCCGGTCACGCGGTCGTGACGCCCTTGCCGAGCTTCGCGCTCGGGTTCGAGGTGGAGACGCGGGTCGCGCACGCCGCGGGCCAGACCCATTACGACGCCGGCTGGCACGTGACGGGAACGTCCGGTCACGTCGGGGCGGCCGCCGCGGCCGCCCGCACGATGGGCCTCGACCGCGACCAGATCGAGCACGCGATGGCCGCAGGCGCCACGCAGGCCGCGGGGCTGCGGATCATGGCGGGCAGTGACCTCAAGAGCATGCACCCTGGCAAGGCCGCGATGGACGGCGTGCTGGCGGCCACCCTTGTCGAACACCGGCTGACCGCCAGTGCCAAGGTGCTCGAGGGCGACTTCGGCTACCTCGCGGTGATGAGCGCAGCGCCTGCACCCGAGAAGATCAGTGCGGGGCTCGGCGAGACCTGGAACCTCACCAGTCGAACGGGCACAAGCTCTACCCGAGCGGATCCCTGACCCATCCGATGGTCGACGGCGTGATCGCGCTGGTGACCGAAGACGACGTCGCCCCAGGCGATGTCACCGTCATCGACGATTCGGGTCTCGCCGCCGGCGGCACGGTTCACCGACCTGCCCAGGCCGGCAACGCCCATGCAGGCCAAGTTCAGCCTGCGGCACTGCGCGGCCGCGGCGGTGGTGTTCCGGCGGCTGGGCACCGAGGAGCTGTCCGCCGAGGTGCTGACGCGGCCCGACGTGATCGACCTGCGCGACCGGGTGAAGGTCGTCACGGACCCCGCGCTTGGAAAGCAGGACGCCGACGTCGAGATCACGCTGGCATCCGGGCGAGACGCTGTCCACCGAGGTGCGCGGCAACCGCGGCACACCGTCGGCGCCACTCGACGACGACGAGCTCGACGTGAAGTTCCGCGAGCTGGTCGGACCCGGTGCTGGGCGCGGAGCGCGCCGAGCGGCTGCTGGACACCTGCTGGCGCATCGACGAGCTTCCCGACGTCTCGGTGCTGCTGGAGCAGACCGTCCCGACGGAGCCGCTCGGCGGCGACATTCAGCCATGCCAATGGCTGACGTCGCCCTGGTCACCGGCGCGGGCAGCGGTCTGGGTGCGGTCATCGCCGAACGTCTTGCGCGCAGAAGGACTTACGGTCGCGGTGAACACCCGGGCGCGCACCGAGGAGGCGGACGCGGTGGCCGCGGCGATTCGCGCAGGAGGCGGCAGCGCCTTCGCCGTCACCGCCAACGTCACCGATCCATCGGCGGTGCGGCGCATGTTCGACGACCGTCGCCGACGCGCGGCACGCTGCGAGTCCTGGTCAACAACGCCTCGTACCGTCCTCGGCAGCGCGTCCAGACGATCACCGAGGACGACTGGCATCAGGTCCGCTCGGTCACCCTCGACGGCGCCTTCCGCTGCATCCGGTGCGCGCTGCCCGCGCTCATCCCCGGCGGGCGGATCGTCAACATCCTCGGCCGCAACGCACTGGCAGGCGACCCCGAGCGGGTGCACCTCTCGGCGGCCAAGCACGGGCTGCTCGGGCTCACGCTGGCACTGGCGGCGGCGCTGCGCGACGACGGGGTGGCGGTCAACGCGCGTGTCGCCGGGCATAGTGGCGGATGTCACCGAAGACCCGAGCTGGACTCAGGTGCCGGGCCGAGATCGCTTCTCAGGTCGCGCGTCTGGCCTTCGCAGACGCCGCGGAGCTCACCGGGACCGTCGTCCGCGTCGACTGCGACGGCTCGGTCGTCAGCGCTGCCTACGGCGTGGTGAGCGCCAGCATCGCCTCGACGTCGCCGCCTTCTGCGCAGTCGCAAAGGCGGCATCGGCCAGCCGTTCCGCGCGATCTCGACCCAGCACGCCGTCGGCGAGGCCGTGGAACTTCTCCCGCAGCTCGTCGTCGGTCAGCCTGTTGCCGGGTGTGCCACGCGCGTGATCGACCCACGTCTCCACCGTCTCACCGTCGTCGGTGAGCGCGGTGGCCCCGGCCTGCGTGTGCGGGACATCGGCATCGGGGACGACCTCGATGCGCGCCATCAGGTCGCGGACATCCGCGCGTGCGACGGCAGTGTCGGAGAACTCGGCCTCGCCCGCGCGGCCGTCCAGCAGCGCGATGGAACAGGCGAACGTCACCGAGAACTTGCCCTCCAAACCCGTACGGGGATCGGTCTTTCCGGTCAGCTCGAGCACCAGCGGGTGCACGCGCAGCCGGATCTTCTCGATGCGCTCGGCGGTCGAGCCCGCGACGGACGGCGAGGTCGCGGACCGCGTCGATGGCCGGGTGGATCACCACGCCGCACGCGTAGGGCTTCACCCCGTTGTCGAAGATCTGCCAGCGCTGCCCGAGCCCGTCGACCAGATCGGCGGGCGTGCTCGCCGACGACATCACCGCGAACATTCCGCGGCGGCCCTGCAGCGGGTCCGGCGCGCCGGTGAATCCTCCGGCCGCAAGCAGCCCTGCCCAGACGCCGGCCGCGGCCGCGTGGCCGGCGTGGAACGGCTTGGTCATGGTGCCGAACTGCTCGCGGTGGCCTGCCGCCTGCGTCGCGGCGATGCTGAGGCAGTGCGTGGCGGTGATTCCGGTCAGGCCGAGCAGCCTGATGGCAACGGTCGCCGAAGCGAGGGCGCCGGTGGTGCCGGTCATGTGCCAGCCGGCGTCGTAGTGCTCGGGGTAGAGCGCGTTACTCGCCCTGGCGGCGAGTTCGTAGCCCAGCGCATGCGCCGCGAGCAGATCGATACCCTGGCGCCCCGCCATTCGGCCAGCGGCGTTCCCGCGGCGTACAGCGGCGTCGTCGGATGGAGGATCGTCGGCACGTGGGTGTCATCGAAATCCAGTGCATGACAAGCGATTCCGTTGACCAGTGCCGCGTCGGTGACGCGCAGCCGGTGGGACGTGCCGAGCGCCATGGCCTGCGGGTCACCGCCGAGCGCGAGGCACTGCTGCCTGGCGATCCGTGCGGCGGGCTCTTGCGGCGCCCGCGACGGCGAGGCCGAGGTGATCGAGCAGGCACCGGGTGCTCTCGTGCAGCACCTCGGTGGGGATGTCGGCGGCGGCGGTGTGACACACGAAGTCGAGCAACGTGCGCGTCTCGACGGAGGTCCGATCGTCGTAGCTTCCCTGGTCTGGTGCCATGTAGTCTGTATAACAGAATTTCTTTCCGTATTACAGACGGGAGTCTGTCGGTGAGCGATCGATACTCGGTGAGCGGCGCGTTGGCCGCCTTCGCTTCCGGTGTGCGGGCCGAGAACCTTCCCGAGGATGTCGTGCACCAGGCGGTCCGCTGCCTCGTCGACTGGCTCGGCTGCACCATCGCAGGCGCCGCCACGCCGGAGAGCGGCCGGGTCCGCGCCGCGATCCGTGCGATGGACCCCGACGGGTCACGTGCCGCAGGCATCGTCGGCACCCGCGCAGCGCGGCGTCGGCCAGGCGGCGCTGGCCAACGGCATCGCCGCGCACGTGCTGGACTTCGACGACACCTTCAACCCCGATCGGACCACCATCCACGGCAGCGCTCCGCTGTGGCCGGCGATTGCCGCGGCGGGCGAGTTGGTCCCCGTCTCCGGCAAGCTCGCCGTCGAAGCGTTCGTCGCCGGCTTCGAGGTGCAGACCCGCGTCGCGATCGCCGCCGGACCGGGACACTACGACGTCGGCTGGCACGTGACCGGCACCGTCGGGACACATCGGTGCCGCGGTGGCCACCGCGCGGTTGCTCGGCCTGTCACCCGAGCAGACGCTGGCGGCGCTCGGCACCGGCGCCACGCAGTCGGCAGGGCATGAAGGTCGTCTACGGCTCGATGGGCAAGTCCCTGCACGCGCGGCAAGGCCGCCATGGACGGGCTGCTGTCCGGTTTCCTCGCACGCGACGGCTTCACGTCAGCCACCGAGCCGATCGAAGGCCATCGCGGGTTTCTGCATCTGTTCTCACCTGACCCCCTGCCCGAGCGGGCGGTCGAGGGCCTCGGCGACGTCTGGTATCTGCCGCGCGACGGCTTCAAGCCGTATGCCTGCGGCTCGCTGACCCACCCGCCCGCGCAGGCTCTTCTCGAGCTGCGTTCCGAGCACGGCCTGACCGCCGACGACGTCGCGTCCGTCGACGCCTACGTCCACGACTACGTGAAGACCACGACCGGACTGGCCGAGCCGCGCACGGGGCTGGAGGAAGTTCAGCATCTACCACGTGCTCGCGGTCGCCCTCGCCGACGGCGCGCGCATTCCTCGATCAGTTCACCGACGAGCGCGTCGCCGACCCGGAGCTGGCGCGGCTGCGCAAGCAGGTTCACGTCCATACCGACCCGGCACAGACCAAGGACTCGGCGCGCGTGGTGCTGACGCTGCGCGACGGGCGGACGCTCGAGCGCCACGTCGCCCACAATCTCGGCACGCCCGACAACCCGATGACCGATCAGCAGCTCGAGGACAAGCTCGTCGGCTTGGCGTCGCCGGTCCCGGGCAGCGCCCGTGCGGAACAGATCGCAAGGCGACGTGCTGGCGCCTTGTCGAACTTCCCGACGTCTCCGCGCCGTGCTTCCGAGCTGACCGTCCCGGCGTGACTCTGCCGCTGGCGAACCGCGGCATGGCCGGACCGTCTTCGGCGCTTACTGGGTTATGGCTGAAGACCGTCTCCCCGGCGACGACGAGGCGTTGGACGCGTACTGCCACCGGACCGTCGTCGCCGCGGTCGCCCGCGCCCTGCTGCCCAGCGTCGCGACCCTTGTTGTCCGTTCATCCCCGGGCAGACGGCAGTGGTAGCGCCAGCGTGGACGTCACCCCGGATCGGCCACCTGCTTGACCAGCGCGCACGTGGTGGCTCGGCGCGAAAACGGCCGAGGCAGGTCCACCGACGGCACCACGGTGACGGTGGACGTGGTCGGCCGCGACGTGCTCTCCGACTCCGGCAGCGCCTGCGCGCGCGCGCCGGTAAACCCGCACCGGTGGCGATGGGACGTGCCGAGGATCTGCGCGTCGGTCAGCGCCTGGTGGTGGTGGCCGTCGGTAATCCGCTTGGCCTGGCGGGCAGCGTCACCGCGGGCATCGTGTCAGGGGCTGGGCCGTGATCCCCGCCGACGCGGGCGGCGCCGGCGTCGATCGAGTGTGTCATCCAGTGACTCCGACGCCGCACTCGACCCCGGGCAACAGCGGCAGGCGCGCTCTGGCCGGACGGCGGGCCGCGATGGGTCGAGCGTCAGCACCGGGTCGCGGTGGCGGGAGTCGGCTCTCGGTCTCTGCGGTCCCGGGCCTGACCGAGTCCACGAACCGGACCATCGCCGCACCGCATGACCAATGGACGGGTGCGAAGGGCGTGGCTCGGCATCGCAGGCGCACACATTATCCCCGTCGCGCCCGCGCTGGCCGCTGGGGCTCGGCACCGGAGCAACGGATTGCAGATCGCCAGTGGCGCGGGGCAGTCCCGCGGCGGATGCGGGCCTGCGACGCGGCGACATTGTGGTGAGCGTTGACGGGCACAACATCGTCACCGCAACCGCGATACAGAAGCTGATGGTCGAGGACGCGATCGCCCGCCAGATCGAGATGACGGTTTTGGCGCAACGGCGCGCCTGGTCGACGTGTTCGTGGTCCCGCGCGAACTCGCCGATAGCTGACGCCCACGCCGCTGGTTCTTCCAGGACCCGGAGGGTGCGAGCGGCGGATCGTGTCAACGCAAGCGTCGTCGGTTTGTCGACAACATGCGTCTTGAATGGCGGTCGACGCCGACTCTGGCGCGTTTTCGCCGAACTCGACAGCGAATGCTCATCGAAAATTCCGGGTTCCGGTCGCTATCCGTGATTACCGCCCCATTCCTCGGGCATCTGTGATTACCGGCCCATTCCTTAGCGGGCCTTTGTCCAATCTTCATACTTGTACTTACCTATAACAACCGGATGACCGCGGTGTTGGTCCACTGATCGAGAGGGGCATCGATGACCCCTACCGACAGAGCGAGCCGCGGCCTTTCCGAGCGGGCCCGCTGGCAACCTTGCCATGGCAGGTGGCCGATGTAAGGCTGGACGATGTTCGATTCGCCCTCGTGAAGCGCGCCAAGCATCTGATGATTGACAGCATGGCGGCCTGGATCGCCATCAACATGCGGTACGTGGCAGAGAAGACCAACTCGCCGACGAGTGCCGCGGAGGACCGGCTGCTGATCGGCACAGCGCTGCGCGGCACAGCTGTCCGACGAGCACTCCGTGCCGTGATTCGCCGCTCGTACTACAAAGGCTGGACCACCGCGCAGATCGCCGACGATCTCCACATCGCCGATGGCGCGTGAAGTCGAGACTGCACCACGCCATGCAAGCACTGCGGTTCGCAAGGCAGCAGATGGGGGTTGACACGAAGACGCAATCGTCGCCACCTACTACTGTGCGCCCGATGCCTGCGCCGAAGACTCGCGGATTCTGAGCGACAGTCGGCAGTTAACGAGATGATTGGACTCAAACGTGGATCATGGTGAAGTCTGCCGCGCCTTCGAGAGCGCCGAAGTCGTCGTCCTGCGTGATGACCGGCAGGGCGCCGTGACGCAGCGATCGCTGCGATCCACAGATCGTTGAGCCGCGCACGCGTCGGCCCGTCTCGGCCGAGGTGGACGCGCAGCCGCGCCCACATGCGCGCCGCCTCCTCGTCGACCGGCAGCGTCGTCAATCGGCGACGGCATCGAGGGTGGCCAGTCGTTGGGCGCGAATCTCGGCGGTGGGGCCGCCAGCACGCCGGCGTTGAGCTCGGCGAGCGTGATGACGGTTGTGGCGACTTCGTCGGGTATCAATGAGGCGTTCAGTTGGCGACTCGTCTCCGAGGCGATGAACACAGATGTGTCGAGCACCCCGGTGCCGGTGGCAGGGCTCATCGAAGCGGCTCAAGATCGTCGGTGCTCTCGCCGGCCAAGTCAGCGAGGTCGTCGCGTAGTCCCGGGTCGGCTTGGTGCTTAAGGCGTTGCAACAGTTCCGGTCTCGTCAGCCAGCGTCGCCGCTGCGGACGCACTGCGGTCAGCACCGCGACGGGTTGACCATCACGGTGATAGTGATGTCCTCTCCCTGCCTGCGCACGGCGCACGCGCACTCCGGCCGTGTCGTTCTCGGCAACTCGCGCGACGCTACATGGACATGCTACGAGCGTAGCACATCTGTAGCATGCGCCCGGCCGCCGACGTCGTGAGACCCGACCCCCCAACCGCCATCACCGATTTCTCCGTACATCCGCCACGCTCAACGCGCATTGCGCGTCGCGAGCAGAGGTCCATAACCGTTGGGCGGTGTGGCGACTTCCTGGCACCGAGAACCTCGGCCTGGCGCCCGCTGGTTGCTCAACGACGCGGGCGAGGCCATCGCTACCGCAGCCCACAGCGGCCGACCGGTTCCACCGGAGCTGACCGCGGAAGCATCGTGTACAGGGACGGTCGGTGGTGTCAACGGCGGGAGTGCCGTCTCCGGCTTCTGGCGCTTCGCGACCTGGGCGACGATATTCGCGTCGACCCCATTTGCGTTCATCGTCGCCCCTCCACATTCCGGCCACCTGCTGTATTAACGATCCTGATGTGATTCCGCTCGCCGGAACCGGCCCGTCACCGGCCGCGCGCGGAGCGCGTTTTGCCGTCGAAGCGGCCACGACGAGCACCACACCGCCCGACATCGGCGGCGGGACGCCGACGTCGCCCGCGGGTGCGGGATGGACACCCCGAGGCCAATGGCCGCGGGCCCGACGAAAGCGGTCACCGAGCCGATCATGGTGACCGCGGTCCACGACCGGCTTCTCCGCAGTGGTGCGGTATCCGGCTGCGGTGTGTGGTCGACAGAAGTCATCGGGGAACAGTTCTCTCGAACAGCTCGAAGTCGCCGTGGCCCTGGACTTCTTCGGTGTTGCGCCGGACTACCGCGACTTGGCCGGCTCGTCATGGTCGTTGTGGCTCAGTGGGAGTACATTTTCGTTGAACGCAACTGTCGAAAGCTCGGGTGCCGAACGCAGAATTTTGTGGTGCAGGTCGCGCAGTCGGGGGCCCGGTCTCGATGCCCAGTTCGTAGCGGAGGAGAGCTGCGCGGTCTGCTGATATGTGTGCAGCGCATCGGCTTGGCGGCTGCTGCGGTAGAGGGCGATCATCAACAGTTCAGTGAGCCGCTCGCGCAGCGGGTGGTCGTTAATCAGGCCGATCAGTTCAGCAATACGTAACTGAACGAAGTACA
>ERZ1370068.10344-contig-9052_pt1 | contig 22853 bp, 40 predicted proteins | sample MGYA00561227_ERZ1370068 | MGnify/ENA primary metagenome ERZ1370068 (study PRJEB38410, sample SAMEA6850437) | metagenome | study: Metagenomic assessment of the ecological functions of the soil: analysis of the soil microbiota associated with the...
CTGGTGCGCGCTGTCGAGGACCCGTCCGACGACGAGGCGAGAGCGCAATCATGTTGCTTGCGGCGTCGTACGCAGGGATTGGCTTTGGCAGTGCCGGCGTCCATCTACCGCATAGCGATGTCGTATCCAGTGGCAGGAAATGTGAGAAGACCTTTTGCGCGCCCCGGCTACCTCGCCGACCACCCGCTGGTGCCCCATGGCTTGTCCGTGATTTTGAACGCGCCGCCGGCATTCCGTTTCACGGCCAGCGCCAACCCGGCCTCGGCACCTCGAGGCAGCCGAGGCTCTTGGCGCCGACGTGTCTCGTGCACACCACGAGGATGCTGGAAACATTCTGGCCGACCGAATCACCTGGTTCATGCGACGTCTCTCGACGTGCCCAACGGCCTGAACGCGGTGGGCTACTACGAGATCGGACATCCCGTCACTGGTGGAAGGCACTCTCCTGCAGCGTCGACTGACGACACTGTCACCCCGCCCGGCAGGAACTGACGAACTCGAGCGCGATGTTCGACGAGGCGATGACAGCCTGGTAGAAGCGAATCAGCCCAATGGAACTTGGATCGTAACCGGCTCGTCGAGGAGTGGTCTTCACCGCAGTTCCGGCCGGCAGACGCACTTCCTTGCCGCGCGTGGACATCACGACTCCCGTGCCGGCACCTGCACCAATGGCAGACCCTATCGCAGCGCCCTTGCCCCCGCCGGCGATGGCGCCAATCACCGCGCCGGCGCCGATGCCGATTCCGATCCTGGTCGCATCTTGCTTCTTCGGTGGATTGAGCCTGCCGCGAGAGTCCTGGCCGTGTGAATCTCTATGCGTCTCGTCTCCGGCATGCAGGCGATCGAACCGGAACGACACGGACGCTGAGTCCCTTGACCCGGCCTGCTTGTTTGGCCTGAAGAACAGACCCCGTGGCCTCGGCGCCAGCCTTTACGACGGTCATGCCGTCTACGACGATGGGCTTGGATAACGTGGCGCGCACCTGATCTTCAGGCCGGCTTTCGTCGGATGACACCGCTGTTTCCAGCGTCAGGTTCAACGTCGTCTCCTGCGGGGACCACGATTTCCTTGAACTTTGGAAGCTCCGTGCCGGACGAAGTGGCTGCCGCTTCCGCGGACTTGGTTGATGAAGAGTTGCTCGCGTCGGTGGCCGGCTTCCCGCTCGGCGTCGACGAACATGCGGCAGTTACCGCCAATGCGGAGACCACCACGCCAAGTCGTGTGCGCATTCAACACCTCCTCAGTTCGCAGAGCGCAATCGGCCGTAGAGGCAACCGGGATGCCGAACCGGCGGACCGGGAAAAGGACGCCGGCAGTCACCGGAATCGTGAAATTGTGCGTATTTGAAAGAAAACGATGCTGTGCTTCCTGTCGCAGGTCATGCAGTCGCTGCTCGACCTGAATTGCAGAACCGTCAGGCTCGACCTCAAGCTTTCACACGTCGCACTCCGCCGTGCGAAGATGAGACACTGACGTGTCTGCGTACATGAATTTCGTGATGTCTCCTACCGGCAACCCAACGCGGCCCAGGTATTCGACCATTTCCACGCTCGCCATCGAAACCGGTGAAGTGTTCTGCGCTCGTGGGTCGCAGCGGCGCAGGCAAGTCGACGCTTCGGACTGGTGAACCGCCTGGTTCTGCCGGATTCGGGAGCGGTGCCTTCGCGCAAGGTCGAAACACTCGTGAATGGGAACCCATTCGGCTCCGGAGGTCGGTCGAGCGTGTCATCCAGGAGGTGGGGCTGTTTCCTCACATGAGCGTCCGCGGACAACATCAGCGTCGTGCCGCGGCTGGAAGGATGGGACGCCGGGCGCGTGACGGCGCGGGTCAGCGAGCTTCTCGATCTCATCGGCCTGCCGGCGCCGACGTATGCCGGGCGCTGGCCCGACGAGTTGTCAGGAGGTCAACGGCAGCGCGTTGGCGTCGCCCGGCACTCGCCGCCGATCCTCCGGTGCTTTTGATGGACGAGCCTTTCGGCGCCCTCGATCCGATGACCCGCACCGAACTGCACGGTGAGTTTCGCCGTATTCAGGATCGAGTCCACAAGACCGTCATTCTCGTCACACACGACATGGCGGAAGCCATCACGCTCGGCGATCGGTTAGGTGTTCTCGAAGGCGGCCGCCTCATCGCCTGCGACCGGCCCGACGCGATGCTGTTCCTGCGACGAACGAGTGAGACGGCTGCTCGCAGCGTCAAGTCTCAGGGTGGAAGATCCAGCCCTGATCCTAAGCCCTGAGCCCTGAGCCCTAAGCGCCCTGACATGCGCATCTTCAACTTCTGGCTGACCACATCGGCAGGAGCTGGTCACGCTGCTCGGACAGCATGTCTTGCTCGTCGCCGTGTCGACGTCGATTGCCGTAGCCCTCGGCGTGCCCCTTGGCATGTTTGCCGCTCGTCGTCCACGCCTCAGCGCCCCCTGGTAGTGGATCGCCAACGTCGGCACAGACAGTTCCAAGCCTGGCGATGTTCGGATTTCTCCTGCCCGTACCATTTCTGGGGGCATCGGCGCGCGCGCAGCCATCGTCGTCCTGACTCTCATATGGTCTTCTGCCCATCGTGCGAACGACCATCGCGGGACTCGCCGGAATCGCCAGGCCGATCCGCGAAGCGGAGTCGCGATGGGCATGACGCCGCGCGAGCTGCTCCGCCAGGTCGAGCTGCCGCTCGCGCTACCGTCGATCGTCGCCGGCGTTCGCGTCGCGGCGGTCGTGGGAGTTGGCTCGGCAACGATTGCCGCTGCAATCGGCGCGGGCGGTCTCGGTCAGCACATTTACCGCGGCCTCTCGATGGTCGATTCGACCGTGATTCTTGCAGGCGCCATTCCCGGCGGCGTTGCTGGCGCTTGCCGTGGACGGGGGCTTGCTGTGGCTGGAGCGGCACCTGTCGGCAAGACGGCGGTCTCGGTCTCGAGGGGCGGTGATCGCTGTAGCCGCCGTCCTGTTCGCGGGCCTCGTCTTCTCGAGCGCGGTCGTGATCAGTCGCTCCAACAACAGTATCGTTGTGGGATCCAAGAATTTCACGGAGCAGATCGTCCTGGGCGAGATTGTGGCGCAAACCATCGAGCGGGAAACCGGCCTGCCGGTCGAGCGTCGGTTGAATCTCGGCGGCACTCTGATCTGCGACCGCGGACTACTCGGCGGCGAGATTGACGTCTACGTCGAGTACACGGGCACTTCCCTCACGGCCATTTTTTCATCAACCGCTCACCAACGATTCCGCAACCGTGTTCGAGACGGTTCGCGATCTGCACGCCCGCAGCGGACGTACGCTCCTCCCACCGCTGGGCTTCAACAATACCTTCGCAATTCTGGTTCGTGGGCGTGATGCGCGGGAATTGAATCTGCGAACCATTGAGGATGCTGCTCGTGTGGCGCCGCGGTGGCGGGCCGGCTTCGGCTACGAATTCCTCGAGAGACCGGACGGCTACCCCGGTCTGGCGAAGGCATGGGCTCCGCTTTCTGGAGTCGCCAAGTGTCATGGATCTCACCCTCAGCTACCGCGCTCTGGCGTCGGGTCAGGTCGACCTGATCGCTGGCGACGCCACGGCGGGCCTGATCAAAGGACCTCGATCTCGTGCAACTCGAGGACAACCGTCACTACTTTCCGCCGTACGACGCCGCGCCAGTGGCGCGCGCCGAGACGCTGCTGCGATATCCACAGGTCCACAGGGCCCTCGAGGCGCTCGCAGGGCGCATTTCCGCCGAGACGATGCAGGCCATGAACTACGCCGCCGATGCCTTGCACGAAGACCCCGCGGCCATCGCGCGACGATTTCTGGAAGGCAGAATCGACAAATGACGAGCCACGCGCAGCGATGCGCAGTCTTCCACGATCTACATCGGTCCGGATGCTTCGTCATTCCCAATCCCTGGGACCTCGGCAGCGCCCGCTGGCTCGTCAAGCTCGGGTTTTCAGCGCTCGCGACGACGAGCTCCGGAATGGCGTGGTCTCTGGGGCGGACCGACCACGGCATCTCGTTGAAGGAAACGTTGGAACACCTTTCGGGTGCTTGCCGGTGGGGTTGAGGTGCCCGTCAGCGCCGATTTCGAGGGTGGCTTTGCGCGGCTGCCAGATGAAATCGAGAAGAATGTGTCAGCTGCAATCGCGACCGGGATCGCTGGACTCTCAATCGAGGACGGAACAGGCGACCGGTCCGACCCGTTGTTCGACTTCTCCCTGGCGGTCGAACGAATTCGCGCAGCCCGAACGGCCATCGACCACAGCGCCACGAACGTTCTGCTCACCGCGCGATCCGAGGGGTTCATCGCTGGACGTCCAGACCTCACGGAAACGATCCGACGCCTCAGTGCTTTCGCCGAAGCCGGCGCTGACTGTTTGTACGCGCCAGGCATCCGCACGAGAGCCGACATCGAGGCTGTTGTGAAAGCTGTCGCCCCAAAACCGGTGAACGTCCTGGTCAGCAGCGACTTTGCGACCGTAACCGACCTCGCCGGGCTTGGCGTTCGACGAATCAGCGTCGGAGGTGCTCTGGCACGCGCGGCGTGGACCGGCTTTCTCGTTGCGGCAAAGGAAGTCCGCGAACTTGGACGCTTTGCGGCACTCGGCCGCGCCGTTTCGGGAACGGAAGTCAACCAGGTGTTCGATTCGAAATAGCCGCGCAGAAGTCACGTTCACACCTTCAAGGAGGGCGCTTTGTCCGTCATCAATCCGACACTCGTGACGACCGCTTTCGACTTACCCGGGTACTCGAACGGTCCAGAATCTCGGCGTGGTTCGAGGCATTGTCGTCAGGTCGCGGAGCATCGTCGGCAACATCGGAGCGGCCATCCAGACCGCTGGTCGGCGGCAACATCACGCTATACACAGAGCTCTGTGAGAGGGCCCGTGCCGACGCCTTTCACCTGATGCTCACGCATGCGGCGGAGCTCGGAGCCAATGCTCTCGTCGGGATCCGCTACGACGCGAACGAGGTGGCCGCCGGTGTCACGGAAGTGCTCGCATACGGAACGGCCGTTCGGGTCGAAGCAGACGGACCTACGGCGTGAGTCGGCGATCGGCACGGAAGCCTGGCATGGCGTGGAGGTGTTTCCTGACGTGTTGGCTCATGGCGCTCGTCATCGTGGCAGCCGCACAGCCAAAGACGGTTCCGATTCTCGATGTCATCCACTACGACGCTGCGTGTCGAGCCCGATATCGCCTCAAAGACCGTGAAAGGAGAAGTCGTCCTCACTTTTCTGATAACTGCCAGCGGCCGCACGACCATCGAACTCGATCGGGGCGACTTGACCATCGACTCCGTGCGCGAAGGCGGTCAGGCGCGAGAGTTCGTTCGAGCAAGGCCGCAAGCTCCAAATCCTGCTGGCGCGCCCGTCTGAAGCGCGTGAGCAACGTCAGCTCGCCATCGAATACCACGGCGCTCCTAAGTTCGGGCTTCAGTTCTTTCCGGAGCGGTCTCAGGTTACGACCGTCTTCTCGACCAGCCAATGGCTCGTGTGCATCGATGATCCCAGCGATAGAGCCACGCTCAAGCTGAGCGTGGTGCTTCCGGCCAATCTGACCGCCGCCGGCAGCGGGCAACTCGTAGGACGGCATGCTTTGCCAGGCGAGAAGACACTTTACGAATGGGAGCTGGACCGCCAGGTGCCTACCTACACGTTCGGGTTTACAGCGGGCAGCTTCATCGAGGCCGCCGACGCCGGCGAGCGCCCGCGTCTGCGCTATCTGGCGGCCGGCTTCTCTGAGGCCGAGTTGCGACGCGTTTTTGCCGACACCGCGGACACGATCCGCTTTTTCGAGGATCGGGCTGGAGTCCCATTTCCGGACGCCACCTACGCTCAGGTGCTGGTGGCGAACAGTGCCGGCCAGGAGATGAGCGGCTTCTCGGTCATGTCCGAAGGCTACGGTCGTTCGGTGTTGGACGACCCCGGCAGTAGCGCTCTCGCCGCCCACGAGCTCGCCCACCAGTGGTGGGGCAACATGGTCACGTGCGCCGATTGGACTCATTTCTGGTTGAACGAAGGGTTCGCGACGTTCATGGCCGCGGCCTACAGCGAGCACCGCTTCGGCCGGCGCGCGTACGAGCGGGCGCTCGAGAGCTCGAGTGCGCGATACGAAACAGTTCGAGCGGCCGGTCACGATCGATCGCTCGTCTTTCCAGAGTGGAACCGGCCATCAGCAGACGACCGCACGCTCGTCTATCACAAAGGGGCGTATGCGTTGCATGTGCTCAGGCAAACGCTGGGTGAATCTCTCTTCTGGTCTGGCATCCGCGATTACACACGCGCGAACTTTGGAAAAAGCGTCTCGACTGCAGACTTTCAGATGGCCATGGAGCAGGCCAGCGGGAGAAATCTGTCGGAGTTTTTCTCACGATGGATCTACGCGACGACACAGTGATGAACTGGCGAATCCGCCAGGCTGGCGTCGAAGACCTCGACGCCGTCTCGAGTGTGCTGCACGAAGCGGCCCAGTGGCTCGAGCAAAGAGGGATGGCTCTTTGGCTCGACAGCGAGTTGGCGCCAGATCGCATCCGTGAAGAGGTCGAGGCAGGACTGTTTCACGTCGCGGAAGCGGATGGCATCATCGGCGGCGTCATCATGTTCCAGTTGGAGGACCCGGAGTTCTGGCCCGATGCCGTCCCAGGGGAGGCGGCGCATCTGCATCGGCTGGCCGTGAGACGACGATTCGCGGGAGGACAGCTGTCGTCTCTCCTGCTTGATTGGTCGCGGGAGAAACACGGCGGCTCGGCAGGAAATATCTGCGAATGGACACCGAGACTTCGCGCCTCAAGTTGCGCGAGATGTACGAGCGATACGGCTTTCGCTACCACCAGAGCGCAACATGGGGCGATTTTCGGTCATCCGCTACCAGTATCCGATAGACGGAGAGAGAAGGAGGAAAGTAAGAAGTAAGAGGGAAGAAGTGAGAAGTATGGCGAGTTTTGTGAGGAGGCGGGCGCGAGCCGTTTTCACAGTGGCCGTCAGGATCGCAACCAACTGATTCGCCTCGTCTAGTAGCGGCAAGCACTCGTGGATGTCTGCAAGCGCGCAACTATTGATGATCCGCAGCCAGCATAAGAGTCTCGCGGGCTTCTTTGAGAGCGATTGAGTTTTTGGATATGAACTCTCGGCGGGAGATGCAGCTTTTGCTTCCTCAAGATTTGCGCCGATTGATCGTTCCCGGCGTCGAGGAGTGGGAGCGCAACAACCCGGGATGCTTGGGGACCATGCGGGCGCCCTGTTCAAAGGCGCGCCGCTTCCTTCTTCCTTCTTCCTTTCTTGTCTATACCGCCCGTAGTAACGTCAGCGCAAACCGCTCCTCGTCCGCAATCCATTGCCCGAGACCGCGGAAGCCGACGCGTTCGACCAGCTTCACAATCTCGTCCGGCTCGTATTTGTACGAGCTTTCGGTCCAGATAGTTTCGCCGGCACTCAGCTCCAGATCGAGATCGATGGCCTCGATTCGCGCACGCTGTGGGCGCGTGGCCACGAGGTGCATCTCGACTCTGGACTCCTGTGCGTTCCAGAGCGCGCGATGCTCGACTCCGGCGATGTCGAGGTTTCCGCCCAGCTCTCGATTGATCCGCGCGAGAAGGTTCAGGTTGAACGCCGAGGTGACACCCAGGGGATCGTCATAGGCGAGCAACAGGTCGCGCTCCGGCTTCACCAGGTCGGCGCCGATCAGCAGCGCATCGCCCTCGTTCAGAACCGCACGGACGCTTCGTAGCATCGCTTCCGCGCCAGGCCGATCGAAGTTGCCGATGTTCGAGCCGAGAAACAGGGCGAGCGTCACACCAGGCCGGTGATGATCGCGCGAAAAGGCGGCGAGGCCCTCCTCGTATTCGGCTTCGTGCGTGACGACCGACAGATCGTCGATGTCGCCAAGCACTCGCGCCGAAGTCATCAAAGCGGCACGAGAGACGTCGATCAGATGCACAGCCACGTGTCCGGCGCGTGGCGATCGGCCCTGCATGAGCGCGCGGAGCTTTTCACCGCTGCCCGAACCCAGTTCCACGATCGTTGAAACCCTGCCGAGGCGACGGAAGATCTCATCACGATGCGCTTCGAGCAGCCGCGCCTCCGCCCGCGTGACCCCGTACCAGGGAAGCAGGCAGATGGCTTCGAACAGCGTCGACCCGAGAGCATCGTAGAAGTATCGGGATGGAAGCTGACGTGGATTGAGCGTCAAATAGTAAGCGACGTCGCTCGCGAAATCGACGGCAGATCCGCCGCCCGCTCGCGACTCAATCTTCGAACTGCTCGAGCGGAGAGTCATCAGCGGCTCCTGGCGCAACGGAACGTCGCGTGCACATATGGATACCGCGCACGAAACCAGTTGCGAAACGATGGACGGATCAGCTCCTTGGCCGTTGCCGGCGATGCGCCTTTCATGACGAAATGCTCGCCGTCGAAGAAGTCGGCCGAGTACTCCAGGATACGAGGCCATCGGGTGAAAGCCTGGAAACGGCGCGAACACGGTATTCGTCCACTCCCAGCCGTTACCGACGAGGTCGTCGATCCCCCATGCGCTTCGGCCGGCAGGGTGGCTCCCTGCTGGCTCGGGATCCCAGCTCTCGAAGTCGAAGACGCCGTGAGCCGCCGAAGGTGGCGCATCGCCCCAGGGGTGCTGCCGCTCGTGATGATCACCGGTGCCGTACGCTGCACGTTGGAACTCGGCCTCCGTCGGCAGGCGTGCGTCTCGCCAGCGAGCATAGGCCGCAGCCTCGGCATAGCTGACATAAACCGGCCAGGCAAGCGGCAACGAAACGATGTCGAACATGCCGCGCCACCGCCAGGCACCTTGCTCGTGCTGCCAGAACAACGGGTGTCGAACGTCTTCTTTCTGCACCCAGGACCAATCTTCCGGTCGCCACCAACGCGGCTCTGAATAACCGCCGTCATCAACGAATTCCGAGGAACGCCCCGTTCGTCACGTCGTGACGCTGGATCGAAAACGGCGCTACGTCGGCGGTCAGTCGCGAAAACTCGTTGTCCCAGCCGAATGCAATCGAGTTTCGATCGACGCCAAGCGTCGCGCGGCCGGCTGGCACGTCGACCCACTCTTCAGGCGGCCGAGGCCCCTGACCTTCGGCCGGATATCCCGCGGGACGGCACTTCTGATCGAGCGTGGAGCCGCTGCCACATGTAGAGCAGCGTTTCCTGGTGCATGGCCTCGTGCTCGAGGATGGTGAAAACCGCCTCGGCGCGATCCAGCAACGGGTGACCGGGCCGATCGAGATCGGCGGTCGCCAAAACGTCGACCACCCGCCGGTCGGCCTCTTCCTGCAAATTGCCGGACCACGTCACGACTCGGCCATTTGAACGCCTGTTGCGAGTCCGAAGATTCGGAAGGATCGATACCCCTCGCAAACAAGGTTTCGAGGGCCGGATCGATGCTCGGACCACTCACCGCTTTCCTCACCAGCGTATTGAAGCTGAACGCTGGGAGGTGACCCTCGTAGAAGACGATAGGGTGCCGCAGTGCAATAGGTTGGCTGTGTACGCCTCGTTTACGAGCAGATCGAACAAGGCCTGCGAGCGGTTGCGGTTGCGTCGATACCAGGACACCAGCCCGGCCCGATCGATCGTGAAGGGAGCTATGGTTTGGAGGGTCATAGGGTTCTGCCTCCGGCTTGCAAGATTCGCGCACGATCGCAATGAGCCGCGATGGCGTCACGCGTCGCAGCCTGGTTGACGCGGCGGCGAGCCCGTCATTATACGGGCCAGAGGGTCGGAAGTTCGGTTGAGCTTAGGATGAGGAAAGGCTGCTTTGGCTAGGAAAGGCTACTTTTCGGATCGGCCGTTTGGCGATGCCTCGCGGTTGAAATAGCCGCTGCGGGCCCGAACCGTCAACTTGCGATCGCGGACGCGGACGTCGATCGGCCGCCAGTCGCTATCGTCGGCCGCCTCGATGGCAATCAGATATTGGTGCCGGAGCCTCCGAGAGAATCTGAAAGGCGCGCAGCCCCGCGCTTTCAGTCGCAGTCGTACCACAGCAGATCCCCGCCCCGTCCACTGAGCCAGGTCCCGCAGATCGCCCTCGCTTGCGGCACGCCGCTGGTCTCGCGGTCGAGGTGTTGCGCGTAGTCGATTGGAGACACCGTCACCACGATACACGCGGCAGCATCGATGGAGCTTGCGAGCGCAGACACTTCCCCGGGCGTCAGCTTGCTGCTCGTGTCGAGGCCGTCGGTGAAGACGACGATGGCGCGGCGAGCGGAAGAGCCGCGCGTCGAAACGGCGGGCCGTCGCGGCGATGGCGTCGCACAACGAGGTCGTTCCAAACGGCTCAACGCTGCCGACTGCTCGATCGATTCCCGTCGGATGATAGGTAAACGACTGTTCTTCGTGCAGATCCTGATCGAAGGTGAAAAGGCCGACCTCGTCGCGCCCCTCGGCGAGATCGGCGATCATGTGCTCGACCACCTTCGCGCAAAGGGCAACCGGGGACCCATCACCATGCTGCCGCTCGCGTCAACCAGGAGTGCCAGCGAAAGTGGGCTCGTCCGGTCGACCTGAAAATCAAGAATGCGGCGGCGCTCGCCTTTGTCGAACACCTCGAAGTCCGCGGCCGTCAGTGCGCCGACAGGCCGACCTTGCGGTCGTGAACCACGGCGCTGATGGGCACCAGGTTCACGGAGGATTTGAACGTTGGAAGCGATGGCTCCTGGGCGCCACACGGTCGCAGCAAAGCCTCACGACCGCGGTCACGCACAGCGCCGAAACGACTGTTCGCACGGAAAACTCCGTCGACACGCATGCCAGTCTGCAACAACGGCGGATACCAGCGTGCGGTTTGAAAGGCCGTGCAGCCGAGAAGGTTTTAAAGGATCGGCTATCTGCACGGCTGGGTCAAGATCCACGCCTGGCACCACTCTGTGGCAAACCGGGTGCCACGCCTATCAGGCTGATTTCAAACAACTTGGGCCAGAGCTTGCCGGTCACGAACAGTCTACGACCGACAGAATCGTAAGCAATCCCATTCAGCACGTCCACTCCTGCGCGATCCGCCGGATCGAGAAGGCCCTGAAGGTTGATCCAGCCCAAAACACGGCCGGTCGTGGAGAGATCCGCGCGATGAAATCCGTCTGATACACGTTGGCGTAAATTTCACCGCGAACATATTCCAGCTCGTTCAAGTCCTTAATCGGCACACCGGCGTCGGTCACCAGCAGACGTCGCGTTTCCTCGAGAGTCGTCGGATTCAGAAACCGGAGCGACGCCGTGCCATCGCTCATGATGATCGAGTCGGCGTCGTGCGTGAGACCCCATCCCTCCCCTTGTATCGAAACGTCCGCTGTCGGGTGAAAGTCTTCGGTCTGCATACGAAACCGATCTCCGACAGATACGTCAGTTGCAGAATGCTCGGAACGCCAGATTGTGATGCCCTCGCCGAGCATACTCGTTGGCGAGTTGAATCTCCTGGAGCACTCGACCTGTCGTCAAATCGACCTTGCGCAGCCACGACGTACCATTCTGTCCGGTCCCCTCGCACAACACGCCCCGTCGCACTCGAGGCCCTGGGTGAAGGCGCGTGGATCGTGCGGATAAGCGCGGACGACTCGCATGAGGCAACTGGCACTTTTGAGCCCACGGGAGGCAGCGGCGGAACCGGCCGACCTTGCGCAGTCGCGCTCACAACGAGCAGCATGCACGCAATCGCCGTCACGAAACCGCGCGCCATCGTCACGCACGAAGCGTATCACCGACAGCGACCGTGGCAGCACGATCAGCAGGAGTTGGCGACGGCCAAGCCTGTCGCGCTAGGATGGTCACGCTCGAGGGAGGAGGAAACCTCGTGAGACGCACATTATTCGCCTTGCTATGCGCCGCTGTTGCAGCCGGTGTCCCGGCCTCCGCCCACCATTCGTTTGCCGCTCACTATTTCGAAGAACAGACGATCTCGATTGAAGGCGAACTGGTGCAATTCGACTACCGCAGTCCGCACGCTTGGGTGCATGTGATGGCCAAAGACGGTGAAGGCGGGATGCAACGATTCGCGGCCGAATGGGCCGGGCCAACCCGGCTGAGCCAGCGCGGCGTGATGGCTGATAACCCTGAAACCGGCGATTGGGTGATCGTCTCCGGAAGTCCAGGCCGTAATCCGTCAGAGCGTCGAATCCACCTTGAAGAGCATCAAGCGCCCGGCCGACGGCTGGAGCTGGTCCCGGTAATCCCGGTAGCGCGGCAACGTTTCAGGACGTTCCGAGTCTGGCCTGAAGAGCCTCTCTGTAGCCGCGGCTGAGTGTCAGCCGCGTGCCCTCGCAACAACAACGACATGCTCGCCATTGAACGACGAGCGTAGCTCCTGGATGCGATCGACGTTCGACGATCGTCGACCGATGGATTCTGACGAACTGCTGCGGATCCAGGTGCGACTCGAGATGAGCCATTGTTTCCCGCACGAGATGCGACCGCCCACCGACGTGGAGACATACGTAGCTGCCGGCCGCCTCACACCAGTCGATGTCGGCGGTCGGGACGAAATACACCCGGCCACTCGACTTCACCACCAGGCGATCCCGCGCTGGAGATTGGCGCCGGCTCATCTCGGGCAGCAGGGCCATCAGCTGACGTCCAAGAGTCGAGGCCTGGCGTTGCGCGAGCTGATCGCGCGCGCGTGCGAGAGCGCCAGCTTGAATCGCTGCGTGCTGAACGGCTTCAGCAGGTAGTCGGCGGCCTGAATCTCGAAGGCGCGTAGCGCGTAGTGATCGAAGGCCGTGACGAAGACCACGGCTGGCATCCGGTCGGGCTCGAACGCGCGGGCGACGTCGAAGCCGTCCATCTCGGGCATCTGCACGTCGAGAAAAATCAGATCCGGAGAGGTCTCTGTAATCGCCGACACGGCTTCGGCGCCGCTCGAGCACTCTCTAACGACCTCGATGTCGGCCTCATCATTCAAAAGCGACAGCACGCGGGCACGTGCGATCGGCTCATCGTCCATCGACCATCGTCCGGATTCTCGTCATGCGGCACCCACTGAAACCAATTCGGCAGCCGGCTGCACGGTCTCAAACGGAATATTCACTGTGACGCAAAAGCCTTCGTCCAGGTTCGCGAAGGCGAACCGATGGGCGGAGGGATACAGATGTTCGAGGCGAGCGCGCGTGTTGCCGAGGCCGACACCGCGGTTGAGTGCTTTCAGGCGATCGGGGGCCACGCCGTCGCCGCTGTCGCGGACCTCTACCAGCAAACGAGCCGTCCCGCTTTGCGTGGACGCTGATCCAGCCCGGCCGCGCGTGCGGAGCAATCCCATGACGGACCGCGTTTTCGACGAGCGGCTGCAGGAGCAGATTCAGGCACCTGCGCATCGAGCGTTTCCGGTTCGGCGAAGATACCGACAGTCAGGCGCGGACCGAAGCGCGTCTGCTCGATCTCGAGATACTTCCGGAGAACTTCGAGCTCGCGCTTCAGCGACACCTGCTGAGTGTCGGACGTGTCCAGCGTCATGCGAAGCAGCAGGTCCCTAGCCGATCGATCATGACGTCGGCCGCGTCGACGCTGGTCCGCATCAAGCCTGAGATCGTGTTGAGCGTGTTGAAGAGAAAGTGAGGATGGAGCTGGCGCTGCAGCGCCCGCAACTGTGCCTGGACCAGGCGAGTCTCGAGACGAGCCGCATCGAGGGCTCGGATTTCAGACTCGCGTCGATATGCCAGGGCATGAGCCAGTCCGACGAGGGAAAAGTAGGACATCAACACATCCAGTCCAGCTGTCCCAGGTGCTCCATCTGGCGTGTACTTCCACAGTCCGGCGAGCGAGCTCGGTCGGCCTTGCGGGAAAAAGCAAGGCGCACTGCGCCACACAGCATCACCACGGTATGACACGACCGAGTAGACTGCACAGCCCGTCGCATGCACGAGCGCCTGCTTCGGCCAGGGCACACGCCAAAGCCCGTAACGAAGCGCCACAGCCATGATGGTCGGCGCCAGGAGGACCGGAACGGCACCAATAGGTGAGGTTCAGGCCCAGCAGCCGGACAATCGGCGACCTGTCCATGCCTTCGAGCGTTTCCACCAGGTTGAAACCCTGAATGGTGGACGACACACCAGCACGGTCGCAAGGCCGAACAGCGCCAGGTGTGGAACCGGAACCCGCTTGACCATGCCCGACCATCCGTTCATCCGAGGCCCAAAATCAAGAGTTACGCATTGGGCGACACCGTGGCTCGTTAGACGTTCTTCGTCACCGAAGAACGGCCATTCGTCACACGGATTGCACCAGTCATCGCCATTTATCCCTTTCTCCTTGGCTCTGACGAATAGGGACCGTGACGATTTGGCATGCTTCTCCTGGCCCTCGCGCCTCGCTGGCTGCCAGCGATCCCGCAGTTGACCCGACGCCAACCCAGCACCGCCTGCGGGTATCGTCCCGGTCGACCTGGCGAACCGCCAACGACAGCGTCCATGTCAGTGAGGTGATGACGATGCCGCGGCTATTTGGATGCCCTATCTCGACCCTCGCGAGTTTGACGGCAGGACGCGATCAGCCAATACACCATACGGACGATCAGCGTGCGGGTGGCGATCGTCGATCGCCCCGAAACTCCGGGAGCTGTTGGCATGCGGCGTCTCTGGGCTGGATCGATTTCAGCGCGCCGGAAAGCCTTCGAATACGGTCACCGTTTCGACGGCCGCCATCACGATGACTTTTGGCGGACGGGCGGTGGGTGGCTGACCCATTCGAGACTCCAAACTTACAGGGCGCGTCGCTCGTGAGACAGGCACTTGCTCGCGCCATTGCTCACGAGCTCGGACACTATCTCCTGCGGTCGAGCGCGCACGCATCTGACAGGCCTGATGCGGCCGCGGCTCGACCGTTCTTCGACATGGTGGTTCCTGGGAACCGATCTCTTTCGTCTTCCCTGCCAGAGCAGATCAAGCTGCTGCTGAGCGCCGAACAGCGACCGGCGTGTTGGCTGAAGCGCCTCGTCGCCGCCGCGAGAAGCCGGCGGCCCCTGCAAGCCGCGGGCCGCGGATCACAAAGTCGTGGCGCCGGAGCTCAGACCGGTCGAGCTAGTCATCAGAGGGAGGCGGACGCGCGTCTCTGGACCGACGCCGATTTCTGAAAGACCAGCAAAGTAGGAGCGATTCTTTCTGGCGTGCACTTGTTTCAGCAGTCGGCTGACGCCGGGCTGGTTCGGGCGAACCACGACGAATAGATCGCGCGCATAGAAGCCCAGCGTCGGCATAGCCGTTGATGATCCGCATGAGCCACCGCCGATTGCGTACCACTTCGTCCTGGTGCGCACCCCACAATTGCTTGCTGCCGGCCGGCTGCTTCCGCGCCTGCTGGTAGAGGATCCACGACCGCGGCATGCCACTTCTGGGGCCTCCACATCGGTGATCCCGCTGCCTGAGTAAGCCGTTCTGCGGTGGCGTGCCTGAGCTTGCGGAAGCTGGCAGGCGTCGCGCGACGAAAGAATCCTCCTATAATGGCGGATCGAAGACCACGCAGTCGAATTTCGTGTTCGTTCGCATACGGAAAAGTCGGCAGCAATCGGAAAGTCGGTCTTGAGGAACAGACGGATGAACGTCGTAGCTCAAATTGTGGTGAACGTGCTTCCAGAACAGACCCCAGGTGATGTCGGCGATCTGCGCTCTTTTTCTGAACGCAATGGGGCTGATCTTCTTCGAGAACACCTCCGCCGCCGATGCTGCTTAGGTCAACACCACATCGGAGGTGGCCTCGCTTTGAATTCCCGCGCCAGCCATTTCGATTTCGCGCTGCCACGAAGGCCGGGCCAGAAGCGTCAACGCGGACAGTAGGTGTCGAAGCATGAATCCGCGTGGCAAAGCACACGCCTGGCTGGCCGGATGATATTGCCCATGTTGAAGAACCCGCTTGTCCATCCGAAAAGCGATCGGACGAAGGGTTTTGCTCGCTGCTGACGCTCTTGGCGACTGGTTTCGCCGTTCGCTTCGAACGGATGATCGAGGCCGCCCCGAAGAACAGCATCGGTCCTGATAATTGCGGGCGCGTCCGGCAATGGCGAATGCGTCCACTGTAATACATCGATGCTGCGCGCCAGGCGCTTTCAACGGCACCGACGCTAATGAACGCAAACATACTGTCCGCCCAGGCAGTAACCGACCGCCGCGACGTTGCCGCCAGACCCACCGCTTTCGATTTCAACCATCACGCCGCACGAATCGCCGGCGTCCAGGCCCCCGAGATTGCTCGAAGATGGGGCGGTGACGCCCTGGCAGGCAAATGCCTTCAAACCCAGTCGTTCTATGAAACAGCCTGGGGGGAAACGGTTGTGCGAAACCGCCTCGGCACCGCGCAGCAACGTCAGTAATATGGGACCACGCCGCGAAGGCCTTCCTCTAAAACACCAAAAGGCTGCAAGTGTGGGTGACTGCTTCTGGGGCTGGATCCACGTCAGTATTTGCTCCGGGCTGACCCCTTCGATCGACCCATTCACTGCACACCTGCCTTACCGGGAGGGCACGGTGCGTTGGTAACCCGATTTGTGAGTCACCGTTCCTGCATCAGGACGACCAAAGCGGTGCCGCCGCATTACAGCGCGCCACGCCTCGGGCGAAGAGGAATGGATATCGATGGCACAGCCGGGCGGGCGTGCCTCCTGACGATTCTGAATGCTGCCGGCTTCTGAGGGAGCGTGTAGCACTCGGGTGGCCACGTCTGCGCCAGTTTCGCATCACCCTCCAGAACGGCCTTTCCGGATCGCCCCATCATCATGCGACGATAAACGGTCTGGCCCCCAGGATCGCCACGATCTTCGCGAGATCGTGCACGGCGTTTCGGCGCCAAACGGCACGACCAGTGAAACAAGCAAGAGCGAGCCGTCCCCGCCCGGTGAGCGCATACGGTCCGACGCCTTTCGCCCATGCGGCCTGCTCTTTACCGGCTCGGTAAATAGCCTGCGGCAACCATCCATCGGAGGAGAGCATGGAAACGCCGGCTGGCAGCGCTTTGACGCGGTCTGCGTTGCTAAACCAAGCCTGGCGTGTTTTTGGCAATGAGCCTGCAAACTCGGGGCACATCGACCAGGAAACCCGAAACCATCGACATGATGGTGGTTCGCATCACATACTCCTGGCCTCGGTGGAGTGTACCCGCTTTCGGCCACGCCTTCACTTGAAGCCACGCCCCAACTCGACAGGAAGTGGCGCGAGCACCGAGTCGTTTTCGCAACGGAACGAATGAATGTGCTCGACTCCACCAGACATGCCTCGCCATTGCCCGCACAGAAGCTGTCTTCTCGCGCTGCAGATATTCCCGACGTTCGAACAGAACGCCGCCACCGTCGACGCTTCCCGGCAGGACCATCGCCCGAATGGCCTTGGGGCCCGCAAAGCCCTGACAGAGGGACAACCAGGCTGCCTGGTCCCCGGAGGCCTCGACGCAGCGCCAGCGCCTCTCGCTGGCGCAGAAAGACTCACGCTGCTGCCCGGCAAAACTGTCGGTCGCCAGCATCAGGCGTTCCGACGATACGTCGGCTCGTCCTTCAGGCGGCAACGCCGCCCGGAACGATGGAGCACGAATATTGAATGCCCGGACCCGCAGATGGTAGAAAGCTCGATGGGTGCGGGCTGGAGTCGCAGCATGGGGTCGTTCGGCGGATAGCGAAAAGCCGTGGGTCTCGGTGAGATGGGCGACGGTACGAAGACTCTCGACGTACAGCGAATCAGTGGAGCCGACCGCCGCGCGCAGCGCGCGTCGAAGATGTTCTCGGAACCGCATCGATGTCGAACCGAGCCCCACTCGGGTCGATCTCTCTTCGAAAAGAGTTCTCGGCGACACGAACTCGGCCCGATCGGCAGACAATAGCTCGAACAAGGCCTGTACATCAGATGAAGGTCGAGATTTCCCCCGCCTGATGTCAGGGGACGACGAAAGCCATTCCCGCCGGCTTGAGTGCGCAGTCGACATAACGTGAAGTTCTGCTCTGGCCCCACTCCCAGAAACACTCTCATTCGGTCTGGCAATCCGGGCGCGAGATCTGGAATGCGAGACCCCGGAAGCTTTTCAGCCGTTCGTTCGACAGCAGGTTATCGGAAGCGGAAAGTCCCCTGGCCGCCCGAGAAGCCGGTGACGATCCGCCAGCACCGTCATCTGCCAGGAACGATGGAAGCCTCCGTCGCCGGAGCCCGCGCGCGGCAGGCGCGGCAAGCTGAAGCCAGACAGCACAGGCCGCCAACAGGTGTGCGGAAAGGTGGAGGAGACGGCGCCTCGTCATCGGAGGACCCGATTCTGCATAAACGACGAGCCCATCGACTGCCGACCAATGACCAATGACCAACGATGACCAGAACGACCAACGACTCCACGACTCATCCCCACCAATCCGGGTAGTGATGTGTGCGCCGGAGAACTTCGCAAAGAATCGACTACATGCTGACTGAACTTCGAATCAACAACTGGCCGACGCGGTCGCCGCGGCGGCGCCCCTCCGTGGTGCAAAGTCCAAGCGTCGCCGGCGGCCGGCGAGCGGCTCCGTCGCACAGCACACAACGCCGGTGGTGACAACGATGCACGCCCGCCGGCCTGGCGAGGACGGCCCAGGGCGGTGCGCGAGGTGAGTCACGGATCGCGGGTTCGACGCCGAGCTGGGGCGGGCTGGGACCCCACCACACATCTTATGTCCGTGTGCTCAACGCTCGCCGGCCTGGAAGCGCCACCGATTTTGTAGCGCGGCAACGGCGCGACGGCAGCGCGTGTCGGTAACCTCGCGCTCGCGCGATCGCGCCGCCCGGAGCAACGCTGTCACCGCCAGTGCCGGCATCGTATCGGTCAGCGGCGTGACCCTCTCCCAACGGGCCGTCGCCGTGCGATCGACCAGGTCGGCCATGCATCGACTCCGCCGCCCTGACGCACGGCGGGTTCGCCGGTGGCGCTTTCATCGACAACAACCGGCGCGCTGATCGGCGTGGCGGGGACGGCGGGCCTACCGCCCGCGATCTCGGCGTGGTGATTCCGGCCGGCATCGCGTGGAAGACAGCCGCGCACCGTAAGTCCGGAGCATGGCCGCCTTCACCGTGGAGACACCCGGGGATCGTCGGAGCAGGCCTGTGACGGCCCCAGCCAATCCAACGGGAAACCAGAAGACCGTAACGAGGTGCCGCTCTGATAACCGGCGTGGGCGCCCGATAGAGTCCCGCGGCCAAGGCAAACGTGCTGGTGGGGAGACTTGCTGGTGGCGTCTGAAACGGCCTTCGCCGATCGAGTCGCCCGGAGGATCTGGATGAACCAGCTGGATTCGATTCCGATTACCAACAAGCCGCCATGCGTCTTTGCTGCGGCGGTATTATGATTTGTCCGTGATGATCGCGCCCGGCCGCGGTGGACTGGTCGTAGTAGCCGCCTGCGGCCATGCGAGCCCGAGGGCCATGCGAAGCCGAGGGCGAGCATCAGCGATACGCTCTGCGCTGGGGTGCCCGCCTTCGCAAGGTTACGGCGGGTCCGCCGTAGCTCGGGAGGATCGGACCCGAGCGAAGGCTGGAGGGCCCCAGCGCCAAAAAGTGAAGAAAGATGGGCTGAAGGGCGGGGTGGGCTGGACGACCCATGCGCGCAGTGTTAAGGCCCACCGCGTTACCGCGCACGTTTCGCTCGCAGCTCGACGGCGCGTCAGTCGGTGACTGTCGGCGAGTTTCGATCGTGCGCTCCAGGTTAGCCCATGGCGAGGCTCACGCCATCATCATGGCGCCCACCTGAACGGAAACGCAGCGATCTGAAGATGCGACCGAAGACGCCCACCTGCCGGTTTCTGACACCACGCGAAATCCAGGAAAGTTTCGAGTTGCTGGGCTTTCGCTGAAGGCCATCGCTTCCGCCAGGCTCACGTAACAGCGACCAGACCGCCGGTTGGCGCCGCCAACTGCACTGATATCGTCCGTCGAGCTGATCGGACTGATCGCGCTCAGATGAAGTGGTGGATAGTCCTGATTCTTCGCTTCCGCCGGCAGTCGTAACGGCGTCAACGCGCGTCTTTCCGCGCGCCGAAGAATCATGATGGCCGACGATCGATTCGCTCGTCGGTCAGGTAGCGATGCAGTCGTCGACGCCGGCGACCGGTTCGTCGGCAAACGCGAGAATGACGTCGCCTTCGCACACCTGCGGCTGCTGACGGACTGACGCACTAACCGTGGCAACGAGGATGCCGGACGAGACGGCGAGCTGAAGAGCTCGCGCCACAACGCGTGGAATGGGTTTTGGTCCCACGACGCCGATGTAATTCGTCGCGGAGCCGGCCATCCGGATGAGCCGCGACGCCACGAATCGAACGGCGCGTGGTGCTGCTGCCAATGGCGAAGCAGAGTCCCTGCGCATTGCCGATCATGGCCGTGTTGATACCGATCACTTGCCGCGCGCTGTACGAGCATCGGGCCTGAATTTCCGGGTTGAGCTGACGCCCGACGTCGTCGATGACCCGGTCCCGATCGCCCGGAGGGATCGCCCGCGCTGATTCACCCAGCGGTGACTGAATGCTGGAACTATACGGGGTTCCCGATTATGGACGCAACCTTGGCCCGGCCGGATGGACGACGCCCAGGCTGGCCCACGGGAGCGAGGTGCCGTCGACGAAGCACGGCCAGGCGTCGGTGTGAACTCGCAGAAGCCGCCACGCACGAGCTGACCGTCCGGGAGGGTCACAGCTGCATGGTCGGCTTTTTCCAAGGCAACGTGGCGCTGTTCAGCAGAAAGCCGTCGGGCGTGAAGACGCCCGACCGCCGCGCTGAGATCTGACCACCGCCGGACCAACGACGTCGACAGCGTGAGTGACTGCGCGCGAATACGCGTCGAGCAACTGCTCCATCGTTGGGCTCGTGACGCGGAGACGGTGGCGAAACCATAGCCATGGGCACAGTCTAGGCTTCTTCTGGATCAACCAATGGATCACCCGTTTGGGCGGGTCCGGGTCGCGGTCTGAGCCAATGTAACGTCCGTCGCCACCGCGGACCTTCAGCTGACAAACAACCCATCTGGATCATTATTTTCTTCACGCCATCGTTCTCGACACGCTCGGCATCGGCATCCTGGTGCCGGTCGTGCCGCAGCTCTTTGGAAACCCGGCGTCGCTGCCTGGGCCTGGCGCGCCGCGGCGTCTGGCAACATGCTCGGCTTCCCGCCGCATGTAATCCGGATCATGCAGTTCTTCTCGACGTACGATTCTGGGACAGCCTGACCGTCATGGCCGGAGTTGATTCTCGCGCGCGCTGTCGCTGCTCGGAACATTGGGTATGCCTGCACTCGGACGCTGCGCAACATCCCACTTCGTTTCGCGCGCGCGCTCGATGGGATTACCAAACCTGTTGGTGGCCTGCCGCCATAGCGGATGTTGCCGCAGCGCTGTCGGAGCGGACAGAAGAACTTCGGCCTGATCGGCGCCGCCTTCGGCGTCGGCTTCATCGTCGGCCGTTCCTCGGCGGCGTGCTTGTGACCCGTCAGTCGTGTCGTGGTTCATCGCCGTCCACCCCATTCTGGTTTGCCGCGATACTCGCCGCGGCGAACGCGACGTCGGGTGCTGCTGCAGTTCGACGAGACCAACAAGCACATTCGCCACGCGTCGAGGTCGAATTGGGGCGCAGCGTCCACAACATCGCCTTTCAGTTGCCCGAGCTGCGATCGATTCTTTTCTGACGCTCCTTTTTCTCTTCAACGCCGGTTTCTTGGTTCTTTCATCTCTTCTTCGGCGTGTTCCTTGATTTCGCTTATCCGCCCGAAGCTGCAGATCGGGCACCGTGCGGGCCTCTGCCGTTCTCACACAGCTCGTGACGACGCGCTTCATCGCCGGTCGAGCGAGTGAGGCGCAGGTCCTGCGCCACGCTCTTCGGCGTCCTGACCATGGGCACCTACATCCTTGGCACCGGCGGCATGGTGGATTTTTCTCATTGCGCCGGTCGGCTCGACGTTCAACGGGCGTTAACATGCACAGGGCTCCTGAAGCCGATCGGTCGCGCCCGAAATACGGGCGAGATCCTGGGGATGAGCGTCCAGGCGCTGGCACAAGCCCCGCCTGGCCTTCATCGCCGCCTCGCTTCCTCATGCCTCCCGCCTCGATCCGCAAGGTTGGCAACCGTCACGATGTTCCTGGCGTGGCGACGCGGCCGCGCTCTATCGGCCAGTGATGGCAGCGCGGGCCGTGCCCCACTCAACGAACGCGAAAACCGCCGAGCGCGGTGAAGTGCAGATGGACTTCCGTAGCCACAAGAAGCCGGTGGAAGCCGTGTGGCGCTCCTTGTAGGAAGAGGCCGAGAGAGCTGGGCTCACTTCGACGCGGGTGGCTTGCAGGGCGATTGATGTTCCACTGAGCCGCTGGCCGCGCTTTCGCAGTTCGTGCTGGTATAGAACGGCTGCCGCAGCATTGATCGCCGACGGCCGTGGTCACCACTTCCAACCAACCACATCACCGTTCGATGAGGCGGGAGCCGCCATTGAAAATGCTCGGCACGATGGCGGTCTCGCGTACGGCACCCCATTTTGCGTAGGTAGCCTTCCTGGAAAGTTCGTGGTCTCGACTTCACGACGGCGCTATCGAGCGCACTTTTTTCTCGGCGCTGGCATGCCTTCGGAGACCCTGGCCTGCGCTGCCGGGAACACATCACCGTGGAAGTCCGTCCGCCGCCGATGCCAAATTGAGCCTTCAGGCTGTCCCCGCGGCCTGATCGCCGAACGGGCCTCTTCCCAGGCGGCACCTCGAACACTCCTTGCCACGTTTTCTCGCCGCTGGCCTGCTTCGTCTTGTCGAACGCGATCCGGTTCCGCGTGCCGGCGTCGAAGTCCAACTTCGCTTGTCGTCGAGCCATGTGATGCGCAACCGGCCCGGCTGACGATGCCATCCACACGCCGTAGGTTTTGCATTGATTACCGCTGCATTGCCCGTCGCCAGGTCCCAGAGCAATGGCCGTGAACTGAAAACGGCACA
>ERZ1370068.10448-contig-9147_pt1 | contig 22850 bp, 27 predicted proteins | sample MGYA00561227_ERZ1370068 | MGnify/ENA primary metagenome ERZ1370068 (study PRJEB38410, sample SAMEA6850437) | metagenome | study: Metagenomic assessment of the ecological functions of the soil: analysis of the soil microbiota associated with the...
AGTAGCGCTTCGTTCAGTTGCATGCTAAGCCCTGGGCCATTCCCGTTACCAGCGAGGTTCGCGTTGCCGCCCCCGCCGCCGTAGTCGCGCGCGCCGCCACCACCGCCACGGTAACGCCGCCACCACCGCCGCGGCCACGTCCGCCACCGCCGCCGCCACCGAAGCCGCCTTCCGGTTTCGGCCGGGCTCGTTCACCACGAGCGCGCGTCCCTCCATCTGCTGCTCATGGAACTGGCTGATCGCCTTCGCCGCATCCTCGTCATCTCGCCATCTCGACGAACGCGAAGCCGCGCGCGCGGCCGGTTGCCATGTCCCGCATCACCCGGACGTTGTCCACCTTGCCGGCCTGGCCGAACAGCTCGCGTGAGCTGGTCTTCCGGTCGCCGAATACGGGAGGTTCCCGACGTAGAGTCTCCTGCCCATGCTGTCACTTACTCCTGACTGAACGCGCGGCTTCGAGGTCCTGGAGGACCGTGCCGCCGCGCTGCGGCGAGGTCTCCGCCAGCGAATGTAGCAGGATATGTGCCGCCGCGGATTACAGTGTAGTGACGTGTCCGTCGCCTTCCCGCTGCACCTCTGGCTGCTGCCTTGTCCGTCTGCCGCCATGGCTGTTGCTCGGATGCGCAGCTGCAAGGCTGAGCCGGCTCGTACCTGTCCCTCTCACGCGGCCAGATCCTCGCGATCGCCGCAGCCGCCACCGACGGCCGGACGCGAAGATCACGATGAAGCACGAGGACATCCCCGGCTTCATGCCGGCGATGACGATGGCGTATCTCGTCAGGCAGCGACAGCGCGGCTGGATGGCATCGCACCGGGAGATCTCGTGACGGCGACGCTGGTGCGTCGAAGGCAGCCTCGCTCTGGGTGCACGGATCTGCATAAGACCGGGCACGGGCCGATCTCCCTCCGGGCGCGCGACCGGTGCAGATCATGGACGTCATGGCGCCGGGCGACGTCGGTCCCCGACGACCCGCTGGTGGATCAGGCCGGCGCGACGCGGCGGCTTTCGGACTGGCGGGGCCGGGCGTTGGCCGTCACGTTCGTGTACACGATGTCCGCTGCCGGACTTCTGCCCGCTGATGGATCGGCGGTTCGCCGACCTGCAGCGCGCCATCGCAGCAGGACGCGCGCTGCGCGGATCGGCGTGCACCTCGTCTCGGTCAGCTTCGATCCGGCGTCACGACACGCCGGCCGCGATCGCGGCGCACGCCAAAGCGCGCGGCGCCGATCCGCGCGTCTGGAGCTATCTCACGGGCACGCCGAGCCGCGATCGATCACGTCACCTCGCGGTTCGGCGTATCGGCCATCGCAGAGCACGGACACGCCCGAGTCGATCACGCACAACCTGCGCACCGCCGTCGATCGATCGCGAAGGGACGGCTCGTGAAGATCTACGACGGCAACGAATGGACCGTCGACGGCCTGCTGGCGGATCTCCGTGACGCCCGGACACGCTAGGCCGGATCTTCCGTTCACGGCAGCCGAGCGGCAAATCGTCCGCCGGCTGCGCACGCCCGCAGGCCGTGCAGGCGTTTCTGAACCGGCTGCCCTACAACAACGAGCCGCCGCCCGGGCGCGCCACGCTGCGGAGCTTTCGCGGCGTGGTCCGGCACGGCACGGCGCACTGCCTGGAAGCCGCGCTCGCCGCCGCGGTGATTCTCGAGCAGCACGGCTATCCGCCGCTCGTCCATGAGCCTCGAATCGATCGACGAGCTCGACCACGTGATCTTCGTCTACCGGCGCCGGCCGACGATGGGGATCGGTCGGCGCGCTCGCGCGATCCCGGCCTGCACGGCCGCAAGCCGTCTTCGCGACGCCGCGCGCCCTTGCGCTCAGCTACGTCGATCCGTACAATCGACTATCACCGGGCGCGTGACCGCCTACACCGTCGTCGATCTGCGCGATCTGCTCGGCGGACTACGACTGGCGGCTCTCGGAAACGAACGTGTGGAAGGCCGAGCGCGTCCTGCTCGACGCTCCGCACCGCGCCGATCCGATCGTCCGACGCGCGGATCGACGGCTGCGGCGCAAGTGCGTGGCGTTCGAAAGGACGCACAGGCCGCAAGCCGCTCTACTACCGGATCGCCGACACGTGGTCCGCGCTGCCGAAAGGCAACTGGTGAGGCGAACGGAGCCCAGCGCTGCGATCGCTTCACATTCAATCTTCAGTCGGTCGAAGTCGCGCGTCGGCTTCGTGACCGGTTCCTGGCGCGCCTGCTTGAGCGCTTCCTCGAAACCGCTTCGAGAGCGCGTCGCCGCGGTCCCTGCTCCGTCGTGCGAACGACTTCTGGAAGAGCGCCTCGCGACTGCGCGGCCTGCTCGGCGAGGATGCGCTGCGCGTCGTCGAGCTCGGGACGATCGGCCGACGGCGGCTCGCTGTGGCGGATGACGCGCTGCAGGTTGGCGTCGACGACCAGCGTGGCCGAGCAGCACGGGCAGGCGACGTCGAACTCCGATTTCAGCTTGGGCATCGGCTACCTTTCCTTCCATGCTCAGCGAGCGGCGGCCCGGTCTTCTCGTCCCAGTCGAGCGACGACGGGTTCCGCCGCCGCGTCGGTGGCGCGCACTTCGACGCGCTCAGACGTGTTCGCGCGCGGTGTTGAAGCGCTGCCCAGACCCGTCACGAAATTCGGCGAGCGGCGCCTCGAGGGCGTCCGCCGGGCGCGACGCGTCGGCGACACGCCGCGATAGTACGCGTTGACGCGTCACCGAGACGTCGCTTCCATTCCGACTTCGTCTGGTTCTCGACGACGAGCCACGCGCCGTGCTGCCGGATCGGCGGCCCCACAGCGCGCCCGCAGGCTGCCGGCTGACGATGAAGATGACGAGCACGGCAACGGCGGCGGCCACCGTTTTCGCCAGGGCCCCGGCGCGCAACGCCTGTCGGCTCGCATCGCTGACGGCGCTCGGCACCTTCCGTCATCCGACGTTATGATATCCCCATGGCAGCCACGCGGCTGCGTTCAGCGGATCGTCATCGGGCACGCGATCCTCGGGCTTGCCGGGCCGCTCGCCGCCGGCGCAGCCGGCCGAGGCCGCCGGCGCAGCCGCGCCGCGCCCGGCGCCAGCGCCGTCGCGGGCCACGGGCGCAGATCAGCGGCGTCATCAAAGAGCTCGAGCGACGAGCGCCCCTGGCCCGCGCGCGCGTGATGCGCCGCGTCGGATGCGCTGCCCGAGCCGCGCGTCGCGATCAGCGGCGCCGACGGCAGATACCTCTGCGCGAGCTGCCCGGCCGGCTCGTACGCGATCTCGGTCACCGCGCACGCGGCTTCGCGCCGCAGGCCTACGCGACAGGGCGCAGCATCACGTCCGACGCCGGTCGTCGTCGCGAACGGCCAGCAGGTCGCGAACGTCGACTTCGCGCCTCGTCGCCGGCGGCTACATCGCCGGACGCATCCTCGACGAAGACGGCACGCCGTTCGCCGGCGCCGAAGTCGGACGCCGCTCGTCACGCGACACCGGGGACAGGGACCGATGCGCTGCTTTCCGTCGCGACCGCGTACAGACCGACGATCGCGGCGAGTTCCGGCTCTTCGGGCTGGCGCCGGGCCAGTACTTACATCAGCGCCGGCGATCCCGCGTTCAGCGCGGTGAGCACGCCGCAAGGCGTCGTGCGCTACTTCGCCGACCTACTTCCCCGGCGTGCCGTTCGCCGGACCAGGCGCGCACGGTCGTCGCTCGCCGGCACCGGGGACGCCGCCGCGCGTGGAGTTCCGGCTGAAGCTCGTGCCGCCGGCGCGGGTGGCCGGGAAGCTCCTGACCGCCGGACGACCGGCGCGATGTTCAGCGCGGCGATCTATCGCTGAGCCCGCTCGAAGGCCGAGGGCGTCCCGATGGTGCCGCCCGAGGATCCGCAGTCTCCTGCCGGACGGCGTGTTCAGCTTCGGCCGGGTGGCCCCGGGCAGCTATCAGATCCGGGCCCGCGGCCAGACCGATCGCAACCGGCGCCGCGCTCTTCGCCGTCATACTCGCTCAGCGTCTCGTAGGCAACGGACGTCGAGAGCATCCAGATGATGCTGCGGCCCGGCGCGACCGCTCGACGGCTCGGCTGACCGTCGAGCCAGGCGCGGCGCAAGCCGCCGCCTCTGCCGATCCATCCGGGTGCGCGCGCCGTTCATCGACGGCAACAGCTTCGGCGACGCGCTGACGGGCGACGTGCAGCCGGACGGCGCGTTCGCGCTGCGCGGCCTCGATGACGGGTCGACCACCAGGTCGTGTCGACGGGCTGCCGCCGCCCTGGGCGCTGAAGAGCGTGATCTACCGCGGGCACCGACATCACCGACCGCCAGTTCCAGTCGACGGGCAGCGAAGCAGTTCCGCGACGTGCGCGTCACCGACTGACGGACGTGATGGGCCAGGTCACCGGCGTCGTGCAGAACGCGCGCAACCTGCCGGTCGCCAACACCGGCGTGCTCGATCTTTTCGAGCGACCCGGCTCTTCTGGATGCGCACGAGCCGGCGGATGCGAGTCGCCTACACCGACCGCGAGGGACGGTTCACCATGCGCGGGGCTTCCGGCCGGCGAGTACCTGGCGGTGGCCTCGCCGCCGTCGACGAGAGCGATCTGCGGCCGCCGCGAGCGGCTGCTCGCGCTGGCAGCCGCTGGCGACGACGTTCAGCTCGTCCGACGAGGCGACGCGCGACTATGACGGCTCTCCATCGTGTCGCAGCCCGCGAGCCCGCGACACGTTCGCTGATCGACGTGCGCCGAATCCAGTCGACGTCCGCATCGCCACCTACAACATCCACCGCTGCCGCGGCATGGATCGCCGCGTCGACGCCGGCGCGCATCGTCGAGGTCCTGCGCGACATCGACGCCGACGTCATCGCGCTGCAGGAAGTGATCGGCGCGGGCCCGGCGGGCGCGGGACAGGCCGAGGAAATCGGCGCGGCGCTCGGCATGGGCTGGGTGATGAACTGCGTGCGCACGCTGCGCCAGCACCAGTTCGGCAACGTCGTCCTCAGCCGGCTACCCGATCGTGCACCACAGCCAGTACGACCTGTCGTGGCGCACGTGCGAGTCGCGCAACTGCCAGCGCGCCGACCTCGAACGTCAACGGCCAGGTCGCTGCACATCTACAACGTCCACCTCGGGCACCGCCGTCCTCGAGCGGCGCTACCAGGCCAAGCGGCTCGCCTCGTTCGTCCACGATCACCGCGTCACCGGCCCGAAGATCATCCTCGGCGACTTCAACGAGTGGATGAAGGGGCTGGCGACCAAGACGCTGTCGTCGCTCTTCGAGAGCGTCGACATCTCACAGCACCTCAAGCGCCGCCGCACCTACCCGGGCCTCTTCCCCGTCGTCCATCTCGATCCACATCTATTACGAGGGCAAGGTGGAGGTGAAGCGTCGAGATGCGCGCACGCGCAGTCGCTCGATGGCCTCGGACCATCTGCCGCTGGTGGCCAATCTTCCGGATCGGTTAGCGTTCGCCAGTCGGCTATTTCGACTGGCCGAAGTCGCGATCAGCGGCGACGATCTCGCCGCTGCGCGCCATGCCGGTGACGAACTACGGCACGACCACTGCGACGTGGCTCCAGCGCCTTGCGACCAGACGCGCTCCGGCTCACCGCGGCCCAGGACTTGGCAGGATCCGAACCCGAGGTGATCCCTGGTCGACGACGCACGGACCGAGGAACCCAGGAGCACGGCTGTCCGCGCAGATGTCGATCAGCGCGATTCAGGGACTGCGGCCTAGTTCTCTTCTTCGAACTCTTCCTCGATCGGCGGACCGAGGCGAGTGGGCGGGCGGAGCGCTTCGCGATAGTCGTAGAGGGGCAGGCCGCGAGACGTGGATGGTCTGCGGGCAGCCGGCGAGACTTGTGCTCGATGACGACGGTGACCGGGCTGCCTTCGACGCCGTCACGGAACGACAGACGGCACCCGCAGGCGAGACGCGCGTGCGTGAACCCTTGAGCATCTGCCGTCGATTATACTACAGCAGCGCCTTGATCTCCTTCTCGAACTGCTCCTTCGTCGCCGGCCCGAGATGCTTGAGGCAGATCGATGCCGTCGCGCGCGACGATGAACGACGTCGGGTAGCCGTAGAACGGCCCGTACGCGTTCTCGACGTCCGGCGTCATCTGCAGCACCGGGTAGTTCATCTTGTACTCCTCCATGAACGGCCTGCAGCTGCTCGGGCGTGTCGTCGACCGAGACGCCGACGATGACGAGCCCTTGTCCTTGTATTGCGTCGTAGAGCTCGACGAAGGCGGGGATCTCGACCTTGCAGGGACCGCACCACGTCGCCCAGAAGTTGAGCGAGCACGACCTTGCCCTTGTAGTCCGCCATCTTCACGGGGACGTTGTGCTGATCCTTCAGGACGAAGTCGAACTTCGCCGTGCCCTCGGGCGTCGCACGACGGCGCGCCTCGGGAGTCGCGCGGCGGACGGCCGCCGGAATCGCCTTCGCCGCCGGTCCGGCCGCGCAGCAGCGGCAGCGTCAGCAGGCGCCAGCGAGCAGCGCCGCGGCCCGCCGCGATAATCCAGCGTGATTTCATCGAGCGTTTACCGCGCGTCGACGCGTCATCGCGCGTGCCCATATAGCGATGACCGGACAGATCCTGCGGATGGCCTGCCGGCGACGACCGCGTAGAGTGCGCCGGTTGGCGCACCAGATGACGGCCTGCGCGCCCCATCTTGTCGATGCGCCCGATCGCGCCCGACGTGTCCTCGGGCAGGACGTAGAGCGACAGCGGCGCGCCGCGCCAGGTGTACATCATGTGCGCCGATGCGGCCGTCGGTCGTGAAGCAGCGCCGGCGTCGACCAGCGTCAGCTGCTGCGCGCGGCTCGCTCTGCGGGACGACGATCGGCCAGCCCTGGTCATGCTGCCAGTCGCGCGCCGCGACGACCGGCGTCGTTGCGCGCGGGTGCGCCATTCGACCTTGAAGCACTTCACGTGATCGAGCGCCAGGCTCGCGGCGAGCGCCTCGACGCGGTCGTTCGAGCCCGAAGACGAACACGCCGGCGACGGCGAGCACCGAGCGTCGCGGCGAGCGACAGCGGCGCCCATCGGCGGATCAGGCTCGACGCCATCGGCCGATCGTGCCAGCGCTGCTTGTCCCGCCGAAGCCTCGGCGGAGGCGGATCTGCGAGCCTTGCGCGGATGCGGCAAGCGCCATGCGGCGCGCGAGCGCGAGCGGCGCGCGCGGCGCGCAGCTCGGCGCGGTGCTCGCGCGACGACGTCGCGCGCCGGAGCGCTCGTCGCCGGCGCGGCTCGAGGCACGGCGGGCAGGCCGGCGAGGTGCGCCTCGACGGCGCGGCGCGCCGCGGGCGGCTCCTCGCCGTCCACGTACGGCGCGAGCTGCTCGTCGAGCTCGCGGCAGGTCTTGATCTCGTCAGCCATGCTTTCTAATCAGCTCCGTGCTCGTTCGGCCGCCGCGGCCAGCCGGCGGCCCGCAGACCCGTCCGGACAGCGCGCGCCGGCCGCGCGAAATGCGCGACATCACGGTCCCGATCGGCACGTCGAGCACCGTTGGCCATCTCCGCGTACGACAGCTCCTCGACGTCCCGCAGCCAGACCGCCTGGCGGAACGCGTCGGGCAGCGCGTCGAGCGCCGCCTGCAGATCCGCGTCGAGCGTCGCGCGCGTCAGGATCTGCTCCGGCGACTGGCGCCCCGGCCCGTCGCTCGACCGCCTGCTCGACCGCCTCGCTGTCGACGTCCACCGGGTTGCGGCCGTCGTGCCGGCGGATGTTGCGGAACGTGTTGTGGAGGATGGTGAACAGCCACGCCTTGAGGTTCGTCCCGGGCTCGAACTGATGGGCCGACCGAAACGCCTTCAAATACGTGTCCTGGACCAGGTCCTCCGCGTCCGCCGCGCGGCGGGTCAGGCGCAGCGCGGTCCCATACAGGCTGTCGATATGGGACAGCGCGGCCTGCGCGAACTCCGTTCGGGCCCGTCCTCGACGGACGGCGGACCCGGCGAACGGCCGGAAGGGCGGCGGAAAGCCATGCCAGGATAGCCGCAACACGCCCATGAGAGAGAACACCGGGGCCGTGCGGATTTATTCCAATCATTGTATCGCGGGGAGGACACCGCCGCTCCCGCCGGGGGACAATAGGGGAGCCGCGGACGCGGCGGATCCCGCGCCGGCACGAGCCGCGGCCGCGGGCACGTGGCTTGCTGCAGGCGCGCGTCGCGGGCGTCGCGCCGGGGACGCCCGCGTTGCGGCAAACGTCTTAGTCACAGTAACATCGGCACCATTCGAGGTGTAAACATGCGTTCGAGCAGCAGGCGCGGGTTACGAGCGCCGTTCGGCATCGCCCTCTTCTTGTTCGTGTTCGTCGCCGGCACGCATTGCCGCCAGCGCGCAGACGCCCTTCGTGCCGTAGCTTCAACAAGAACCGGATCAAGTTCGATCACTTCAAGTGGCACACCTACACGACCGACCACTTCGAGATCTACTACTACCCGGAGATCGAGCAGCATCTCGAGCGGGTCGCCAGCTACGCCGAAAGCGCCTACCAGACGGTCAGCGCGGACCTGAAGCACGACCTCGCGTTCAAGGTCCCGCTCATCCTCTACAAGACGGCACAGCGAGTTCCAGCAGCAGAACATCGAGCCGGGCGAGCTGCCCGGAAGGCGTGCTCGCCTTCGCCGAGCCGTATCGCGATCGCATGGTGCTGCCGATCGACGAGCCGTCCGACGCGCTCTACCGCCTGATCACGCACGAGCTCACGCACATCTTCGAGTTCGACATCATCCCGCGGACGCTGCTGCGGCGCGGCCTGCCGCTGTGGGTCGACGAAGGGCCTGTCGGACTACGAGACCGGCTACTGGAATCCGTTCGACCTGATGTCGGTGCGCGACGCCGCCATCGCCGACATCGTCCCGCCGATGAGCGACTTCCAGGGCGTGCAGTTCGCCGACGGCCGCCTGCCCTACAACCTCGGGCACGCGGCGTTCGAGTTCATCGAGTCGAAGTGGGGCAAGGAAGGGCTGCGCCAGTTCCTCTTCGCGCTCCGCAAGAGCGTCATCGGCGGCGGCGACAGCGCCTACGAAGAAGCGTTCAAGCTGAAGCCCGACGAGTTCGACGAGCAGTTCGACAAGTACCTGAAGGACCGCTTCAAGCCGTTCCGCGACAAGGAGCGGCCGGCAGGACTACGGCCGCGACCTCGCGCCGAAGCGCGGCAAGACGCAACTACGTCTCGGTGATCTCGATCAGAGCCGTCGCCCTCGGGCGACCTGATCGCCGTCGCGGCCGGCAACCGCAAGGACCAGGAGCTCGACATCATCCTGCTGTCGACCAAGGACAGCAAGGTGGTCCGCAACCTGACCGGCGGCTTCAACACCGGCTTCGGCTTCGAGTATATCTCGACGCCCGGCGGCTTCCGCGGCAACGCCGTGCCGTGGATGTCGTGGTCGCCGGTCGGCGACCGCATCGCCTACTTCGCCCGCAAGGAGAAGCAGAAGGAGGTCGTGCTCCAGAACGTCCTGACGCGGAAGATCGAGAAGCGCTTCGCGATCAAGTCGGTCGACATGGCGGAGTCGCCGGACATCAGCCCCGACGGCAAGATGGCTGGCGTTCGCCGGCCTGCGCAACGCCATCGCGCGACATCTTCACGCTCGACCTCGAGAGCGGCGCCATCAAGAACGTGACCAACGACGCCTTCGGCGACTACGGCCCGACGTGGGCGCCCGACGGCAAGTCGATCGTCTACCTCGCGCGCGCGTCAGCGGCAACGACAAGCTGTTCCGCCTCGACCTGCGCGACCGGCAAGAAGACGCCAGCTCACCTTCGGCACGCACGACGACGGCGGCGCGCAGTTCATGGACGCCGACACGCTGGTGTTCCCGTCGACGGCGGTGGATCCGAACCAGCCGATCAGCCCGGAGATCGCGCAGAACGGCAACATCTACAACGTGTGGACGCTCAACCTCAAGACCAACGAGCTGAAGCAGTATCACCGACGCGCTCGGCGGCAACGTGTCGCCGGTCGTGCTGCGCGACGAGAACAAGGCGCAGAAGATCGCCTTCATCACCTACTACAAGGGTGAATACGGCATCCACACGGTGCCGGCGCAGAAGGAAGCGCTGCACACCGTGGCGACGGCCGACTTCGGCGCGCCCGGGCCGATCATCGACTTCCAGCCGCCGCTCAGCCACACGCTGGTCGAAGGCGAACCAGCAGCGTCAAGGGACGCTTCGAGAAGCTGTTCCTCGAGGGACGTCCGCCGGTCAACATCGGCGTCACCAGCGGCGGCGACTTCTTCGGCGGCACGCAGGTGACGTTCACCGACGTGCTCGGCGACCAGCAGTTCAACTTCTACGCCGAGTCGGTCTCGCAGTACCGCTCGATGTCGGGCTCGTACCTGAACCTGTCGCGGCGGTTCCAGTACGCGCTGCAGGGCTTCTCGCAGACGCAGTTCTACTACGCCAACGACGCCGGGACGTTCTACGCGGCGCAATACGGCTTCCTGAGCCACGACGACGCGCTCGTCGACGCAGACCTCGCGCGGCGGCACCATCTTCGGCATCTACCCGCTGAACCGCTACGCGCGGCTCGAGGTGACCGGCGGCCTGATGCAGTTCAAGCAGGAGTACGACGACCCGGACCTGCAGGCAGGCGGCCGATCGACTACCAGCAGCGACGCACTACGGCCAGCCGCTCTTCGCCGACGGCAAGCTGATGCCGCTCGGCGCCGCCTACGTCCGCGAAACGACCGTGTTCCGTGAATACGGCCCGCTCTCGGGCGACACGCTGCGCGCTCGGCTACGAGTACGCGCCGAAGATCGGCGGGTTCATCTCGCGGCAGACGCTTCGACGTCGACGCGCGCAAGTACATCCGCCTCGCCACCAACGGCGTGCTGGCCTTCCGCTTCCGCGGCTTCAACAGCTGGGGCGACTTCCCGAACTACCTCTACTCGGGCGGCAACTCGGAGCTGCGCGGCTACGAATACCTCGAGTTCATCGGCAACAAGGCGTTCTTCGCCAACGCCGAGCTGCGCTTCCCGCTCATCGAAGCGGCGCTGACGCCGCTCGGCGGTCGTCGGCGGCGCTGCGCGCCGTGGCGTTCGCCAACCTCGGCGCGTCGCAGTTCGCGCAGCAACGACATGCAGGTCTACGACGAACGACCCGATCGTCGTAGCGCCGGTCATCGGCTACGCGCAGGACTTCTTCACCGGCAGCGATCACGCCGGTCTTCGGTCCGCCGCAGACGATCACCGGCTTGCGCCTGGTCGACGGCCGCGCCTCCTACGGCATCGGCCTCGAGACCTTCGCGCTCGGCTTCCCGATCCACTTCGACTGGTCGTGGCGGACGCTGCTCAACAAGGGCTGGGAAGACTACGTGTACTCCTACAGCGGCGATCGTCGACGGCGAGATCAGCGGCAGCAAGTGGCTGCGCAAGCCGAAGTTCTCGATCTGGATCGGCTACGATTTCTAAGACGTCTGACGGGCCGTGTCAGCCCCACAGCTCCACGACTCGCACGACTCCCAGATCATTTTGGCTGTTGTGGAGCTGCGGATGACGTTGCAAGTTGCGCAGTTGGGAGTTCATCGGTGATGAGCTGCGGCTGCGGATCGGTAGTCAAACTACTGGCGGACTACCTGGAACGTCAGCTGCCCCCGTCGCTTCGCGCGGAGCTCGAGGCAGCACCTGCAGCGTGCCCGCGCTGCGTCGCGCAGCTGCGCACCTACGAATCCACCGTCTCCCTGCTGCGCTCCCTCGCGGGAAGACGAGCTGCCGCCCGATCTGCGGCTGACCGTGAAGTCGTTCATCGACGCGCAAATGCCAGAACAATTGAGCGGCGCCGAACGCCGGCGCCGTCCGGAGTCCGCGACGGAGATGGTGCAGGTCGTCCTGCCGAACGACGCCAACCCGCTCGGGCTACATCCTCGGCGGCACCGTCATGCACCTCATCGACATCGCCGGCGCCATCGCCTGCCACCGTCACACGCGCACGCCTGCTCGTCACCGCCGCGGTCGACGGCCTGCAGTTCCTGCATCCGATCAAGGTCGGCGACCTGATCATCCTCAAGGCGCGCGTCACGCGCCGCGTGGAGCACGTCGCTCGAAGTCGAGGTCGAGGTCTTCTCGGAGGAGATCCTGACCGGGCGTGCGGCGGCTGACGAGCGTCGCCTACCTGACCGTTCGTCGCCATCGACGCCGACAGAGAAGCGGATGCCGATTCCGGGTTTGATTCTCGAGACCGAGGACGAGAAGCGCAAGGCCGCCGAAGCCGACGCGCGCCGTGCCGCGCTCGAGCGGCTCGAGGCGCGCAAGAAGCTCGGCTCGTCGTAGTTTGTAGTTTGTAGCCGAACAACTACACGAACAACTGACGAACCACGAACTACGAACTGCCCGCGCGTCCAGCCCGACAACGCTGCGGACGAGATCGATCGACACGCGGTGCTTGCTCAGGAACTTGTGGCCGACGATGCCGCCGAGCTGGAAGCCGAGGAGGGCGCTCGGGGCGCGGAGGTTGAGCACCACCACCGGGATCTTCGAGAAGCGGATCGAGTTGAACTCGAGATCCACGTTCGGCATCAGGAAGGCGTCCTTGTCCCACCCGGACGTCCCGTAGACCTTCAGCGGAATGCGCGCGGTAGGTGTTCGGCGCACCGTCATCTGCCCGGCGGTCGCCTGGCTGATCGAGATCACTTCCCCGCCGGTGGTCCACGACGAACGTCGCGGGCTGGCCGTTCACCATCCCGCGGACGGTCGCGAGGCGATAGAGGTCTGCAGCGGCAGTTCCGTCGCAGTAGCTGGCGGACGGCAGCGTGCCGCCCATCACGAGCAGGCGGCGCGCGTAGTCGACGCGCATCGACAGGCCGAGGGCCAGCGGCGAAAGCTTTCCGGCTCGCGCGACGGCAGGTCGCCGAGCGGCGGGTTCTTGATCAGGCACGGCACGTTCCTGACCTTGAGCGATCCGATCTCGAGCGCGTCGATCATCGCCCGACCTGCAGGCCGCGCAAGCCGACGTCGCCGACTCCGGCCGTCTGCATGTAGGTGATCGGGACCACGCCGCGCTTGCGCGCGACGTCGCGCGACACGACGGTCTGTTCCGCGCCGGTGTCGAGGACGAAGTCCGACGCGGCGCCGCCGTTGACCTTCACGCTGACCATCACCTTGTCGCCCGTCGATGCGGATGGGCACGGTCCAGATCTGCGCCGGATCGCCCGAGGCCGCGATCTCGACCGGCGTCCGGCCCTTGAAGGAGTCGAGGAAGCGGATCTCGGCGCGGGTCCACAGCGCCTTCTCGCTGTGATCGCGGTTGGGCGAGGAGGTTGACGTAGTTGCCGAACGCCGCGGCCGCTTCGTCGTAGCGGTGCTGGCAGCTCGTAGATGACGCCCACGGTGTGGTGGAACTCGGAGTCGCGCGGCGCCAGCTGCAGCGCTTCCTGCGCTTCGACCAGCGCGTCGGCGAGGCGGCTGCGCGGCGGTGAGGACGCGGGCGCGGCCGTGGATGCCCGCGGTGCGTCCGACGATGATCGGTCTTCAGCGCGGTCTCATAGGCGTGCTCGGCCTCGTCAGAACAGCCCGAAGCGCCCACAAGCGTGTCGCCGTACAGCGAGTGCGCCGGCGCGTCGGCGGCATCACCGCGGGTCAGCTGCTCCGCGCTGCGCGCGGGCGCCGGCGAAGTCGCCGGTGCGCAGGAGCATCAGCGCGAGGCTCGGCGACTGGGCGCGCCGCGCCGGATCCGGCTCCGCGGACGGCGGCGGCGAGCGCGCGCTGGTAGGCATCGGCCGGCGTCGCGGAAGCGCGCTTCACCCGCGAGCAGATCGCCGAGCTGGATCTGGATGTCGGCCGAGGCGGTGGACGGGGCCTGCGCCGCCAGCGGCATCAGCGGCGGCGCGACGACGGCCGCAGCCAGAGCGACGATCAGCGCAGGCTTCCGCATCTCCGCTGGCAATATAGCAGAGCTTTAGGCCGATTCGGCTTTGGGCGCTTAGGGAAAAATGCCGGACGCTTTCGGGGAGCGGAAAAGCTTTCGCAACGCGAAAGCCCCGCACAGCCTAAGAGCCGACGCAGAAGCCTACTTCTGAAAGAACTTCGCGTTCACCGGGATGAAGTCCTTCCACTTCTCGGGCGTCTCGTCGAGGCGAAAATCGCCTCCACGGGACACGCCGGGACGCACGCGCCGCAGTCGATGCACTCGTCGGGATGGATGAACAGCTGTTCGACGGTCGCGAACTCGGGCTCGTCTTTGCGCGGATGGATGCAGTCCACCGGGCACACGTCGACGCACGCGGTGTCCTTGGTTCCGATGCAGGGTTCTGTGATGATGTAGGCCACGTGCATAACTATATAACAGCCCATGTACTGGCGACGTGCTCGCCCTCCTGCTGATCGTTGCTCACGGATCGCCTGCCGGCGCGCAGGCGCAAGGGCTGCCCGAGGGGCCGATCACCACGGCGCGCGGCACGGTCACGATCGCGGGCGAGGTCACGGCCACGTTCGGCGGCCCGGACGACACCGCCTTCTTCAACTACACCGACTACGAGCACAACGCCCTGCGGATGTTCCGCGTCTCGCTGTCCGGGCATGTGGCGCCCGTCGACGCGGCTGGCCTTCCTCGCGGAACTCCGATCCGAGGATCGCGCAGCGCGTCATCCCTACGCGCTCTACGTCCGGGTCCGGCCGTGGAAGGGCCGCGCCGTTCGACGTCCAGGTCGGGCCGCATCCCGCCGGTGTTCGGCGCGTTCGCGCGGCGATCCTATGGCGCCGACAATCCCGCTGATCGGCTATCCCCTCGCGTATCAATACCTGACGTCGATCCGGCCGGACGCCGTGCCGTTCACCGCCGACGATCTGCTGGTCGATGCGGGCGCGCGGCTGGCGCGCCAGCTATCCGGTCGGCGTCGCACGCGCCCGCGCCCGGGCGTGCCGCTGGTCAGCGCGTACCGCTGGGACACGGGCGTCAGGCGAGCGGCGGCGCCGGGCCGCGTCGAGGCGGCCGTCGCGATCACGAGCGGGCACGCTGTCGAATCCGCGCGTGGCGCGACGACAACGACGGGACGGCAGGTCGTCGGCCCGCGTCGCCTGGAAGCCGGTCGTCGGGCTGGTGATCGGCGCGTCGGCGCGCGCGGCGCAGTTCCTGACTCGCGACGCTCGAGGACGCGCGTGCGCGGCGGTGCACCGGCCGCACGGACACGCGCAGCGCGCCTCGGGGCTGGACGCGGAATGCTCGCGCGGCTACTGGATCGTCCGCGGCGAGGCTGATCGGCAGCCGCTGGCGCCTGCCCGGCGCTGGCGCACGCCGCTCATCGACGGGCCCGCTCGGCGCGCGCGCCGGCTTCGTCGAGAGCGCGCTACCGGCTCGACGCCGCGCGTCTTCGCCGCCGCCGCGCGCGGACGCGGCTGACGTTCTCCGCTCATTCGCGGCCAGCGGCCGTTCGGCGGACCAGCCGACGCCGTGGGACGCGCCCGTCTCGCGGATCGAGGCGGGCGGCGGCGTGTACCTGCAGCGCAACCTCGACCGTCCGCGCTCGTCGTGCAGCACAACTGGCGCGACGGCCGGACTGCGTGAGCAACCGCACCTTACGTCTCGGCGCAGCTGGCCTACTGGTTCTGATGCGCGACTCGGCCTGCGGCACTCGCGTCGTATCGGCTCGCGCCTGCGATCGACCGCGCTCGTCGTGCCGAGCTCGCGCGACTGGCACCTCGCGCCTCGCGCCTCGCAGCCTCGCGCCCCGCGCCCGGGCGCGATCCGCGGCCGCGTCGACGTCCGCGCCGGCCGCCCGCCGCGACATGCGGCCCGATCCCGTCGGACCTCGGCATGGGCGGCACGCGCGATGCTCCGGTCGATCGCCGGCGCAGCGTGGTCTACCTCGAGCCGGCGCCGCGCGCGCGCGTTCGAGCTACGCCGTCGAGTCGACGCGCGCACGCATGAACCAGCGAACGAGACGCTTCGTGCCCGCACGTCCTGGCGATCGTCGCCGGGCACGTACGGTCGACTTTCCGAACGAGCGACCGCACGTATCACAGCGTGTTCTCGCTCTCGAAGAACAAGGACGTTCAACCTCGGGCGCTACGCCGCCGGGCCGCTCCGAGTCGGTGCAGTTCAGACCAGCCTGGCGTCGTCCGCGTCTTCTGCGAGATCCACTCGCACATGAGCGCGTTCATCCTCGTGTTCGCGCATCGATTCTTTGCGATGACCGACGACGACGGGCGCTACCGTCTCGAGGGCGTGCCGCCCGGCACCTACACGCTCGTCGTCTGGAACGAAGCGATCCACGGCGACCCGCCGAAGCGGACCGTGACGATCGGCGAGGCCGGCGGCGACGTCGACGCCGACTTCACGCATCCGATGAACGTCCTTCTCCTCGCTCACCAACCGGATTTTCTTCGCCACGGCGCTGCTGGCCGTGCTGTCGATGGGTGTCGCCGATCTACATCGTGAATCGCGCGGTGACCGCGACAGGGCAGACGACGCGAGCTGCAGCGCGGCATCGACGAAGCGGCCACGCTGGTCGACGAGTACCGCAAGTTCTCAGTTCGAGACTTCTCGCGCGACGCGCGCCTCATCGCCGACCTGCCGGTGCTCGAAGGCCGCGGTCGAGACGCACGATCCGGCAACCGCTCGAGCCGATCGCGCAGGAGTACCAGAGCCAGCTCGCCAACGCCGAATCTGTTCGCCGATCGCCGACAAGCCGGGCGCGGATCCTCGCGCGGCTGGGCATCGCAGCCGACGTGCCCGACGAGGCGTCTTGCGGCCGCGCGATCATCACCAGCGACGGACCGCCGTCGCCGAGCGGGAAGTCTTCTGGCCCGAGCAGCGCGGCATCCTGCTGATCAAGTCGGTGCCGATCTGGATCGATCAGCGCCAGCCCGACGTCCTCGGCACGCTGATCCTCGGCGCGAGCCTCGATCTACGCGCCAGGCCGAGCAGGTTCAAGCAGCTGACCAACAGCGAGATCGCGTTCGGCGTGAATCGGCGACGATTCAGCGTCGCGACGCTGCCGGAGCGCGACGTGGCCGCGCGCTGGCGCCCTGCTCGGACAGCCAGGCACGCTCCGGCGCGCATGACGCTCGAACGGCGAGGACTACCTTGCGCTCACGCGACGCCGCTCGGCCCGGCCGGGCCGAGCGGGACAGCCGATCGGCGATCGTCCTGCGCTCGCAGACGCGAGCGCCTGCGGTTCCTGCAGCCAGCTGCACGCGCAGCTCGGCGCTCACCGGCGTTCGTCGCGGTGCTGGCGGCCGCCTCCTCAGCTACGCCGTCGCGCGCACGGTCACGCGGCCGGTCGAAGCGATCACCTCGACGATGCGCGAGATGGCGGCGAGCGGCGACCTGACGCCGCCGGATCCCGCGTCGCCCGACGGCGCGCTGGCAGGACGAGGACGCGCGGCTGCTCGCGACGACGTTCAACTCGATGACCGACTCGATCGCGCGGTTCCAGCGCGAGGCGGCGCAGCGCGAGCGGCTGTCGTCGCTCGGCCGGCTGTCCACCGTCGTGGCGCACGAGATCCGCAATCCGCTGATGATCATCAAGACGTCGCTGCGGTCGCTGCGCCGCGAGGACGCCGATCCGGAGCAGCGTGCAGGCGCGCGGCGAAGGACATCGACGAGGAGATCACGCGCCTGAACCGGATCGTGTCCGAGGTGCTCGACTTCGCCCGGCCCGATCAAGTTCGACCTCGCGCCGGCCGACCTCAACGCGCCTGGCGGACGACGCCGTCGCGCGCGGCCGCGCCGCGACGGCCCGACGTCGGCATCCGCGCTCGACCTCGACCGCGGCCACTGCCGCCGTCGACGACCGACGCGGAGCCGGCTGCGGCAGGCGCCTGCGTGAACATCCTCGACAACGCCGTCCAGGCCGTCGCCGGCCGGCCGGCCCGACGTCCGGCGGCGCCCTGATCCGCGTGCGACCTCGCCGCCGGACGCCCGCCGCTCATCGATGTCACGCGATAACGGGGGCGGGATCGCCGCCAGAGGACCTGCCGCGCATCTTCGATCCGTTCTTCACGACGCGGCGGACCGGAACCGGCATCGGTCTTGCGATCTCGCGGAACATCATCGAGGGCCTGGGAGGCCGGATCAGCGTCGTCCAGCGAGCGCGATCGCGGCACGGACGTGCGCATCGAGCTCCCGCTCGATCCGCGAACTCGCATGACCAAGACAACCGGCTCGATCCTGCTCGTCGACGACGAGGCGAAGATCCGCAACGCGCTGGCGCAGGCGCTGCGCGAGGAGGGCCACGAGGTGGTGGCCGACCGGCAGCCCGCGCGAGGCGCAGCGCCTGCTCGCGCGCGGCATCGTTCGACGTCCTGCTCGTCGACAACCTGATGCCGGAGCTGACCGGGCTCGATCTGATCCGCGAGCTCGTCGCGACGACGCCGGCAGAGCGATCGGCCGCAGATCCTGCTGATGACGGCGCACGCCACGGTCGAGAGCGCGATCGAGGCGATGAAGCTCGGCGCGCTCGACTACCTGCAGAAGCCGTTCGAGATCGACGAGCTGCTGGTCGTCGTCAACCGCGCGCTCGATCATCAGCGCCTGCGCACCGCAGCACGGCTATCTGCTCAGCGAGCGCGACGAGGAGTTCAACCACTACGGCATCGTCGGCCGCAGCCGCGCGGATGCAGGACGTGATCCGCACGGCGCAGATGGTGGCGAAGTCGAAGAGCACGGTCCTCATCACCGGCGAGACCGGCACCGGCAAGGAGATGGTCGCGCGCGCGATTCACTTCCACAGCGCGCAGCGCGAGATGCCGCTCGTCAAGGTGAACTGCGCCGCGCATCCCGAGAACGCTGCTCGAATCGGAGCTGTTCGGGCACGTGCGCGGCGCCTTCACCGGCGCGACTGACGAACAAGAAGGGCAAGTTCGCGCTCGCCGACGGCGGCACGATCTTCCTCGACGAGATCGGGACGATGAGCGCCGGCGCTGCAGTCGAAGCTGCTGCGCGTGCTGCAGGAGCGCGAGTTCGAGCCGCTCGGCTCCGAGCGCAGCCACAAGGTCGACGTCCGCGTGATCGCCGCGACCAACCGCGACATCCGGCAGATGGTCGTCGGACGGCCGGTTCCAGGAAGATCTCTACTACCGGCTCAACGTCATCCCGATCCACATTCCGCCGCTGCGCGAGCGGCGCGAGGACATCCCGCTGCTCGTCGATCACTTCGTCGCGCAAGCACGCGCAGCGCGCCGGCAAGCGCATCGACGGCATCGAGACCGGCGTGCTCGACGCGCTGCAGGCGGCCGACTGGCCGGGCAACGTCCGCGAGCTCGAGAACACCGTCGAGCGCGCGGTCGTGCTCTCGCCCGGCGCGATGATCGGCGCCGAGGTCGTGCGCCTGCTCGGCGTCGCCGCGTCGCGCCGGCCGGCGGGCCTGCCGTCGAGCTCGCTGCGGCAGAACCTCGATACTGGGCCGAGCGCGAGACCGTCCGCCGCGCGCTGAGAGGCCGCCAACGGCGTGAAGAAGGACGCCGCGGAGGCGATGGGGATCAGCCAGCGCGCCGCTGAGCTATTACCTCGCCAAGCACCGCATCGAATGCGACCGCAGCTTGCGGCGCTTTCGCTTTACGTAAGCACTTTCCGCGGCCGTAACGATCTGCCTCATGTTTCTTGACGTTTCCGGCGCGCCAGGCGCAGGCGCCAGCCTTTGCGATGATGCAGGCTGATGAAGATCCGTCAAAGGTCGTGTGGGCGTGTCGTGGTGGCGCGTGGCTCTCTGGCAGCGCCGCCCGCGGCTGGCTCGGCCGCAGACCGCCGCCGCGCCACCGAGCCGACGCCTGCAGACCTCGCGATCCCGACAGCCGGCTCGACCCGCTGCAGCCCGATTTCAACGCTCGCGGCGCTCCCGACGACGCTCAGGATGCCGCAGTACAAAATGGCGCTTCCGCGTCACGCACCGCTTCACGCGATCGCTCGGACGACGGCGACTTCGGCGATCTGGTCAGCGACTTCTTCGGCTTCGACTCGGGCGCGCGGATCGGCCTCGAGTTCCGCTACGGGCTGCTGCCGGGCACGCAGCTCGGCGTCCACCGGACGAGCGATCGCTCGATCCAGATCCTCGGCCAGCAGAGCCTGCTGCAACAGAAGGCCGGACGGGCATCCGCTCGAGCATCGACGTCATCGCGACGCTCGAAGGCGGCCAACAACATGCGCGACCAGAAGTCGTCGGCGCGCTCGGCGTGCTGCTCGTCGCGAAGGTCGGCAAGTCGCTGGCGCTCTACGCCGGAGCCGATCGTTCGTGGTGAACAGCAACCCGGACCTGCAGCGATCCGGCGACAACAACACGGCGATGATCGGACTTGGGCGCGCGGGTGCTGCATCCGTCCCGCGGTGTATCTGGTCGGCGAGTCACGCCGCGCGTGAGCGGCTACCAGCCGGGCCGGCGTGCGACCAGGCCAGCTTTGGCATCGAGATGCGCGCCGGCGGACACACCTTCCAGATCAACATTCTCGAACGGCTTCGGCACCACGCTGGGCCAGCTGACAGCGCAGCGGCGTGAGCCGGCGACTCCTGGTTCATCGGCTTCAACATCTTCACGGAAGTTCTTCTAAAGCCATGAACACACATGCGCGTGCGTTTCGTCGGATCCACCGTCGCGCTCGGCCTGCTGGCCGCGTGCGGCGGCTCTCTGCACACTTCACCCGAGCGGCGTGACGCGTCATCGTCCGCGACGGCGGCGCGGGCGGCGCCAGCGGCGCGACCATCACGATCACCGCCAGGCGGGCGTCGTCAGCCCCGCACGGTCACCGTCGCCGGTCGTGCCAGACCGCCACGATTCAGTCATCAACGGCAGCCGGTCGCAACGAGATAGGGCGCTCCGGACCCTACACTCCTACGGCGGCCGCCCGTCGCTGGAAGACGGAAGCTGCTCGGCGCCATCGGCGCGGGCCAGACGAAGGTCACGCCACAATGCTCGCCAACTCGGGGGTCTGCGGGATTTCCGACTAACGTTCACCGACGACGCGTCCGGGCGAGCCTGCAGGGCGCCGGTCGACGGTTCGGTAGCGATGCGGGGTGCGCGGGAAGCCTGCGCGCCTCGGTTCGCCGGATCGCTGCTTCGGTGCGTTAGAAGCGAAGGCCGGTGCGATAATCCCGGCGCGCAGACTCTGGCCAGCTTCTCGCCCTGCTGTCACGCTGGCACCGTGTGGCGGCGGGTCGCCCCTCCCCGTCGCCTGGCAGCGGCTCGGGCAGGCGCAACACGACGACGATCACCATCATCGTTCGCGGGGCGTCAGCGCCGCGCAGACTCGATCATCGCCCCGGGACGGCGCGCGCGTGACGTTCGTCAACCCGGCATGGACGTGCGCTCGCACAACATGACGTCGGATCCGCATCCGGAGCACAACGGCTGCCCGGAGATCAGCACCGTCGGGTCTGTTGCAGCCAGGGGCAGAGCCGCGGGAGACGGGCAACCTGGTGCAGTGCGGACGTGCGGCTTCCCACGACCGCGATCGCCGCCGAGGCGGGAGCAAATTGGTCAGGGAGAATACCACTCCGCTGACGGCTTTCGCGGCCGGATCGTCGTGCTCGGCCGTCAGCTCGTTGATGCTGCGCTCGCTGTCGGCGAACGGAGGGCCAGTTCCCGGACAGGACGGACTGTCGGTCGAGCTCCGCCGTGCGAGGCGCCGCGCGCACGTCCCCCGGTTTGATCCACGCAGAGCATAAAACGCCACGTGGCCTCCGACGTCGGCGTGGCCGTCATCACGCCATCCATCAGGCTGCTCCGTGACGCGCAATGCCGGGGGAAGCGCGGCCGGTGCGAGACCACGGGATGGGAACGCGAACCGGTAGCCGTTTTCAGGTCAGAACGCTCCTGGAGAAACGCTGCCGGGACCCGAGTAGCCAGGGCAGTCGGACGGCTGGCGACGCATTCCTGGCGATCGAAGAGCATGCGATTGCCCACATCTCGCGTGCGAGGTCTCGGCACTGGTGAACACGCGCAGCTTCTTGGCCGATCGCCGACGTACTTCGTTGCCGGCTGTGGGCGCACCGGGATGGCAATATGGCGGCGACGTACGTGAAGCGCGGTGATCAGGACCAGGACGGCCCACGGCGGCGATGATCACCGTCGCCGCGCTCGACGAGAACGGTGGCGGCCACGAGCGCCTGCTCACCGGGCGTCATCGACTCGACGGGTCTCTCCGGAGAACAGCCCAACCAGGCTTGTTCGATACCCCAGGACGACGATCGAAATGATCGTCCACGGTTGATCAGATGGCGGAGCTGATGATCTGAAATAATACCAGCCGTACGACGGCGAGCCACAGCCCGATACCACTTGCGATCTGCATCCACGCGGAAACCAGCAGCAGGATGCCGACGATGGCGACCGCGAGGGCTCGCGGTCGGCGGGTGACCGCGAACAGGCCGATCGGCGAAGCCGGGCCAGGAACCAGATCCCGCCACGCGACCCAGTCGAGGATCGCGAGAGGAAGCGTGACGCCGGGGGCGCTTCAGGCGGCCGTCGGCGCAGTGACGACCGGACGGGCCGGCGCACTGCAGAAGCCGCGCCCCTTCCTCGCCGCGCCTGCACAGAACATTTCTATCCTTTCCGAGGCTTCGCCTCGGGCGGACAGCTGCACGCCCTCGGTCACCGCTTCGCCGGCTCCCTCGGGCGCGTGGCTCGCTCCTTCGCTGCGCCGAGTCAGGCCGTTCTGCCCTGTCCGGTGAACTTTCACGGCTTGCGCTTCTCCGAAACGCGGTCGTGCCTTCCCCTTCTAATCGTCGGAACTGTGACGCCTGGGCCAGTCTCGATCAGGGTCGGGTCGAGATCGACCCGGGCGGACGCGTTCAACGCACGAGCTTTGGCGAGCCGCGCGCGGCGGCGGCCCTGCCGGAGGATCTTCTTCGCCCCAGCCCGCGGGCCCGGATCTGCAGCTGTCCCGGCGTGACCGCTCACGGGGACCGATCTCGAGCGCCTGCTTCGCGTCGATAGCAATGCAG
>ERZ1370068.8162-contig-7038_pt1 | contig 22845 bp, 38 predicted proteins | sample MGYA00561227_ERZ1370068 | MGnify/ENA primary metagenome ERZ1370068 (study PRJEB38410, sample SAMEA6850437) | metagenome | study: Metagenomic assessment of the ecological functions of the soil: analysis of the soil microbiota associated with the...
TGGCCATCTGGCCCGGGGTGTCGATCTTCGTTCTCGTGCTCTCGTTCAATCTCGTGGGCGATGGCCTGCGGGATGCCATGGATCCGCGGCACGCGTGACGCCTACGATTCGACGCAGACGAACGCGAGCGTCTCGTCGAGCACGTCGCTTCCAGCCGTGGCCGAAGCAGACATGGCCGCGACCGCGCAGGATCAATTCCTCGCGCCGCAAATGGATCTCGGGCTCGCCTTCGACGGTGACGTAGGTGCCGTTCGAGCTCTGATCGATCAATACGAATTTGTCCCGGCGGCGCTCGATGCGCGCGTGCATCCGGGAGGCCATCTTGTCGGCGACCACCACGTCGTTCTGTACGTCGCGACCGAGCGTGAGATTCGGGTGGGCGTCGTCGAGCTGGATCTCGCGCAGGCCGTGGCGAAGCTGCAGGCGAGACGGCCGGCGCGTCGGCCGCATGGCAAGCGACGTGAGATCCGCGTCCGCCCCTGCCACATCAACTCGAAGATGCCGATTTCCTGCTGCTTGCCCTTGACGGTCAGCGAATCGATCTCCCGGACGCGGGCGCGCACGAGCGGCGACAGCGCGCCGGCGGTCGATGCGGACAGAATCACCTGCTCGCCCTTGGCCAGCGCCGTCATTCGCGCCGCGACATTGACGGAATCGCCGAAGACGTCGCCGTCGACGGCGATCGCCGGACCGAAATGAAAGCCGACGCGGATCGCGAGGCGCGAGCGCCCGACCGGTGGCTGCTCCGAGACTCGAGCCTGCATCTCGGCCGCGGCTTCCGCCGCCTGATCGGGCCCGGGAAAGACCGCCATGATCTCGTCGCCGATGGTCTTCACCACGCGGCCACCCTGCCCCTCGCAGGCGATTCGCACCAGCGCCAGGCAGCGGCCGATCGCTTCGAGCGCGCCGGCGTCCCCCACGGTCTCGTAGAGCTTGGTGCTGCCGCTCACGTCCGCGAACAGCACGGCGATGTCGGATGCTTTCGCCAGTCACCGGCGCGGCGTATCGTCGATCATCCGCAAGTATAATGCGTCGGTGGCTTCCCTTCGCCTCGCCGCCACGGAGACTGGATTTCCGGGCCGGGTTAGACTACCCTTTGCGGGCGCAATCTGCCCCTCTTCCTTCGGCCAACCGCAGGAATCCGCCATGCGTCTTTCGTCCGCGTTCGCGATGTCTTGCCGCGCTCGTCGTCCTGACGACGACGGCGCCCGCGAGCGCTCAGGGCTTCAAGTTCGAGCAACCCAATACCGGGCCCACGGCCGAAGACATCGCCAAACAGAACCGGGTCGCCTGGGAGCTCTTCCACGCCTTGCCGCGCCGATCTCAAGGGCAAGAAGATCATGCTGATCATCGGCGAGGAGCAGCTCGAACGGCTGCATCGCGGCGCAGCAGCAGAACTACGGTCCGCATTTCCAGGCGATCAACGGACGCCTGCGCTGGCCTGGGGCTCGCTGACCTTCACGCCCGAGGAGATCCGCCGGCAGATCGCGCAGGCCGAGATCGACGCCTATTTCAAGAACGACCCGGATGCCGCGCTGTCCGCGGCGAGACGCCTCGGCGCGAGCTTCATCCTGCGCGGCCTGATCTCGTCGCAGGCGGTGCCCAGCATCATTGCGGCGGTCAACACGGTCACGGTGAGCTTCGCCTTCACGCTGACCGGCGCGAACGGCCGGATCATTTCCGAGGTCACAGCGAGCTCGAGCTCATACTCGGGCACCGACATCTCGCGGATGGCGGTGACCCTCGTAAACGAACAGACCGACGAAGTCGTGGCCAAGCTCTACGGCGATTATTGCCGCAACGCCGCGCCTGCCGGCGAGGCGAAGGCCGCGCCGAAATAGACGGATGTCTTTCGCAACACCCACTGGGACTTCACGGGAGAACTGCCATGAGCAAGCTCACTTTGATCCAACGCGTTCCAGTCTTACTCTGGGCGTGTCGCTCTTCGCGTGCGCCGCGGTGGCGATCGGCGCAGCCCACGTTCGGCAATCCGTCGCCGACCGCGGGCAAGGACGACGTCGCAGAAGGCCAATGCCGCCGCCGACCAGGCGATCTACCAGCCTGTGGTGTACACCAACGCCGCCAAGAAAGGCCCGGCGCTGATCGTGCTGCCCGGCGAGATCAAGAGCAACAACGCGACGTTCCTGCAGAAATTCACGGCGAACAACATCGCCGACTTCGGCGAGATCGAGCTTTCCAACGCCAATTTCCAGGTGCTCGAGCGCTCCAATCTCGGCCCGCTGCTCAATGAGTTCACGCTCGCCTACAACCTCGGCGACCCGCAATGCGGCGCGCAAGATCCTGGGCATGGGCAAGCTCAAGAGCACCAAGTACATCGTGAAGTTCGACATCCTGAAGACCGAGCAGGTCGCGGCGGCGCAGTCAGGGATTCGACGGGCGCGCGATCGGGCAAATGGCCGGGCTCCTGGGCGGCTGGGGTTCGCGCGGCGGGCCGCGGCCACGCGTCGGCGTCGGCTCGGTGCAAACACGAGCGAGTCGAGCGGCGTGTGGATCATCGGCATGCGCTACAAGATCATCAACGCCGAAACCACCGAGCAGGTCGCCAACGGCTACGCCGAGGAGAAGATGGAGGTCGGCGCGACGTCGACCTCGGTGCTGGGCATCTCGCAGTCGCAGCAGGGCGGCGTGTCGCTCGACACCATGGTCCAGCGGCTGATCCAGAAGACCGTCTGGGACATCGACAACAAGTACAAGTGACGCGTGACCGTCGCATGAGACCGCGACGCCGGCCCGCGCGCCGGCGTTGCCGTTTTCGGTGCGCGACCGGCCGGCGCAGCGCAATCCCTGGGGGCGACGTATGGCGGAACTGAGCACGATCGGCAAATACGAGATCCGCCGCGAGCTCGGCCGCGGCGCCATGGGCGTCGTGTACGAAGGCTACGATCCGATGATCAAGCGCATCGTCGCGCTCAAGACGATCCGCGCGCGATCAGCTCGCCGGCGAAAACGCCGAGACCGCGATCGCCCGCTTCCGCCGCGAGGCGCAGGCGGCCGGCCGGCTCTCGCACCCGAACATCGTCTCCATCTACGACATCGGCGAGGACGCGCGGCACCTGGTACATCGCGATGGAGTTCATCCAGGGCCGCGAGCTCAAGAACTACTTCGAGGCGAACGAGCGGTTCGCGCCGGCCGACATCGTGCGGATCATGACGCAGATCCTGGATGCGCTCGGCTATTCCGCACCGGCTCGGCGTCATCCATCGCGACATCAAGCCGGCGAACGTGATCATGCTCGACCGACGGCGGCGTCAAGGTCGCCGATTTCGGCATCGCCCACATCGAGTCGTCGAACATGACGCAGGCGGGGACGGTGATGGGCACGCCGAGCTACATGTCGCCGGAGCAGATCATGGGACTGCCCGTCGACGGGCGGTCGGATCTCTTCTCCGCCGGCGTCATCCTGTACCAGTTCCTGACCGGCGAGCGTCCGTTCAGCCGGCTCGGCGACCGCCGACCATGCACAAGGTCCTGGAGGAGGATCCGCTGCCTCCATCGCGCTTCAATGTGCAGGTGCCCGGAGCGATGGATGCCGTAGTGCGCAAGGCCCTCGCGAAGCGGCCCGACGAGCGATATCAGACCGCCGAGGAGTTCGCCGCCGCGTTGCGCGCCGCCGCCCAGACCACGCAGACCCAGACCGCCACCACCGACGCAGCGGTGCTTGCCGCCCGCGGACGGCGACGCGTCATCGCTCCCGCGAACGCCACGAGCACCAGCGGACCGCGCCCGCCGCCGCGGCAGCGACGCATGCCGTGGCACGGCGGAGTCTCGGCGCCGGCGAAGAAAGTCGCAGGCAACGGCCATCGCCGTCGTCGTCGCGCGTCGCCATCATCGCCGTTCGGCGTGGCTCCTGTGGTCGCAATTCCAGCGGCCGGCGGGGCGATGGCGCGAAGGTCGCGAAAGCGCCGCCGAACACTGCGGCTCCGCGCTGGCCGCCGTTGCTCCGTCCGCGCCGGCGGCGGCCCCCGCGGCGATGAGAACCGATCCCGGCAGCATGACGATCTCCGCCGAGGGGCTGGTCGATCCCAACGACCTCGCTACGGCACCGACAAGGCGCTGATGCAATCCGATCTGCGGGCGGATGCCAAGAGTCAGGTGGTCGCGAAGGCGCTGGGGCTCATGATCGATCCCGGTCTCGCTCGCGAAGTATTACGACATCGTCGCGCGACAAGCTGCTCGCCCAAAGCGGGAACTACGTTTCGACGGTCGTCACCGAGAGCCCGCCGCGGCTCGGCAAGGACGGCCTCGATGTCGATGACCACGCAGGCGGTCGTCAACGTCCGGGCGCTGCAGAAGTCGGTCAACCAGATGTCGCGCGACGAGCGGGTCGAGTTCATCCGCTCGAGCGGCGACCCCAAGATCTCGGTGCGCATCGCGGTGCGCGATGCCGATCAGCCCAATGCGCCGCCGCAGCCGTCGCCGGTGGCTGAAAACCTGCTCAAGGAGCGGATCAAGGCCTTCGGCTTCCGGACATGGTCGGAGGACGGCAACCCCGCCGACCCGAAGCAGAATGCGGACTTCGTCGGTGCTGGGCGAAGTGCAGGTCAAGAAGCTGTCGGCCAGGCTCGAGGCCTCCGGCGTCGTCGTCACGAAGTACGCGCTCGACGTCGTGGACGGTCAAGTGCATCGATCGCGCCACGGGCGAGGAAATCTACTTCAACACCACGCTGCCGAAGGGTGTCGGCAGCTGGGCCGGCGAGGGCGACGCGATGAAGGCCATCGGCGCGAAGATCGCCGACGAATTCTCGCGCAATTTCTTCCTGCAGCACGTCACCGTGTCCGGACGCAAGGTGACGCTGTCCATCGACGGCCTGCCGGACTCCGCCCAGGAAGCTCTGCTGCGCGAGCTCGTCGGCCTTCCCGCCGTCATCACGGCAGCATCGCGGTCGGGTGCGAAGCCGGGCGTCTACGACCTGCAGCTCGCGGGCGACGGCGCTGAAGGCGACCTCGTCGCGGCCGGCGTGTTGAAGCCGCTCAACGCCAAGTTCGGGCAGCCGTGCTTTCGCTGGGACGCATCGCTGGCGAGGAGGTCAACGTGATTTTCGCGAAGGCCTGCACCGAGCCGTCGATTCTGTCCCGGCTCGAGACCAATCCGCCCGCAGGGTTGTACGGCGCGCCGCCGGGCCGGACAGAAGGCGTTGATCAAGGATCCCGAAACGCTGCGCCGCCTCGTCATCTAGCCTCGACGCTATTTGCTCAGGCCATGCGTCGCGCGCGCCGCATTCTTCGACGAAGCGCGGATCCATCCGGCGATCCGCGCCAAGGTCGCCGGCCACCACGCCGATATCGTGCGTGAAGTCGAGTCCGCGACCGCCGCGAACGCCGTCGTCGTCGTCGGGATGAGACAGAATCCGATGCCGAGAAAGGCCCGGAAGGCGCTCGACGCGCGCGGCATCGCGTACAAGTATCTCGAATACGGCAGCTATCTCAACACCTGGCGGCGCCGCAATGCGCTCAAGATGTGGACCGGCTGGCCGACGTTCCCGATGATCTTCGTCAAGGGCGTGCTGATCGGCGGGGCGACCGATCTCGATCGGTTGATCGACAGCGGCGAGCTCGCGCGCATGCTCGCGCCGTGAGTCGTCGGCCGCGATGATCGACATTCCCGCGGCCGAGATCGAATGGACGGCGATCCGCGCGCGCATAGGCGCCGGCGGTCAGAACGTCAACAAGGTATCGACCGCGCTGCATCTGCGCTTCGACATCGCCGCGTCGTCGCTGCCGGACGACGTCAAGCTGCGGCTCATCGCGCATCGCGACCAGCGCATCACCGCCGAGGGCGTCATCGTCATCAAGGCCCAACGCTACCGGAGCCAGGACAAGAACCGCGCCGACGCGCTGGCGCGCCTGCAGGACCTCGTGGCGAAGGCCGCGGCAGTGCAGCCCACGCGCAAGCCGACGCGGCCGACCTGCAGCTCGCAGCGGCGGCGCGTGGACGACAAGGTCAAGCGCGGTCGAGGTCAAAGCGCGCGCGCGGCAGGATCGTCGAGTAGTCGAGCGTGGCGCGTTATATGTCCCCGAACGGCGCTGCGCGCCGTCCCCCAGGGCGAGTGCCCTCATTGTCCAATGCCGGCGGCCCTGCGGCACTCATCGCGCCGGGATCATCACCAGCCGCGAATTGCCCGACTCCGCGCCCCACGCCTCGCCCGCGCGGCCGAGCATCTGCCGCACATTGGCGCCGTTCTTGTCCGACGGAAAGACTCTCGAAGGTTTCCTTCACCGGGTCGAACTTGACGATCGCGTTTGCCGTCCATTCGGTGAGCCAGACCTTGTCCATGGCGTCGACCCAGACCGAATACGCGCGCGGTCGATTGCCGGGCAGCTTCCATTCGCGCCAGGCGCGCGCTCGCGGGATCGTACATTCCGACCTGACCGGTGTTCCAGTAGCTGACCCAGATCCGGCCCTTCGAATCGGACCAGACGCGGCGCGCGCCCTGGTCCTTCGTCGGCGGCTCGATCACGGTCGCCGCGCCGGTCTCGGTATCGATGCGCGCGATATGGTTGCCGGCCAGCGAAGCGTAGTACACATCGCCCGATGGCGTCGTCGTGATGCCGTACGGTCCGCTGTCCGCGCGGCGCCTTCCACACCTTCATGTCGTTGGTCGTCGGGCACGAGGCGGCCGTAATAGCCGCTCTGGCCGGTGAACCAGACGCGGCCCTTCGCGTCGAACGTGAGCGTGTTGAGGTTGGCGTACTCGACATCCTTGCCGAGCGGCCAGACGCGCACGGCGTGGATTTGGGGTCGACGCGCACGATCGCATTCTGTCCGCCATCGGTGATCCACGCCGCACCGTCGGGTCCGACGATCACGCCATGCGGCGCCGAATTCGGACCCAGCGAGATCTCCTCGACCTTGCCGGATCTTTGGCTCGAGGATGCCGAGCTTGCCCGTCATCTGTGCCGTGTAATAGACCGCCCCGCCGGGCCCGGCGCCGCGGCGACGTCGTGCGGATGCCCTCCACGCGGCACGTCGAAATACGTCGGCTCGACGCCTGCTGCCGCGGCATGCGGCGCCAGCGGGAAGGTCAAGGCCGCGGCAAGAACGAGCGTTGGCAAGGACTGCCGAATCGAACGTGTCATCGAGTCCTCCTGAGCGAAAACGCCGGCGCCGATCCCGGCGGAATATTCCTGTGACCGTGCGGCCGGCTACCAGTTTAACAAACCATTGAGAATTTTGCATCGTCGCCGCGAAACCGCTGGGGCATTGCGCTCCGGCGCGCGCTCGCTCGCCAGGCGTCCGACGCGCGCGTATCATGACCATGTCCCGGGCATCGTCGCGATGCCGGGCTCACTTCCGGAGGGAAACACCATGGCAACAAAAGGCTTCGAGCGACGGCGTGTATCGCGTGACCGACGTGATCGGCACGAGCAAGGTGTCCTGGGAGGACGCGGCCAAGAATGCCGTGACGGTCGCCAGCAAGACGTTGCGCGACCTGCGGCATCGCGGAAGTCTCGAAGCTCGATATGAAAGTGGAAGGCGGCAAGGTCGTCGCCTATCGCGCGCGCGTGCAGTTGTCGTTCAAGTACGACGGTTGACGGCGGATTCGACGCCACGCTCCCGCCGCGGCAAGCGTCGGGAGCGTGAAGCGCGCCAGGGAGCCTTAACGGAGTATTGCTGGCTGTCCGCGCTGGCGCTGTACGCCGGCACATGCAGGGTTGCTGCGCACGGTTTTCCCAACCCGAGGCCCGCCACCATCATGAGCTCGTCCCCCAAAGTCGCCATCGTGACCGGCGCCGGCACCGGCATCGGCAAAGCCGTCGCCCTGGCGTTCCTCAAAGACGGCTACCGCGTCGTCCTCGCCGGACGCCGCAGCGAGCCGCTGGAACAGGCGATCGCGGAAGCGGGCGCCCCCAGAGGCGTCCGCGCTGGCGGTGCCCACCGACGTCGCCGATCCCGGCGCCGGTCGGCAACCTCTTCGCCCGCACGCGCGAAGCCTGTGGCCGTCTCGACGTGCTGTTCAACAATGCAGGCGTCGGCGCGCCGGGAATCAACCTCGAAGACCTCACGTTCGAGCAATGGAAGAACGTCGTCGACATCAACCTGACCGGCGTGTTCCTTTGCATCCAGGAAGCGTTCCGGATGATGAAGAGCCAGGATCCGCGCGGCGGCCGGATCATCAACAACGGGTCGATCTCGGCGCACGCGCCGCGGCCGAACTCGGCGCCCTACACGGCGACGAAGCACGCGGTGACGGGCCTCACGAAATCGGCGTCGCTCGACGGCAGGAAGTACGACATCGCGTGCGGGCAGATCGACATCGGCAACGCGCGACACCGAGCTGGCGGCGCGCATGGCGAAGGGCGTGCCGCAGGCGAACGGCCAGATCGCGGTCGAGCCGCTGATGGACGTCGCGCACGTGGCAAGCGCGGTCGCTGTACATGGCGAGCCTGCCGCATCGACGCCAACGTCCAGTTCCTGACGGTGATGGCGACGAAGATGCCGTTCGTGGGACGCGGATAGGAAGCTCCGCGTTATCTCCACAGTCGACGGTCGTCCCGCGCGCCTGGATCCTCTCCGCGCGCGCCTGGATGAAACTGCTGGAAGGACGGCTCAGTCGCGATACGCGCCGCTTGCCACGTAATCGAGCGACGATTCGAGGTGGAACGGCCGCAGGTAGGCATCGATCCGAAACACCTCGCGGCCGTCCGCGGCGAAAAACACGATGGTCGGAGCGAAGGTCACGCCGAGCTCCGTCGCCCACGCGCGCGCGGTGGTCACCTGGCCCGCCGGCGTCGTCAAGCGCGTTGGCGCGCCGAATGCGAACCGGGCCACGTCGAATTGGTCCAGCAGCGCGCGCACTGACGGACGCTGCAATCCGTCGCGGTGCAATTCGTCGCACGGACCGCAATGAACCGTTCTCGAAGAGAACCGCGAGCGGCTTTGCCGCCGGCGCTTCGTCGAAGGTCGTGCGGCGGCGGCAGAAAGAAGGCCTCGTCGATCAGGCGCGGACTGGCCGGATCCCGACATGTCGGGCGAGGTACGCGGCGAGCGACATGTTCCGCTCGTGCCTTCCGGCCACGTAATCGAGCACCGCTTCGAACCGGTGCGGCGGATAGTGGCCATTGAGCCGCGCGACAACCTTGCCACGCTCGTCGAAGAAGCAGAAGCGTGGGGGTGAACTGTACGTCGAGTCGCCGCGCCAGCGCTTTCGCTCATCGTGCGCCCATCGATCCAGGTGGTCTCCCGGTCGCCCCAGAGGTTGAGCGCGACTGCGACAAAGTGCCGGCGGGTCTTCTCGACGATGCTGCGCTGGGAAAAGTTGGTCGCCATGAGCGCCTGGCAATACGGGCAGCCGTCCTGGCCGAAATAGAGCATCAGCCGGCGATGATCGCGAGCCGCGTCGCGGATATCGTCGCGAAAGTCCAGGAAAGACTCGGTGAACCACGACGGGATGTCGATGGCGTACGGCGAGTGCGTCCTGCGCCGACGCCGCGCCCTGGACCGACGCTACGGCCAGCGCGGCGGCGAAGAGAATGCGCCGCAGGGCGCCCAATGCGCTCAGCCGATGTGGCGCTGCAGGAATTGCAGCGTGCGCTCGCGCGCGAGCTTGGCCGCCGCGGCGTCGAAGGACCCGCGCTGATCGCAGTTGAAACCGTGGTCGGCGGCGTAGATGAAGACCTGCGCCTCGGGATGCGCGGCGGCGAGCTTGCGCACGCCCTCGACGGGAATCATCGAGTCGCGCTCGCCGAAATGCGCCATCACCGGGCATTGCGGACGCTCGCCCGCAGCATCGAGAATCCCGCCGCCGTAGTAGGGGACCGCGCAAGCAAACCCCGGCAGCCGCGACGCCGTCATCCATGCGACGAAGCCGCCCCAGCAGTAGCCGATCACGCCGACCTTGCCGGCGCCCGCCGCGACGTCCGCGCGCCGAGCGCGACATCGCGCAGCGCCGCATCGATCTGCGCGCGCCGCCCTTGAGCTCGCGGCCTTTCGCGATGTCATCGGGCGTATAGCCGATGTCGACGCCGCGCTCGTAACGGTCGAACAGCGCGGGGCGATCGCGACGTAGCCGTCGGCGGCGAAGCCGTCGCAGCACGCTCCGGATGTGGCTGTTGACGCCGAAGATCTCCTGCGCGACGACGAGTCCGCCGCGTGGCTTTCCCGGCGGGTCGGCGCGGTAAGCCGAGAGCGCGAATCCGTCGGCGGCTTTCAGTTCGATGGCATTGCCCATGCTCGTCCTCCGTATGGCGGTTCGTTAGAGATAGCGAAAATAGATGTACACATGCGATATCACGATGGATATCAGCATGAGCGGGAAGGCGACCTTCAGGAATTCGATGAAACGGAACGTCGTGCCCGCGCGTTCGGCGAGCCCCGCGACGACCAGATTGGCCGAAGCGCCGATCAGCGTGCCGTTGCCGCCGCGGCAGCGCACCGAGGGACAGCGCCCACCATAGCGGCAGCAGCGCCTGCTCGCCGCCGAACGTCGGGCCCATCGCCTTGATCAGCGGGATCATCGTCGCCACGAACGGAATGTTGTCGATGAACGCCGACAGGATCGCGGAGCCCCAGAGGATCGCGAGCGTCGGTCAGCGTTGAAATCGCCTCCCGTCGCCTTGAGCAGCGCGTCGGCCATCATGTCGATGAGGCCGGCTTTCTGGATGCCGTAGACCAGGATGAACAGGCCGAGGAAGAACATCAGCGTGATCCATTCGGCTTCCGACAGCGCGCCGTGGACGTTCTTCGACTGCGTCTCCGAATCCTTTGCCGAGGTTGTCGAGCGAGGAGCAGCACCGCGGCGCCGAAGATGGCGACCGTCGCGGGCTCGATGTCGAGTCTGCCGCTGCAGCATGAAGCCCGCGATCACCAGCGCGATGACCGTCAGCGACTGCTTGAGGAGGCGCGGGTCGGTGATCGCCTCGCGCTCGTTGAAGCTCATCACGTGCCGCCGGTTCTCGTCGGTGGCGGCGAGGTGCCGGCCCCAGTAGTAATAGAGCGGGATCATCGTCGCGACGCATGATCACGATGATGACCGGCGTCAGCGCGATGCCGAAATCGTTGAACGTGAGGCCGGTCGCCGAGCCGATCATGATGTTCGGCGGATCGCCGATCAGCGTCGCGGTGCCGCCGATGTTCGACGCGAAGATCTGCGCGAAGAGGTACGGATAGGGCTTGACCTTGAGCTCGTCGGTGATGAGCAGCGTCACCGGCACGGTGAGCAGCACCGTCGTCACGTTGTCGAGGAAGGCGGAGAACACCGCGGTGACGATCGACATCATCAGCAGGATGCCCCACGGGCCGCGCGTCGACCTTCTTCGCCGACCAGATCGCCACGTACTGGAACAGACCGGAGCGGCGCGTGATGTTGACGATCAGCATCATCCCGAGCAGGAGGCCGAGCGTGTTCCAGTCGACGGCGGCCATCGCCTCCTTCTGGTTCAGCACGCCGACGAGGATCAGCAGGCCCGGCGCCCAGCAGCGCGACGATCGCGCGGTTGAGCTTGTCGCTCATGATGACGAGCGTACGTCAGGACGAAGAGCGTCGTCGCCACCCACAGCGGCGACAGGCCGAAGATGACCGCGGATGCGTGGGAGGCGTCCCCGTGCGTCATTGCCGCCTCCCGATATCGGAGTGGCGGCGTTTCCGGATGAATGACATGATCCGGCTTGACGACGTAGTTGCGCACCGGGTCCTGCTCGATTTTCGTCCATCCTCTCCCCGACCGTCGGTGGCCGCCGGGCGGACCGGCCGAACCTGAGCGCGATTCTAGCCGAATCCGAAACCTGACCATGCGTCGAATCGAGTTTCCCCTGACCGGCGAATTCATCGCGCTCAACCGACCTCCTCAAGGTCACGGGCGTTGTGCCTGAGCGGCGGCGCCGGCAAGGCGCTGGTCGCGTCGGGCGCGGTGGCCGTCGACGGCGCCGTGGAAATGCGCAAGACCTGCAAGATCCGGCACGGCCAGACGGTGTCGGTGGGCGACATCTCGATTCGCGTGCTTCGCGACGCTCCTCGCGAGTGATGCGGTGGCGCAGAAAGCCACGATCTTCAAGGTCGAGTTGCAAGTGGCCGACATGGATCGCAGCTACTATGGCGACCACCCGTTGACGATCGCGCGCCACCCGTCCGAGACCGACGAGCGGATGATGCTCCGCGTCCTCGCGTTCGCGCTCCACGCGAGCCCGGACTTGGCGTTCGGCAAGGGACTGTCCACCGACGATGAGCCGGACCTCTGGCGGCGCGACCTCACCGGCGCGATTCAGCCTGTGGGTCGATGTCGGCCTTCCCGACGAGAAGCTCTTGCGCCAGGCCTGCGGACGCGCGCGCGAGGTCGTCGTCTACGCCTACGGCCGCGGCGTGGACCTGTGGTGGGGTCGCGCCAGGGTCCGCTGGAACGGACGCGCAACCTGCGCGTGTCGAGCGTGCCGGTCGCGACGAGCCTGGATCTCGCCAAGCTCGCGCAGCGCTCGATGCAGCTGCAGTGCACGATCCAGGAAGGTCATGTCTGGCTGGGGAACCGGCGACGCGACCGTGGAGGTCGTGCTCACCACGTTGGCGGGCGCCCCCGGGCAGCTCGACCTGACCGGACCTGCTATAATCCGTGCACGCGGCAACTCGTCCAGTCCCCCTGCCGCTGTCAGTTCCGACGCTCTACCCCCACGCGTTTGCCTGCGACTGGCGCCCTCAAGTGGCGACAGGCCGATCGTTTTTTCGAAAGTCATCATGTCCTTTGCCTCGCTCGGCCTGTCCGACGCGCTCGTGCGCGCCGTGACCGAACACGGCTACACGCAACCCACGCCGATTCAGCTGCAGGCGATCCCCGCGGTGCTCGCCGGCGGCGATCTTCTCGCCGGCGCCCAGACCGGCACCGGCAAGACCGCCGGCTTCGTGCTGCCGATGCTGCAGCGGCTCGCCTCCGCGCACGCGCGGCAGCCGCGCACGCGCCGCGAACCGCGAAAAGCCCATCCGCGCGCTTGATCCTCACTCCCACGCGCGAGCTCGCGGCGCAGGTCGAGGAAAGCGTTCGCGTGTACGGCAAGTACGCGAAGCTCTCGTCGATGGTGATGTTCGGCGGTGTCGGCATCGGCGCGCAGACCGCGCAGTTGAAGCGCGGCGTCGACATCCTCGTCGCCACGCCGGGCCGCCTGCTCGACCACCAGGGCCAGGGCAACCTCGACCTGTCGCGGGTCGAGATCCTCGTCCTCGACGAAGCCGACCGGATGCTCGACATGGGCTTCATCCGCGACATCAAGCGGATCCTCGCCCTGCTGCCCAAGAAGCGGCAGAACCTGCTGTTCTCGGCGACGTTTTCCGATGAGATCAGGGATCTCGCGGACAACCTCCTCAATGCGCCGGCGTTGATCGAGGTCGCGCGCCGCAACTCGACCGTCGAAATCATCACCCAGACCGTGCATCCCGTGGATCGCGACCGCAAGCGCGAGCTCCTGTCGCACCTCATCAAGACGCAGAACTGGTTCCAGGTGCTCGTGTTCACGCGCACCAAGCACGGCGCGAACAAGCTCGCCGAGCAGCTGAACCACGACGGCATCACGGCGCTCGCGATTCACGGCAACAAGAGCCAGGGCGCGCGGACGCGCGCGTTGGCGGAATTCAAGGATGCGAGCCTGCAGGTGCTCGTCGCCACCGACATCGCGGCGCGCGGCATCGACATCGACCAGCTGCCGCACGTCGTCAACTACGACCTGCCGAACGTGCCGCACGATTACGTCCACCGGATCGGGCGGACGGGTCGCGCGGGCGCGACGGGCGAGGCGATCTCGCTCGTCTGCGTCGACGAGCACGAATTCCTGCGCGACATCGAAAGCTCATCAAGCGCGACGCTGCCGCGGACCGTGATCGCCGGGTTCGAGCCTGATCCCCGCGCGCGAGCGCAGCCGATCCTGCAGCGGCAAGGCCGCGGCCAGCCGCGAGGCCAGCGCGCCACAGGCGCGCGGCGCGGAACAAGCCGCGCGGGGACGCACGGCATGCTCAAGGTCGTGCGCATGCCGGCGCGGGAGCCCAGCCGCGTGGCGGCGCCGCAACGGCGCGGCCACCACGCGCAGCACCCGCCGGCTGCACCTGCCGCGCCGGGCACGCGAAGCCACGGCCCGGCAGCGGGCGCGACCCCGCGAAACCGCGGGTCATCCACCGCTTCGGCGGACGCGGCCGTTAGCTCGCGCGGATCTTCCACCCTGCCCTGCCCGTCTTGCCCCGTGTGAACGTGCGATGCAGGCCATCCCGCATGTCATCGCGCTCACGTCGCCGCTCTTCCTGCTGGCGGGCTTGGGCTATGCGCTGGTGCGCTGGCTCGGCTGGCCCAAGAGCGTCTCCGACGCGCTGACGCGGTTCGTGTTCGCGGTGGCGATACCGGCGGTGCTGTTCCGGCTGATGAGCGATTTCTCGCGGCTGCCGCCGGTGGATGCGCGCTTGCTCATCGCGTACTTCGGCGGCTGTCTCCTCGTGTTCGTGGCGGGCCGGGCCATCGCGTTCCGGTTGTTCAAGATGGATGGCGTGCAGCAGTCCGTCTTCGGCGTCGGCGGAATCTTCGCGAACAACCTGCTGCTGGGCCTCCCCTCGCGACGATCCTGCTGGGTGACGCGGCGCTGCCCGTCGTGTCGCTCGTCCTCGTGTTCAACTCGCTGTTGCTGTGGATCCTCGTGACCATCTCCATCGAATGGGCGCGCACGCGTCACGTCTCGCTCGCCGGGTTCGCGACGACGGTGAAGAACGTGGCCACCAATCCCGTGGTCGCGCAGCATCCTGATCGGCACGGCGTGGGGCTGGATCGGCATTCCGTTGCCGGGCATGGCGGACCGCACGCTCGAATTGATCGGCCAGGCGGCGATCCCGCTGTCGCTGATCGCGCTGGGGATGGGACTCGGCGAGTTCGGCGTCCGCGAAGGCTGGCGCGAAAGCACGCGCGATCTGTGTCGATCAAGCTCGCGTTGCATCCGCTCGCCGTATACGCGCTCGCCCGCCTGCTCCAGCTTCCGCCGCTCGAGACGCGCGCGGTCGTGCTGCTGGCATCGCTGCCGGTCGGCGCGAATGTCTACCTGATGGCGCGCGAGTTCGGCGCGCTCCCGGACCGGTGGCCGCGAGCCTCGTGCTTTCGACCGCGGCGGCCGCAGTGATGACCGCCGATCGTGCTGGCGCTGATGGCGGGTGGCTGACACGTCGCAACGGAACCCGGTAGCGATTGGTTTGGCGGGAGAACCCGCGAACGACGGGAGGCGAGCATGGCGAAGAGCAAGAGCGGCGGCAGTTACCCCAACCCCAAGGGGCACACGGGACCGAAGACGCAGTTTCCGCAGGCGAAGCGGCCTCCATCGGCGGTGGTGCCGCGCGTCGTACCGAGGACGAAGGCGAGCCCGAAAGGCTCGCTAGCCGCCGCGCGCGAGGCGTTCCCGATGGCGCCCCGCTTCCTCGATCTTCGCACCGTCGACAACCTCCGGGCGGTCGCGCTTCGCTTCGGGCCGCTCGACGCGACGGCAAAGATGCGGGCGCTGTCGCGGCAGCATCGCCGCTCGGTAACGGATGTCGCCGGTCCTTCTCGCCTACCACGATTGCCTGCTGTGCCTCCTCGCGTATCCGCAAACGCGCGCGCTGCGCGACGCCGCGCGCAGCGAACTCCGGCGCACCGCAGTGAGCGTATCCCGCGAGCTCTTCGCTTCCGGGCCTGCACGCACGCGCGCGAAACTCGCGAACACCGGGGTCGCCTACACCGACGTGACGATCAATTTCGGCTGGGACATCGCGCGCTGGCTCGCGGAACGCTTTCCGGCGGCAGGCCGACATCGATTCGTTCGGCGAGCAGGGCCTGCCGCCGCAGGAGGTCGTGGGCGAGGCGCTCGCGGCGATGGAATTCGAGCTCGCGGCGCGGAGCGACGCCGCTCGAATTTCTCGCGGAGGCGAATAGCGGCGGGCGGCGCACGCGCCTCGCCTGGCTCGTCGGCGCCTTTCTACGACTGCAATGCACCGACGGTCTGCGCAGCCAGCTTTGGGACGCGATGCGGCCCTTCATCGTCATCTCGGCCCGGCCGCTCGATGCTGTCGCGAACGTTCGCCCGCGGGTTGCCGACGCCTACGTACTACCACCGCGATGAGCTCCCGCGCCGGATCGACCTCCCCGCGCTCATCGACCTCCGCGTTGCCCGCGCCGCGGCGCCTGCCCGTTCCGAGCGCCAGCGTGTCGTCGACGCCGGCCGCGCCGTGCTGGCGGCACTGGGCCGCGAAACCGATGCCATCGCGCTCGCCTGCGGCGAGGGTGTGCGCTACCACGATCTTGCGCGCGGCACGGCGCTCGCGCTCTACACGATCCGGCCCGATCGACGCGCCCCGCTCGATTCGCACATCGGCATGATGCTGTTCAAGAACGGGGTTCCCGGTCGGCTATGGCGGCGGCTGGCCTTTCCTCGGCACGTGCAAGATCGGCGTCAACGTCTTCGCTCCTTTCCGCGGAGGGGAGTCGTGCCCTGTTGTTCGGACAGGTCTTGCGCGTGTATCGGCAATGCTTCGGCGTCAGTCGCTTCGTGGCGGAACCCTCGCAGTTCGGCGGCACGAACACCGAGGGCCTGCGCTCCGGTGCATTCTGGTTCTACTACCGGCTCGGGTTCCGTCCGGTGGAACCGGAGTCGGCGCGCCGAGCGGACGAGGAATGGTCGCGCATGAAGGCCGATCCGAGCTATCGGACGCCTCTCCCCGGTTGCGGCGATTCACGGGGTCCGACATCGAGCTCATCCTCGATCCGGTGCCCGAGATCGAAACCGGCCGCTTGAGCGAGCTCGTGACGCAATGGATCGGCGCGCGATTCGGCGGCGATCGCCGCGCGGCGCAAAGCGCCGCAACGCGCAGCGTCGCCCGGGCGCTCGACGCGCACGGACCGCGATCATTGGCCCGAGAACGAGCGGCAGGCCTTCGACGCGCTGGCGCCTCTGGTCGCGCAGATCCCGAGCATCAAAGCCTGGCCGCCGGCGGACAAGCGAAGCCTGGTGCTGCTGTTGCGCGCCAAGGGTGCCGACGAGTTCCGTTTCCACGATCGACTGCGACGCCACCGGCGATTGCGAGCCGCGCTGTTGCGAGCTCGGATCCGGTGCCGCGGGCGAGTGAGCGCTCTATCGGGTAGAATCCGCGCTCGCGCGCGCCCGCTTGCGGCCGCATCGCGATCCCTGCCGAAACCGATGGCTCGAAACCCCACGGAAAAACCGTATCGCGTCCGCCATTCCGCCATCCACGGCCGCGGCGTGTTCGCCGCGACCACGATCAGCAAAGGCACGTTGATCATCGAATACCGGGGGCAACGCACGACCTGGGACGTCGTCAGCGCGCGCCCGGACAGCGACCCGGCGAATCCCGAGCACACGTTCATCTTCGAGACGAGCGACGGCACCGGTCATCGATGGCGGACGCCGGGGTAATGCCGCGCGCTGGATCAATCACTCGTGCGCTCCCAACTGCAGATCGTTCAGAGGCCGACGACGGCCGGATCTACATCGAGGCCCGGCGCACGATCCGCGACGGCGAGCGAGCTGACGTACGATTACCGGCTTTCGCTCGACGGACGGATCACGCGCAAGATCCGGGAATCCTATGCCTGCCGCTGCGGGGCGCGGCGCTGCCGGGGTTCGCTGCTGCTCGAAAAGGATTGAGCGATGGCTCGCAAACGCAGCTCCCTCGCCTCCGGCACGCTCGTCGTGCTGGAGCACGCAGTCGCGAGTCCTCGCGCGGAATCCGCTCGGCGATCCGCACGTCCGGAAGCTCGCCGGTCTGGCTGCCGCCGCAGTACGACGAGGGTGCGACGCGCGGTCGCGGCCGCCGCCTGCCGGTGCTCTACGACCTCGTCGGCTTCACCGGCTCCGGGATCTCGCACACGAACTGGAGGCCCTTCGGCGACAACGTGCCGGAGCGCGCGGCGCGGCTCGATCCGCGAACGGAAGATGGGGCCTGCGATCTTCGTGTTTCCCGACTGCTTCACGTCGCTCGGCGGCAACCAGTACGTGAATTCGTCCGCGATCGGCGCCTACGCCGATTACCTGACGCGGGAAATCATACCGTTCGTCGATCGCGAGTTCCGCACGCTCGCCTCGCGCGACCATCGCGGCTGCTTCGGCAAATCGTCCGGCGGCTACGGCGTCGATCATCCACGGCGATGAAATACGCGCAGCACTGGGGTGCCGTCGCCGACCATTCCGGAGATGCCTACTTCGACGTCGTCTATCGCCACGACTGGCCGAACACGCTGAACGAGCTCGCGAAGCACCGCGAGCCGAAGCGCGTTCCAGGCGCCTACGACGTGCTCGCCGAGACGCGCGCGCGCAAGGGCCTGGCGCCGGACTACGACGATGGCCGCGTCAAGCGCTTCCTCGACGCCGTGTGGAAGAAGGAAAAGCTGTCGACCGCCGAAGGGCACGCGATCATGAACGTCTGCATGGCGGCGACCTACGATCCCTGACCCGAAGGCGCCGCTCGGCTTCCGGCTGCCGTTCCACCTCGAGACCGGCGAGACGCTCGAAGCGCGCTGGAGCAAATGGCTGCAGCACGATCCCGATCCACCTCGTCGGCAAGCACGCGGCAACCTCAAGACGCTCAAGGGAATCTACATCGATTGCGGCTGGCGCGACCAGTACCACATCCACTACGGCGCGCGGCATACTGTCGCTGCGCCTCGCCGAAGCCGGCATTCGCCACACGGTACGAGGAATTCGACGACAATCACTCCGGACGTCGACTATCGGATGGACGTGAGCCTGCCGTTTCTCTACCGGGCGCTGAAGCCTTGACGCTCCCGCGCGACTCCGTTGCCGACGCAGGCACGCGGCATCGCGCGTTTGCTGCTGGACGGCTTCGACCACCACTACGCGGTGTTCCGCGAGTGCGCGCGCGCGGCGAAGCGGCACTTCGAGGCGGGCAACTGGCTCGCCATCCAGCATGTGGCCGGCGATCGCATCGACTTCTACGACCGCCGCGTGCTGGAAACCGCCGCGAAGCATCGAGCAGCGAATACGGCATCGCCGGGCTTGACGGCGCCGACGGCGACGCGCTGTGGGAGGAGGTCAAGCGCAACTTCATCGGGCTCCTGATCGACCACCGGCAGCCCGAGTGCGCGGAGACGTTCTTCAACTCCGTGCTCGGTGAAGATCGCTGCGCCGCGGCGTATTTCCACAACCGGTTCATCTTCGTCCGGCCGGCGATTTCCACCGAGCACATCGACGCCGACCCGCCGTCCTACCGCAGCTACTATCCGCTGCAGCAGGGCTTGCGCGCACGCGCTGATCGACATCGTGCTCGATCTTCAGCTTCGAGCGCCGGTTCGCGGATTTCGGCGCCGATCTCACGCAACGTGCTCGCCGCGTTTCGCCGCCGCTTTCCGCGGCCGTTCCGGCCTCGAGGCCAACCACCAGATCCAGGTGCTGTCCTCGCTGTTCTTCCGCAACCAGACCGCGTACATCGTCGGACGCGTCGTCAACGGCGCCCACGACGCTATCCGTTCGTCGTGCCGGTCAAGCACGACGCCGCCGGCAAGCTCTGCTTCGACGCGCTGCTGCTGGACGAGGTCGACCTCGCGATCCTGTTCTCCGCGAACCGCGCGTATTTCCTGGTCGACATGGAAGTGCCGTCGGCCTACGTCGACTTCCTGCGCGCGATCCTCCCGGACAAGACCGCCGCCGAGCTCTACACGATGGTCGGACTGCAGAAGGCGGGCAAGAATCTCTTCTACCGCGACTTCCTGCACCACCTCACGCACTCGCGCGACAAGTTCATCATCGCGCCGGGCATCACGGGCCTCGTGATGACGGTGTTCACGCTGCCGTCGTATCCGTACGTGTTCAAGGTGATCCGCGACAAGATCGCCGCGTCGAAGGACACCGACCGGCAGAAGGTCAAGCAGAAGTACGCGCTGGTCAAGCACCACGATCGCGTCGGCCGGATGACCGACATTCTCGAGTACTCCGACGTCGCGTTTCCGCGCGAGCGCTTTTCGCGACGAGCTCGCTGGCCGAGCTGCTGGCCGTCGCGCCGTCGGTGGTCGAGATCGAGGCGCGACCATATCGTCGTCCGGCACCTCTACATCGAGCGGCGGATGATCGCCGCTCAACCTCTATCTCGAGCGTGCCGACGACGCGCAGCGCGAGCACGCGATGCGCGAGTACGGCGATGCGATCAAGGAGCTGGCCGCCGTCAACATCTTCGCCGGCGATCTCCTGTTCAAGAACTTCGGCGTCACCCGCTTCGGCCGCGTCGTGTTCTACGACTACGACGAGATCGAGTACCTGACCGATCTGCAATTTCCGCGACATTCCAGCCGCCGCCGCCCGGCTGGGACGAGATGTCGGGCGACGTCTGGTATCCGCGTCGGCCGCTCGACGTGTTCCCCGAGGAGTTCGCGACGTTCCTGCTCACCGACCCGCGGACCGCGCGAGTGCTTCATGCGCCATCCACGCGCGACCTGCTCGACGCCCGCTGGTGGCAGGCCAATCAGGCGGCGCTGCGCGCCGGCAAGCCGGCCGAGGTGCTGTCCTACGGCGACGCCGTGCGCTTTCCGGCGCCTGCCGCCGTCTAGCGTGCTATGCCTGAATTCGAGGGCAACTCCGGAGTCGACCGATGCGCCACATCCCGCCGTCGCGCCAGCCGTCTGGCCGCTTGCGCCGTGGCGCTGGCGGCGCTCCTTGTCGCAGCGTGCGCCATGCCGCCCAGCAAGGAGGAACAGGACGCCGCGAAGAACACGTTCGCGTGCATGTTCGTCGACGAGCGCATCGTGATCCGCTTCGACACCGGCGAGGCCCGGCTGCTGATGCCGGACGGCAATCGCGTGGCGCTCTACCAGATTCCCGTCCGATTCAGGCGTCCGGTTTTCCAACGGCGTCATGGAGCTGCGCGGCAAGGGCATGGACTTGCAGCTCGTGAACCACGGGCGTCGCGACGCAGCTCAAGAACTGCGAGCCGTTCGTGGTGCCGACGAAGTAGCGGGGCCGATGGCGGGTCCTTATCCTCGCGTCGGCGTCGTCGGCACCGGCGCCATGGGCGGCGGCGTCGTGGAAAGCCTGGTCCGGGCCGGCATTGCCACGTCGGCGCGGACATCCGGGCTCGAGCGCAGGCACGCGCCGTCGGCCGCGGCGCGACGCCGACCGACCCGCCTCGCCGCGCTGGCTGCGCGCGTCGCGACGTCGTCATCGTGCTGGTCGTCGACGCCGAGCAAGTGGAAACCGTGCTGTTCGGGGTCGACGGCGTGACGACGGCACGAAGTGCGAGAGCGCATCGTGCTCGTGTCGTCGACCGTGGATCCGGCCTACATGTCGCGGCGCTCGCTCCCCGCCTTTCGGTCTTTGGCATCGCGCTCCTTCGACGCGCCCGTTTCACGGTGGACCTGCGAAGGCCGCTGCCGGAACGATGACGATGATGGTGTCGGGCGATACCGAGGCCTTCGCGCGCGTGCGCACACTCTCCTCGACCGTATCGCCGGCCGCGTCTTCATGCTCGGACCCCGTCCAGGCGACGCGTCGACGTTCAAGATCGTCAACAACATGCTCGCCGCCGCGAACCTCGCGGCCGGCGCCGAAGGCGCTGGCGACCGCGCAGGCGGCGGGCCTCGACTTGCAGCACGTTTGCGACGTCGTCAACGCGAAGCTCGGCGCGAGCTGGATGCCTCGCCGACCGCGCCGGGCGCGCCCTCGCTGGGCGACTATGTCCCGCGCGCCGCGACGCGCCTGCTCGACAAGGATGTGGGCATTGCCGCGGCGCTCGCGGAGCGGCTCTGGCGTCGACGCACCGTTCACCCGAGTCGCGGCGAGCGCGTTCGCAGCGGCGATGGCCGCGGGAGTGCGCCGAGGACGACGATGCAGTGTTGGTGCGCCTCGCCCTCGACGCCGCGAGGCGACGCAGCGACCGGTAGGCGAATAGATCTTACCATTCGGATCCGGCCTGGTGGCCGCAATGGAGAGTCCGACCTGCGTCCGGCCCTACTGGATCGCCCGTGCAGGAAGATCAACGACCCCGTCGAGATACAAGAAATACACCGACCGCGTCCCGGCCATCATCATGCGCAGCATGGCGGCAAGGTGCTTGCGCGCGGCGGCCGGTACCGGATCATGGAGGGGCCTGACACCTTTCACCGCTTCATCGTGATCGAGTTTCCGACCATGGAGTCCGCGATCGCCTGCTTCGAGTCCGATGCCTATCGCGAGGCGTCGGCGTTCCGCCGCGGAGGCGCCGGGATCGTCGAGAATGTCATCGTCGAAGGCGGCGACGCGACGCCGCGCTGACTGTCACTTCCGGGAGACCGACCATGTACGTCGCCGACAGCCAAGCGTCTCACGCTCGCCGGCGCGAAAAAGATGATGGCCACCGCCACTGCGATGGCCGAGGAAGCGGGAATCGCGATCTCGGTCGCGATCGTCGATGCGGGCGGTCACGTGATTCTCGTCGAGCGCATGGACGGCGGGCGCTTTCACACCGTGCACTCGGCCACGACGAAGGCCGTCTGCGCCGCCTCGAACAAGCGGCCGACCACGGCGCAGGGCGCGCAGGCGCAACCGCTCGATACGCGTGCATGCGATCGGGCTCGCGCTCGCTGCCGGGGTGGAACGGTGGACCGCGATGGAGGGCGGCTGTCCCATCCTCGTCGACGGTGAGTGCATCGGCGGGATCGGCGTGAGCGGCGGCAACTTCGAGTTCGACGAACGCGTCGCGCGCGAAGCCGTCGCATCGATCGGTGCGAAATGACGCAACCCGACGAACCGCTGCGGTCGCCTGCATCGGAATGGGCTGGTGGTCCGACGTGCTCGCGGACGCGATCAAGCGTTCGGGCAAGCTGCGCATCGCTGCCTGCTATTCCCGCTCGGAAGGAAGCGCAGTGCGTTCGCCGCGAAGTATGGTTAGCAATACGTAGCT
>ERZ1370068.319-contig-10289_pt1 | contig 22835 bp, 36 predicted proteins | sample MGYA00561227_ERZ1370068 | MGnify/ENA primary metagenome ERZ1370068 (study PRJEB38410, sample SAMEA6850437) | metagenome | study: Metagenomic assessment of the ecological functions of the soil: analysis of the soil microbiota associated with the...
GTTGTACTTCGTTCAGTTACGTATTGCTCATCGACCGCGCGGACGGGACAGAGCCCGCACCCAAAACTGTTCTCCGGGAGCAAACGACGCGCGATCTTGGTGCTCCTACTGAATGTTATAGGCCTCCACCAGAGCTACTCCGGTGGAATTATTCTTCCCGCGCACAATTGCAGTGTAATTCCCGGCCCCTAGACTCGCGACGATCGCTGACTTTCGCTTGTCGGTCGGCGGAATGGTGGTTTCTTCTGATCTCGCTCGCTTTCTTGCGTGTCCTGCCAATCGTCAGTTGCTGGAAATGAGACCGCCGTTCTGGTCGTGAAGGTCCAGGGTTGGATTCACTCATGGCATTGGCAGCACCACCGTAACTCGGACCACAGCGCGCACCAAAATGTTCGCCGGCACTCGAGTGTTAAGAATGATAAACCCGCCGATCGTGACCCGGGCGAAGAAAAGCGAAATTTGAACGTCACTTGTGCCATCGAGCCGGCGCCACCGGGAGCGACTCAATGTAAGGATCCAGGACAATCCTGGCGGTCGAGATTTCTGAAAGAACGGACATATGCCACCTTAGTCCCATCAGGCGAGAATCTTGGCTGATAATCGTGTTCGCCCCACAGAATCACTTCGTTGATCGTAGTGACATGGTCGGCATGCGGGAAAGTCAGCTGTTGAGAGTTGCCCCGCGCCTGTCCCCGGTTCGGCAGTGAAAGGCGCTGTCGCCTCCCTACTCCGCCGCCACTGATAAACGGCGCGTCCCATTTTACCGGCGCCACGATGAGATCGGCGTTCAGCGGCGACCAATCAACTCCTTCGCCGCCATGATGTGTCCCATCAAGAAAAGGATCGGCATGGACCAAGGCAGGGAGCCACTTGATCTGCCACAATTGCCCGACCTGCTGCGCGCCAGTGCCAACCGGCCCGCACATAGAATCTGTCGATCGATGTTGAGAACACGAAGGCGCCTGCGGTCAGCAGAGAATGGTTCGGGGTTAAGCGATCTGGCTGCTTCACGAAAATGTTCTTTACCAAATCACACGTTAACATCGAGCGCTAAATTCTGCTCCGCGCGCGAACATTCGGCTGTCGGTGAAGTCCAGCCCAGTAGGCGAATCGGAAATCAATAAGGAGGAATCGCCACTGTGCATGCAGGTTTCGAACAACTCGCCCTCGCCTGGAAGTCGTCGTAAGAAAAGGCCTTCGGGTCTCTCGGCGAGTTGTGAGATGATTTCTACTGTTTGTTACGGAAATAACCTTGTCCTCTGAGAAATTTTCCCGGCAATATGGTTTTAAGATTGAAATAATAACTGCCGTTTGTCGTCTACAGACCACGGAAAGGAGCCTGACAAAATGAGTGCGAAAGTTGCAAATGTGATTGCAGTCGAGCTCGGCCTCTTGATTGCGATTCTCTCTGGCTGGCGTTTTCAAATTTTTCCCGCCTCAAGCCCGCGGCTCTGGCTGAAGAGCTACGAGCACCTGAAAACTCGATGGCCATGATTCGGCCTCTCCCCCGACAACCAAACTACCCGCAAAACGCGGCTCCGCACGCGACCGCCCCGCAACCGCAATTGGCGACGGGCGTGCAACCGGCGGTGCAATCAAACCAGGCGCTGCAATACGGAGCCTTGGATTACTACGATCAACCAGTCGCCTCAACGCCATACACGGTTGTTGATGACACTCCGACTCAGACTGCCCCCTATTACGATTCTTACTACGATCCCTACTACTCCGGAGGTTACCAGCAACCGACGATCCCGTATCCGGATGACTATTACTCTTCGCCAAACGACTACGGCTATTATCCTTCTCCGGGCCAGATCATTGTCGTCTCTAACGTGGCCCGCGAACGTTCGCGCGCTTGCTTCAATCACCCACCGATGCAGGCCGGTCCGCCAAGGCACCCGCCGGGTGGGAGGCGGCCAATTTCGGCCACCCAATGGGCCCGGCGGTCGAGGACTTTCATCCGCCTGGCGGACTGATCGCGCCCCGCGGCGGCGGCGGTGGGGGCACAGCGATTGCGCCGCGCCCCGGCAACGGTGGCGGCGCGCGCCGCAGCGGGAAGCTACCCGCGGGACCGGCGGCTCTCGTTCGTCTCAAGCCAGCGCCGCATCCATGCCGCGCTAAACCAGCGAACACTCTTCCTAACGAGTCTAAGGCACGGCTCGCTGGACCGCCCAGTTTAGCTCAAACTGAGCCGTCCGATCCACGCCTTCACTTTTCGTCGCCCGTTGCTGAATCCATCCGGCGATGGCGAGGGCCATACAGTCGCGAGGAGGCCTTCCTTTTTCCCTTCTTACTTCTTGATTTGCCCCTATGGCATCCGGAATTCCCTCCATCGTCTCTCCTCCTCTTCCAAGCGGAACATCCTCAACATGGGTCGCAATCCACCAAATGTTGCCACAGGGATCCTTTATGCCCCGTAGCGTTCGCCGCTCGGCAGGGTCATGATTGGAAAAATCGAAATTCCGCCGGCTTGTAACGCCTTCTCGTAAGCTGCGTCCGAGTCGATCACATAGAGATAAATCGAGGTCGGCATCGGCCCGAATTCATCCGGGCGCCTCCCCCAGCATCAACATCGAGTCTCCGATGCGCATTTCCGCATGCATGATCGAGCCGTCCGGCCGTTCCTTGCGATAAACCTCCTCGCCGCCGAGCGCGTCGGAAATGAACTTGATCAAAGCGCAGAGCGCCCTCCACGGAATAAGTATGGCGTAACTGAATGGAACCCATCACGGATTGGTTTTAACTGGCATATAATAGAACCGGGTTGATTGTTGCTAATTAATAAACTGTCGAAAATAAACGACGCCACCCGGCGTTGGGAAGCAATAATACGGACGACGATACAGAGCTCAAGAACGCAGCGACCACGGCGACGATGACTGCGAATTTCTAATTCGCCCAACCTATAAACAAAACAAAGATCGCAAACGTATCACTTAAGCCATGGGCCAGGATTGCCGCCCAAAGATTCCTGCCCGACAATAAGATACGCGGATCCGAGGACGAGACCGGGTAAGTGCTGTCGACCACGCCCGCCGGTCCTTTGTAATAGTGACCAAATCCAAAAAGGATCGCGACCGCAATCATTGCCATCAGGTAAGCCGGCCTTCGAGCGCCCAAACATCTCTGCGCCGCGAGTCAGTAAGTAACCGCGATAACTCATTTCTTCGCCGAAAGCGGGCAAACGTCCAGACAATCAGAAGTGACATGAGCGCAGATTTCCATCCGATTGCCGCTATGGTCATCGCCTCGGAGATACGTTGTGGCTCAGGCCAAATGCGACTGACCAGCGGGCCGACTAACCAATTCGCTCCCCAGTTGTAATACCGCCGCGGCGGTGGCCGCGATCGCAATTGTCTTCCACCAGGACCTGGGCACGGTGAATCCGGCCGCCTTCCAACCTCCATTCCGCCACCAGAGCGAAATCCAACCGGCCACAAAAAGGATGTAAACTTCGTTCCACAAGCGATGAAAGACGTTGTAAGCAATGACAATCGCCGCCCCGGCAACAAATTCCGCCGTGGAAAGCAGGCGACTCTGCGCCGATAACTCACTCCTGGTCATCACCCAGCCGGGATTCGATTCCTTGGCACCAGTGGGCGGATGACATGGCCTTGGCGGATACATAACGATAGATGGTGGGTTCGGTTTAATTGGGACGCGAACGGTGTAAACGATTCCTCCTTGTCGCGTCAAGCTAAACTCGCCACAAGGGACCGGTCGAAAGGCGTCGGCCTCGATGACTGCAAAGTCATTGTTCTCGGACGGAGGGAGGCGGCAGTGGAGGGAGCTAACTCCGGTGGAGGCGTTGGCTCAGGGAGTCAGATCGACAATGACACCGATCGTATCCTAGTGTAATTCCGGTTCTCGGTCTGGACCTGCTCAAATCCCGTCACGGCTCGCAAGCGCAACCGCTGCCAGCTCGAATCCGGCGGCAAGGCTCAATGCGAGCAGAAAGTGTCATTTCGGCGGCGACTTATAGAACAACGGCTTGCCATCATGATGTCTGGCCTCTTACAGGCCAGACACATCAGCACCGGGAAAACTAGTAACTTAAGTTGTTTGCTAGCTAATTAGTTTGATCAGGGAGAGCGAGCCAATCAATAGTGGCTGCAGACGTTTACGCTCAACTCTCAACTGATTCCAGCTATTTCCGAACTACTGCCAGGCCGAGCGGTTTTTCTGACAAAGGACCCGGAATCGTGACCGCGGCAAGCGTATCGCTATGAGGCCATTCCCATCCACCGGCAGAACGTGAATCGAGCGTGCGACCAGTGCATAGAGATAGGCGCCAGTCGGGTCGAAGGCAAGGTTTGAAACGGTCGCTGCTCCGTTAGCTAGCGTTAACCGCTGCAGCTGCGACGGGATTTGTCGCGGCAGTGAGATCGTAAACTGTAATCGTAGCGCTCTCGTCTCTGAAGTATAAAGGCGCGTGCCCGCGGAATTGACCGCCAGCCAGCAGATCGCCGCCCCATTGTTCGGCACCGTTCCCACCAAACTTAATCCAGTAGAATTGTAGTCTGTAGACTCCTACCTGACTCGTTCCCCGGCAGGCCAGCATAAATGATTTTCTTCGTCGGATGAAGAATCTCGCCCAGAAAGACATCGTCAACGCTGGGTGGTCCAATCGAGGCGCGCTCCGAAAGTGTGCCGTCGCTCTTCACTCGGTAATTCGCGATCTGCGGAATCAAAAATTGCATCCCAAAAGGCGTGCTGTCCCGGGACGACCAGCGCCTGCGAAGGCGAGCTGCCGGTGGGCAGGTTCAGGGTTGATCCAGGGTTCATCGTCAGGCTGCCGTCCGCATTCACCGTAAAGGTGGTATAGTTAGGTACGGTCTGGGTATTATCCTGGTTCGGATCCTCGTTCTTGTTGACGGCGACGAGAAAGTTACCGGTGAGGCCCAGACTTACCGGGTTGTGGCCTCCCGAGGCCGCGGGGCGACCCAGGAACCGGGGTCAAGCTTCCATCAGCATTAATTGTAAATCCGCCGATTGTGTTCGAATGGCCATCGACGGCATAAAGCAATGTGCCGGCAGCATTCACGATCACTTCCTGGTCGGCGTCGTTTACGCGTCCCTCCCGAAGGTCGAGGACACCGGTGCCACCAGTTAGAAATGGCGACCCCGCCAGGGCAACCATATTTCCGGAGCCATCATTGCTAAAAGCAAAGACCCCATTGCCGGCAGAATCATTGGTCTCGCCATAGATATAAGTCTTCTGGGCGTTGACTGTCCTGGTTGTAACTATCATGCCCGTAAGCGCCACCAGCGCACACGGGATCGTAAGATAAAAAGCAGATCGGGTTGATTGATATTTTTTCATGTTATTCCATTTCCCTTCACGAAGCGATGTCCTCCGTTCTAAGACTTGCGTCCAGGGTGTCAAGCGCAAAGGGGCAATTAGCGGACCGATAAACTCTTATCTAAGTCGGAAAGGCAAATGTCATCGAACTGCAAGGAACCGCGCATGTCTAACTCCGCGGAACACTTACTTCGCGAGTAACTGGCCGCTCGCCGCCAGGTTGTTTCTGAGGGAAACTTACGATTACGCTCATCCCTGCCGGTCCGGTCCCCTGGCCTCACGACAAGATTAGATAACCGGCGCCAGCACTTCAAGGATCATTCCACCGATGGTCTCGGAAAGAATATGTCGCGACAACACCAGGCGCGACCAAATCAACAGCGGCAGAAAAAGAAGAATCGGCAGCCCCCAGCTGAGTTGAAAAGTGGCCAGAAGAAGTCCGCAAAAGATCGCAAAAGCAACATGCAGGGAGAGTTTGATCCAACGATTGAGCCCAAACGCCACCAGCATCATTGCGCCGACTACGAGGCAGCCACGAACGAACGCCGGCGAGTGCTCGATAAAATGGAAGTAAACCCCTGCCGCCAGCAGCACTACTCCCATCGCAAAGTAAAATACCGGCCGGTCGGTCTTGTTGGAAGCGTCGACCGTCTGCCATCGGCCCGATGCCCGTGCGCGCCAGATTAGGAGACCCAGCGGAACGAGAACAATTATTCCGAAAGCCATGGTTGCCTGGACCGCCCGCTCTCGATTGGTCTGTAACTGCAACCACCACACCAGGAGCGAGAGCAATGATGAACGGATGTCCGATGATCGAGATGATTCGCGCCGCCGGAATTCTCATGCTTCTGGCCTAACGAAAGTAAGGTTGCTCAACCAGCTTGCGGCGGTCCTACTGCCTCAAGCAACTTCTACGTCCGGAAAACGGTGCTGGCCACCCATTGACCAGTGAGCCCAGTTCTCCTACTCTCCTCCCTCGGTAGGCAAGTTCGCTGCCGTCCAGCCATTAATCCCCGCCGACATGACCCGGACATTATTATAACCCATCTTCTTCGCACGCCTGGCGGCGTTCGGTGCTTTGCGGCACATTCGGTTGGAACAATAAAGATTAAACCTGCATTCTTGTCAGACGGCAGATCATTTTCGTTGTATTCTTCCGGATCGAGATTCCGGGCGCCGGGCACATGAGCTTTCTGCCATTTTTGCGCCGCGTTCACGTCGATAACAGTTACCTCCTGTCTCTCAATCAATTGCTGTAAATCGGCCGGTGAAACAGTCTTAAGACCCATTAGTCGTGCCAGCATCTCTTCTCCTCCTGAAAATCAATTCATTTGCATCTGGCTCCCAAGCTCATCCTTTGGTCCTGAAAGCCCAGAGGCACAGGCTGGCCGCAACTCCTGCTGCAATCCATGAAGCCCACACCGGCACCTGAGCCGAACCGACCTGCAACGGCCACTGGTTAAACGCCCGCACCGCTTGGATAAGGGCCACTAAACCGAAGATCGTTCCTGAAACGAAAACATACTTTCCACGCATACGTATCCCCCACTAGCGCTACTTAACGAGAACAAAATCAGGCGCGGCCGCTGATGGCAAGCTAAATTCCTGCTGGCCGATGTGGCGACGCCCGTCGCCGTTGGATTCCGCAACACCCAATCCAGCTGCCAGGAGTCAAAGTCGCGCCGTGATGCCGGGACGAATGTTCAACGTTCAAGTATCAACGGCTATCATGGAAAGGATACTGTCAGCGACTCGGTAAGGATATACGACAACATGTCTCGATCTCTGTTTTCGAGGTTGACATCAAGAACGAGATTCTTGGCACGCTCAGCGATTTCCCGCAGAAATAATCCGAACCCCATCCTATGAAACTTTCACCAATTGCGAGAAAAACGTCCTGGTGCGCACTTCTCCTCGGTTTGTTCCTGAGTTACGGAGCCAAAGCTCAGGACCTCCCGAACATTGTTATCATCCTGGCTGACGACCTTGGCTATGGAGATGTCGGCTTCAATGGTTGTCCCGACATACCTACACCCAACATCGATGCCCTCGCCGCCGGCGGTGTGCAATGCAGCAATGCCTATGTCACCGAACCGTTTTGTGTCGCCTTCGCGTGCAGCACTCATGACTGGTCGCTATCAGCAGCGATTTGGATACGATACCGGACCCGAGGACGACAACGACAATCCCCTCCTTGGGTTGCCACTTACCGAGATGACCATGGCGGAGATGCTAAAGCCCGCCGGTTATGTCTGCGGTGCATTCGGCAAATGGCATCTTGGGACGGCTGCGGCCATGTTTCCGCTGGCACGTGGCTTTGACGAGTTTGTCGGCTTCCTCGACGCCCAGTCGATTTACTACCGTGCCATGCTCTATAACGGCTACACCCTTTATCGGGAGACAAGCTATTTGACTGATGCCTTCACCCGCGAGGCGGTTTCCTTCATTAACAATCACGCCGCGCAGCCGTTCCTTCTTTACCTGGCCTACAACGCGGTCCATGCGCCCTACGATCAGGCGCCGGATGTTTATCAGCAGATCGTCTCCGGAATTCCTGATCCGGACCGGCGTAACTATGCCGCCATGACTGTCGCCCTCGATACCGGCATCGGTGAAGTCGTTGCCGCTCTTCAGGCCAACAACATTTATGGTAACACGCTCATCTTCTTTCTAAGTGACAACGGTGCACCGAACACGGCCTGGACCGTGCAAAGCAACGCGCCACTTCGTGGTTATAAGACCGATGTCTTGGAAGGAGGGATCCGCGTCCCTTTCGCGGTGCAATGGCCAGACCGCCTCACCCAGCCAGCTATCTATAGTGGAATGGTCTCGTCGATGGATATCTTCACGACCGTGGCGAACGTCGCGGGCGTGACTCTGCCTTTGGACCGAGTTTATGACGGGCAGAATATCATTCCCTTCCTCGCCGGCGAAAAGGTGAGCCCCATCCGCACTTTGTTTTGGCGCTGGCTTGGGCTGGGTCCGAATGGGCCGAAAGGCTCTCTGAATACCATTTGGGCCGTGCGCCGGATCCTCCAAACTGGTTGTCGAGCGCCACCAGGACAATAAGCCGCCCGCGCTCTACAACCTGGCCAGGGACATCGGTGAAACCACTAACCAGGCGGCCAGATACCCGACCCAAGTTGCAACCCTGCAAAGTGCCTACAATCAATGGCAACTGGATACTTTGCCGGCACGGTGGCAAAAGGACAGTGATGACACTCATCCTCCCAGTCGTGCTCGCCGGCGATTGGAATGGCTTTAACAAAGATGACCTCAATCCGCCCTGGAACCTGCTTAGGACCACCGCGCCTGATCCCGTAGGAACGCCGGACGCATACAACTGGCTAACGGACACAATTCATGTTTCCAGCACCGCCGGCGATACGACTCCAGGTGATCATACCTTTACGATTGTTGGCGCGGAAGTTACAAGACACAATGGGCTGGAACGCCAATCCTGATTGATGCGGTCACAGATCTCCCACATTACTCTGGATCTTCTCTCGGACCGCCGAACACGATTACGTTCGAAGACGAATCATACTACTCGTTTCGTATCATCGACATCTCTAATCAGTCTATCACGGACATGCACCTGGCAGTCTTTAAGACCTCGGCGCCGCCAGTGACCGTAACTCGGACAAGTCAAACACCGGATTACCCTGGCCCGACCGATCCGATCGTCGTAACGATTGCGCCGAGCCAGCCGTTGTCTCCCGAAGAGCGAATCTATCTTCGTTGGTCGAATGATTTCTTTATTACTTCCCAAATTGTCGAGGCAACCGGATCTGACACCAGTTATACGGCCACCATTCCCGCGCAGCCAGACGGCGTCTCCGCCCTCTATACCGTCCTTACCTCCACGGCCGACCTGACTGGCTTGTCCGGCTCCGCGATCATCGACGAACTCACCCTGGCGACGACAGGAGTCTTCAACGCGGTCCCGCCGGTTCCGGTGGCGATCACGCAGCAGCCACAAAGCGTCACCATTAAAACTGGCAAGAAAGCCAGGTTTACCGTCGTCGCGACCGGGAGCGGACCGCTCAAATACCAATGGAAAAAGAATGGGATGGATATATCCGGAGCAACCAAATCGACCTACCTGACTCCGCCAACGACCATCGATGATAATGGAGCTGTTTTTCGGTCGTTGTTACGGGCCGGGCTGAGGCGTACCAGCGACGGTGCGACCTCTGACTCTTTTCTAGTTGCATGACTGACGGTTAGTCACGACGGGTGCGAGCTTGACGCTATCAGCCTGCAACTCTCAACGTTCAACGCAGAAGGACATCTACTGACTCGTGGTAGGCAGGGGCGTCGCCGGCCCGGTAACTCATCGGCAATCCCAGGTGAGGCGTTATGCCCAAATAGCTGGGTATTTGTGAGCTGGCTTAAATCAGCCTAACGCCAGCAAGATGAGCCCGCGCGCGGCATTTTCAGCTCCGCGACCTGGAACACTTGTCCGCGAACGCGGACCAGGCTCACCTATCTCCTCTGGAAAATTTCGTTTTAAGGCATCACCACGAAAGCATTGGCCGAGTTCCATTCAGCCCACCTGCTGATGTCGTTTCGTATCGCATTTGTCTCGCCACACCAGTTGGCAAAGAGGCTGACAACTGTTGGTCCGCCAAACGAGTAAGGACTTTCTCTCGGTCCATGGATCGCCGGTGTTGGCCGGAGGATCGAGCCGAAAGATGGACTCTCCGGGATTCGCGCCTGCCGTTACCTCCATTCGAGGCGGTTCAAGCAGCGCCTTTTTACCAAAGGTGACCCCGGCAAAGGACCACCTCCATCTCTGCCTCCAGAGAAGTTGTAAAGGACACTCTGACTCCAGGGAAGCTTCTGGCTGCGAAGCGGTGGAGTAAGTTGTGAATACCGTTCCCGCCGCCCAGTGCCTCCGCCTGTGGTGGTCCCATAAAGTGCACCGGCTTCATCAAGCGAGTCGTCCAAAAGGGTGAGCTACCGTCCGCTCCGCCAAAGGAGAATATGACCGTCTCGATCCATGTGCCTCCTTCGACGGTTGCCGGCGAGGAGTTGATAGACGCACCTACGTCGTCAGTCGCGCCCGCCAAAGTGATTCCATAAAGTTTCCTGCCGTGTCCCGGACTAATTCGCTCGAAACGCGCCATCGCCTGACGACCAGTGAAGCTATAAAGGATCGTCTCTATCCAGTCACCTCCGCCGCCCGTCGGAGATGTTAGTTGAAGCTACGCTACCGCGGCCGGTGGCGCCCCATCACGCGTGACGCCGTAAAATCCGGGCCGCGCCGGGCAACCACGTTCCGGGTGAATTCGTCGCCAGGCAAAAGCACCAAAGCTATAAGAAGTCCTCACCCTCAGGGATCGCCGTCGTTTTTGTGGCGGCCTCGCTGAAACACCGCCCCATATCCGCACGCCACCCTCAAAGTTGTGCCAACCAGTGTGCCGGAAGAAGAGATGACCAGCGGACTCACGGGCCTGAGCCGTCCGGAGGGGCCATCAAACTTGTGCACACCTGACTCCGGTCAAAGTGCCGCCCCGTCCGGGATGAGGCTGTAAACAATGCCGTTGCCCCTGATGCCGCCCAAGGCCGCGGTCCCATAAAGGTTGCCTGCCTGATCGAATATCACTCCTGCCTGCGGGGTTCTCGCCATCGCCGCCTCCACCAAAGTCATGGATCGTCGTTACAGTTGCCATAAGCTCACTGCCAGCCAGTGAACCGCCGAGAAGAAGCTCGCTCTCGCGACCTGTCTCAAAGTATTCATCCACGTCTCCTCAATTCCTGGTCGTTATGCCAACAACTCAGGTCTGAACAAAGCAGCGTGAGCCCCAGGACAAGCGTCTCCCGCTAGGTCCGGATCGATCGGTTCCTAGAGCAGGAGCACACCGCGCTCGATGTCAATCAAAATCTCACGGGCAAGTCACACTCCGGTAGTCGGACGATTCTGATGAGAGAGGGACTTAACTACTTTGGCGAAACAACAACAAACCCACGATGGCACACCAGACGAACCACGCCGCGAACAGCGCCCGCTGCGCCAGATCCGTGAACCGGTTTCACGTGACCCCAGACTGCCGGGAACCGATCGGGCTCAAATTCAAAGCGATCGCTAGCCAGATAACGAACAAACAGTATCGACGAAATCGCGACCAGGATTTTCGGCCCGAGGATCGCCGTCTCCAGGTGAAAGCCATGACCAGAGGCGCCTGATATCCAATTATTTCGGAAATGCCGAAAGACATTGTGCAGCGGATGCGGATACGCGAACACCCCGATTCCCGCCGCCGGCAAAGCCATGAATCCTATCAGCCAGGCAGCCCATTTTGAATGACCGTTTTTAGACGACAGATCGCTGACTGCCGAAGCGAAAACCAGGAGACAGACCGCCACGCAACCTAGCATGACGGCAAACGGAACTCCGGGCCGGCGAGCCCACTTCGCCAATCTCGCTGACTGTCTGCCGTCACATGACTGTAGCCCGGAATGAAGAGCGCCAGACCGGCGATTCCAAGAGTAAGAATGATTGCGGCGAGCGGCCCAAAAGTAATCGATAGTTTCGGTGCACAAGTTATTCTGAACGATCTGATTGTTAGAAGCCACCTCATAAATAGCGGCACGCGCCTTCCCCGGCCCTCGCCGGGCGCTGCGCGTCCTCCTTGGAAAGCCCGGCCGTTGCTTCGCATCCGTTACGGGAAAGCCCGGCCTCGCTCCGCGTTTGCGGAGCTGCGTTACGGCCCTCGGGGAGAGGATTGAGGTGAGGAGCTTCAGGGAGACGCCTGCCCATTCCTGAATGTTTGAGATGACTCCTAGTCCCCCTACACCTCGTTTGAACAACCGAGCCTAAAAGCCATCGCTGGTCGCAACCAGCGAGATCTTGCCTGCCGTCGCAACATTTGTCGTTGAATCGCGCACCGAATCGGCCGAAAGAAAAAGTATTATGCCAACCAACACCATTCGTCTGCACCGCGTGCTTCGTGCTTCCCTGAAAAGATTTATCGCGCTTTTCTCGATCCCGACGCCATGGCCAAGTGGCTGCCGCCAAATGGATTCACCGGCAAGGTTCACCAACTCGACGCCAAAGTCGGTGGCAGTTACAAGATGTCGTTCACCAATTTCAGTTCCGGCAAAAGTCATTCCTTCGGCGGCACCTACGTCGAGCTGACGCCCCACGAGCGTATCCGATACACCGACACCTTCGATGATCCCAACCTGCAGGGGAAATGCAGGCTACGATAACCTTGAAACCGGTTTCCTGTGGGACGGAGCTGAATGTCGTCCAGGAAGGCGTCCCGCGACATCATTCCCGCCGAAGCCTGTTACCTCGGCTGGCAGGAGTCGCTGACTCTCCTGGCGAAGCTGGTTGAGGCCGAAATTCCGGACTAGTTGCCGACGACCGCGGTTGCCGGCCGAACAGTTGTCCGACACGTCCGCGCCTAACGACGATAAGGCCCGCCTTCCCCCCTCAGGGGTTCATTCCTTTGTCGAATCGAGTAACCGCGTAGCATGGGCCGCATCGCGTCGGCCCAGATCTGGGTAACCTTTCGCACTCAAGATGAAGCCCATCAGGCGCAATCGTCGCCGGGAGACTTCCACTCCGGATCAGAAACGCATGATAGATATCAGGGTAAAGACCGACTGCTATCGCCCAGGGGCTGCCAGCCGTTTGTTTGTCTCGATGATGCGGCCTCGGACAGGATCGGCGGGACTGCCCGCCGGAAAAATTGATAGCAGAAGAAGAATTTTGCCGCCGGGAGACTTGGCGCGCAGAATGGAAACGATCTGTTGCAATCCGCCGCGCCAGTTCCGCGGGTTCAGAGTTCTGGCGAGCGACCGAGATTATTGATCCCGGCGAGCAGCACCGCAACCTTCGGCGAGATCTGCTCAGAACTCACCTTGCGTAATCCGGTAGATGATATTCTGAGTCACATCGCCGGAAACGCCGCCAATTCAGAACTCGCAGTTGACCAAACTCTGCCTCGCCACAAATCCGGCGCGATTTCTGGCCAGTATTCGGTGATGGAATCGCCGAGGAAATAGATGTCAGAGACGGCTGGCCCTGGCCTCAGGACGAGGCGTGTGCGATGCTTATGCTTGGCCAGCGCAACTCTCATCCGGGCGCGCCTCTGGCTGGGTCAGGTTTCGGCAACTCGGCACCAAAGATTGTGGTCATCAGTAGACGGAACTAGCACTCTGCCGATCACGGGGCAATGTCACGTGCCCTAACGAGACGAGGATTACCACATAAGTCGTTTATAAATAGCTCCACGGGTGTTGACCTTCCCTCACCTGGCGCTACGCGTCCTCCTTAGCCATGCTCTCGGTAGAGCGCGACCAGCTCAAGCCCAGCCCGCTCCACGTCTGCGGAGCTGCGTTGCGACCCTGAGGGAAGGACTAAGGTGAGGGCTCCTCTAAGAGAGATTTTTGGGTTTCTTGCATTTGTCAGATGGGCCCCAGTGTCATTTCAGGGATTAACTTCGCCTTGTCAGATGTTGCCAGAAGCCATCTACAAATACCGAAGAAATCATGATGAGATTGGGTGAGCCCGGCGAACTCCGCCTCCGGGAAGCCTCTCATCACTTTGCGTCCTCCTCTCCCCAGGGAGAGGATTGAGTGAGGGCTTCAGGAGTTCCCTCCTCCTCGGGGCCGTAACCGAGCAGCTCCGCAAACGCGTGAAACGCAGTGAGAAGCAAATTCCTTCTCTCAACTCAGACCTTCCTCGGGAGAAACAACCAGCATTGATTCCCTGGCCGGTATTCGTTAATGGCCATTTCCCGTTCCGGCTTCGTTAAGTGACGCGAGTTCCGGAACCGTATCCGTTTGATTCGCCCTCGCTGGGATAATCGTGACTTCATGTGACCGCGCGAGCTTCTCGCGAAGAAGCTCAGTTACACCGGGACTTAACTCCTCATGGATCTCGATCGGCATGGTGGCTGATTGCAGATTTGGGATGTCACTCAGATCCGAACAATGTCGCCTGCGTAACCCTCAGCAGTCGCTGAAAAATAAAGGCGCCTTCCGGCAGATGATTTCTAAGCCAGTCCGGGTCGCAAAACGCCCTGACCTCGACGCCGACATCATTGGCGAGGCTCATTTCTCTCGTCGCCTTTCGCGCCCACGGGTCGGTGTCAAAAGCTACTATCTTCCTGCCAGGAAACTGTTTTGCCAACCCGATCGCATAAAAGCCAAACTTCGCGCCCACATCAATTAGTAGGCTGAACTTCAACTGAAAGATGGAGCACCAGGCCTGATGCAATTCGCTTTCGTATGTCCGAGAGAAATGGCGCCAGATGCTCGCGACAGGTTTCGGATGAAGCGTCATGCCGGCAAACGGCCCGTGCAAGACTCGATTGCCAAATCGCTTCCAGCAATTTCTCATTCAGGGGCAGCGCAGCCCAACTCTCTCACCAGTCTGTGCGAATAAGCCCGCGCGCGCCGAAAAAATCTGTGTCGCCAGCTGCGGGAATAGCTACGATGCATCGCCGCTTTGATTGCGTTCTTCATGAGTAAGTCGCGCCTAACGAGCTTCGGTTCGCTCCCCTGCCCGGCTGGACCGCTTAGTCTCTGGCCTGGATCGAGGTCGTGGCAGAGTCAACAGCGTTCGCTCCCTCGCCTCGAAGAGGCAGAGATCCGACCTGAACCTTTGCGTCCGTTGCGCCCTTTGCGAGAAGCAAACGAGTCTCACGCCAAGTCCGCAGAGGTCGCAAAGGTGACGGTCAGCTTTGGAACTAATGCCTCCCGTGCCCGCCTATTTGCACGCTCCCGGAACTGGAATCACCAGTTTGCCATCCTTTTCCGCAACGAAACTGCTGCTACATGCTGGTCGAGCTGCCATTGGCATCCTTTTGCTCGATTTTAATGACCAGTTTCTTCGTCGGCGCAAGCGTGAGGCACATCTTGCCGCCCGGGCCTTCCTGCGGCTCTTTCGCCTTCTTCGCCTCCTCCGGCGTCAGCGCGACCAAGTCGATTTGGGAAATCTTTTGCGCCACGCCTCGCCCGCCATCATCATTTTATAGGAATTCCACGGCGGACGGATCCGACCGGGTGGTATAAAGAAACGATTCAAGGGTCACGGCTATCTTTGGCCTCGAAGGCAGTTTTATATTTTTCGGTGAGAGGCTTTCTCGTCAGCGGCCGATGCGGCCCGCAGATCAAAACAAGCGATAAAGACAAAGGAGTGCAGCGAAGAATTTCATAGGTCGGTTTGGTTAAAACCGGAAGCGTAGTGAATCTGACGCCAGAATGACAACACATTTCGCCAATACGGCGATCGCGCGCGTCGCCCTCTAATGAGGAAAGGTCAGCGGCACAACCAACGGCGGCCGGTGGATTCTGCCAGTCGCCCAGGCTTAAGCGCACGAACGCGAGGAAGATAGACGGCGGCGAAAAGCACCAGGTGAACCGCCTGCATCAGGTAAGTGCGACGAGTGCCGAGGTGACCACACGACCAGAAAGATCACCGCCAGCAGCGTCATTTCCTTAGAGCGACAGACCAAGGACAAGCGGCAGTTTGAAGATATGTCGCGGCTAAGACCACTAAGGGAATGGTTGGACCAATCGAGGCCAGCGCCGAGCCGAACAGCAGGGTTCATACTGGTTTCGAGGCGGTTGGCCCGGAGCAGTGCGCACCGCCGCCCACGTTTCAGGTAGAAGCACGAGCGCAGCGATGACAATCCCACCACGCCCTCGGCGCGTTGGCTGCTCCGACCGCATTTTCGATCGTGGGCAGAAGCACCTTCGCCAGGCCAACGACGCTAACGAGCGAAGCATGAGCAGACCGAAACTCGCCCCAGGCCTGTCCGGTGTCGGAGGTCCGCGCCTCTAAGTCGGAGGATTAGCCACCGGGATGAAGTAGTCGCGATGGCGCACGGTTTCGAACAATGAAGATGGCCCGAGGCGTTGCGGAAGTCGCAGCCACGAACGCACGAGGTTGGGAGTATACGCAAGTGCCACCGAGGCGTGGTGGTGGTAAAGGCACGGCAAGATGAGCGTGAGCCGCCGCGACAAACAGTGCGGCCTAGCCACTCCGCCCGCACCTTCCACCGAGGGTTGTTCGCGATGGGCAGAACACCGACAAAAGACCACGGATAACGCCGTTTCGCAGCAATGATCATGAGCGCGCTGGCGTAGACAGCGTCGCGCGAGCACAGGCCATATCTTCGCGCCCAGCGACCATCAGCGAAAGAATGAGGGCCGGTCTCAAATCGCAGTCACGGCAAGGGCGAGGACAAAGTGCCGAAAGGTTCGCCCAGGCGGTGGGCGACGACTTCCGCGTGATGCACCGCCGCGAAAACAGCTCCGGCGACAGCCGCACCGCAGAACACCGCGAACACGGCCTATGCCTGCGACCAGCGCGCGTGACCAGACAGGCGAGCGCGAGCAGTGGAATCAAGCCAGGTCCGAGAGGCATCGCGCTTTTCATCTCAGTTAGGGGTTTTCAAAGATGCCGGCTTTACGCTTTGCGAAGCTTCTCTGCAATGCCGCTCTAACGAGGCAACATCAGGCGCAGAACGAGCCCTTCAGCGCACCCTCCGACGGCGTTCCGCCTAATGGCACATCAACCGGCAACGATGCAGAGTTAGAAATGGCGTCACCCTGATCGAAAAGACCAGACATAAACGAGAACCCACTGCGTCAAAAGCGACGAAGAAACGTCTCGCTGCTTCCTCGGAGATGCCGACGATCTTATTCGTTGCCTGACGATAGAATTTGAAGTTGAGTTCGGTCTCGGGGTCGACCGTCCTTCCAGTTGGAAAAGGGTTTCAGCTCCCTCGCCCCAGTCGCCGTTTTGCCAGCGCGGGTGCGCCTGACGCTCGATGCTTACCCGCGGCGTTTGCCAGGCAATCCCGGGTTTCCTGGGAATGGCTTTAGCCGAGGTGACAACGCCGTTTGCGATCAGACCTGGCCCGCCTTCGTTCTCGCTTGCGAAGACGAAGATGGTATCTCCTTTAGCGATTTCGCTTGCCGCCGCACATCGTCTTCTGCGCGTTGAAGACAAACGTCTCCGCTCTCGGATTTCTAACCTCGACTTTGATTGCAAACTTCATGGCCCAACCTCCGGCGACGATTGAAGCGCCTGCCTCTCTTCGGCGATGAGTTGCCGGAGAATGTTTGGCGGTCGATCGGTGCCTGACTGCCCTAGGCTTCGGAGGCGATTCCATCAAGAAAGGCCCTGTATTCATCCCCAATACCACTTCGCACGAGCCTTCCAAACGGCTCGATATGCCGGATTACAGAGCAGTCGCCTTAAGGTAATAACGTCGGACGCCCAGCTCTGGCGTCGAGCGTACCCGAACGAGATTGAAAAAGCAATCTTCGTAGCTCCAGAAAACCGACGCCATGTAGGCGTAGAGTGTAAGGTGACTCCGCGTCCCTGACGGTCTCGCCGCGGGACGCGAAGCAGTAGCTCACTAAGTCTCGAGGTCGGTTAGGCGAGACAGGAGATCGACGTTGCGAGTGCTGCGTCCCTGCTGCATCAACGATCTTTGATTGCGATTAAGCTTGCCGGATCTGGAGGCCGAGAAAGAGAAGCGAAACCAGAACGGCGACGCTGCTGATCAGGCTGGCAAATGATGCGAGGATCCCAAGACTCATTGGATGATTATTGGCTCACCTGCCTCCCACTCCATACCGGTCTCGGCCCGGCACCGCGGGAGTTCGAATCGGTAACGAAACAACTCGATGAGTTCGCTCAGTATCGGTGAGACACTAGGTCAGCGAGCTCAAAGCACTCTTTGAATCGCTATTGAACCCTTGTTCATTTTTTCATCGTCAGCCCAATAAACACATGAGCAGGAGAATGCCGAGAACCTGCATGATGTTCAAGACAAGACCTATAATGATGAGAGTCTTACGCTGAGATTCCCTGGCGACGGCCATGAATCCCAAAACTGCCCCAACGATATTGACTCCCAGCATCGCGATAGCACTAAACCCCACGAGCATCATCCGCGGACGCTTGACTCCCGGGGCTCGATTGGCCCATGCGCCGCGACGACCACAATGACTAACGCAGAATCAGAATTCCCGCCAGGCTAATGATAGAACGCAGCAAGACCTGGCCGAGATTTCGCCGGCGACAGAGTTAACGACGGCGGGACCGGCGCAGTCCTCCTCCGGGCAAAAGTTCTGCAACTGGGATCCACCCGTGTCACTCCTCATGCCACGCCAGATCGGAGACTGACACACCGAACCTTGTGCAACCATCGCACTGAGTTGCTGCATTGAGAACGGGCCGGTTGGCTGGCCGTCCTTGGCAAGGTATGCAGCTATTGCTTCAGGAGTCGCCGATTCAGATTGCGGCATAAGGCCTAACAGAGACCAGGATGAGGCGCGCCGACGGGGCGTGGCACGAGCTGCAAGCTATGGACGGGATCACTAACGTAATCATAAACAGGCTCGCGCGGCATTGGCACATCTTCCGTTAAGTCGCGTGGGTTCCAACGATCCCTGCGCGAGCACCGCATCGACGTCGACGACGAACGTCGGAATGAAGCCCGCATTCTTGGCGCCGTGCCACCGGGTCCCGCCACGCCCTGTCCGGAGCAGGCCGCATAAGTGTTGGTCCGCACGTTAATTCGAAAGTCCCCTTGCGGGAAAAACTACCACGTTGGGTCCGGTCCCAAATGTGGAAGGCTGCCCAGACGTTTTCCGCCAGGAACTGCTCCACGTCGCAGTTGATCGGCGCCATCCAAGAGCGCTTTCTCCATGGAGGCCAGCGGTCATAAAGCTCGGCAATGTCGCGGTTACGAGCGATCGCCATGCGAATCACCGTCCATTGCGCCATCGTCGAATTGTGCTCGTTTCGCTGAAGTGCGGCCGTATTTTTGTTTGATCTGGGAAGCGACAAAGACAAGGGACAGGATGACGCCAAGGGCGGCGACCAACTGCAGAAATGGCGACGATCGATCGTCCCAGTTCATTCGTAACATGCGTAAAGGCGTAACGAGAGCAAAATTGCTGTTGCCGCGTGATTACAAGTAACTTTCGCCTGATAGTCAAGCTAAGATAGCGAGGCGCTGTTAGCTGCTAGAAGCCATCTCACAAATGTCTCCCTCACCTGGCGCTGCGCGTCACTCCTCTCCCTCAGGGAGAGGATTAAGGTGAGGACCTTGCGGCCGAACCACGCTGCTGGCTGGATCATGCGGCACCGCAAACCTATTTATGAGATCGCTTCTAGTGGTGCGTCGTGGTTCACCGACTCCGCCTGGTTAGTTTCCGTGTGTCCATCTCCGATGCGGTTCAGAAGTTCGGCCAGCTCCTCAGCTTTGAGCCCGTGAAGTGTCTGGGAGCGCAAATGCATATCCGCATATCGCCCGCGGTTAGCCCTCCCGAGTTTCGACACCGAGATGTGACGGATCCCAGCCGACCATTTTCCGCATTCCGGATTCGTGTGACGCCGAATGCTGCCACGTCCGGCCACCTGATTAAGCAGGATCGGAACATGCTGCACGGTTTGAATCCCCCGCGTGTGACGCCATGAAGATAGGAACTGTTTGGAAGCAAATTCACGCAAAACACGACCGCACATGGACCGAAGAAAATAGCCACTGCGTAGCCACTCAAAAGAGTGGCTGGTCGTGGCCGTGCAGCCATAATCCCGCCTGGCCACGAACGCGAGCAGGGCCGGCGAGCATCAACGAGCTTCTCTCTTCGGCGGCTACAGGAAGCGTGGAAGCGGAAGTTCCACCCAGGACCCTTCAATGATCCGGACGTCGCGCTCGTACCGCACCCGCCAGGATCGCCAAAGCAGCCCCGGTATCCCGGGCTCATCGCAGGCCGCAATCGCACTCTGCATCGCTTTCAAATTCGATCATGACGAGCCGCTGGCTGAGTCCCGCTTCACTTGCGCTTTCACGGGTTCCACCTGCAGCAGAAATCGACCGCCGTGCGCCTCGATGGCTGGGCCCGGCCAGAACTTTCGCGTGTTTTGCCAAGGCCGCTTCGTCGGTCACGGAACGGTAACAGGTGATCCAGTATCCTTTGCCATATCACTCATCTCCCTTCTAATTAACGCGCACTGCCGCTGGGCGCCCTTGCAACTTACAGCCACTGGCGTCAGAGCTGAGCATGTTTCGCCCTGGCGATTTGTGCAGCCTTGCTCGCATTACGTTGCTGCTCCCGCCCTCCTCGGCGCTGCGGGATGGTCAGACCTCGACGGGATGGACGAGATCGAGAATAACCCACGGTAGCTTGTCTTCGGTGAATATTGCTTTCGCCGGTGGAAACCGGTGCGCGGATCGTCGAGCGTCGCGATGGCAACGTCCACCTTTCTTTGGCGAGTCGGGTGTGTCTTCAAAAAAGTATTTGTGTCCCGCAGCACGCCGCGAATCCTCTCACTCGACCAGCGTGTGCCACGCTGGTGGAGCGTCCCGCAAAACCAGCCAGAAACGCCCCCCGCTGCGCGATCCCCCAGGTCATGTAAGGCGCCCCGGGACTGCGACGGCAATCGGGAACCAATGACAATCCACCACCCCCGAACGGCGCCTCTTCCAGCGAGATAACGCAGCCCACCGCAAAAGACACCCTCCGTTCCGGGTTCATGATTCGGACACCGAACGATAACCAAGATGAGTCCCTTTGTCGACGCCGAGGCACGCGCCAGGGAAATGATTCGAGTGTCGCAAACCCGAAGTTAAACACCCACGAGTGACAGCCAGAAGGTCGCGAACAAAGGCTTCTGGCGCTGAAGGCTGAAAACCACGACGCTGCGCTTCGGCCGAAGGTGCAGCACAACTGTCCGATTCGGATCAGTGACGAAAGCGCTGATATCTCCCAGTAGCGCGTTGCAAATACCAGCCACTGAATGAAAACAAGCCACCATTGCCGAACGTGCGCAGGCTCCAGCGCATCGCCCCGGCCTGACCTGCGCGGAGTGCAATTCGGAAAGCGGCAATCGAGTGGGTCCAGAACAGGCGATCTATCAAGAGCGCATCGGGAGTGACCGTATAACTCCCGAATCGTGAAGAGTGACACCGCCAAAGACGATGGCCAGTGGAAGCGACGCCATCCACCCGCCGCCGCGGAGAGCAACGCTAACTTCGACGTCCCGAGGCAAACAAGCGTCGCGAACGCAGAATGTAGACCAGCGTGAGTTGCTCCGAGGTGCTGCGTATTTTTCATGGTCGTCTCTTCACCGCTTTCTGCACGCCATTCCATGTAACCCTCCGGAACCAGGCGGTGCACGGCGTGATCGACGCAACCGGCTGGCAATGATAACTGAACTAATCAATGCGACGAAAAACACTCCGACCGAAACGATAAACCCGCCCACTACGAAGTAGACCAGGTCATAGGAAAGCGGAACGGTCATCAGCCAGAAGCAGTAGACCGCCGCAATGAGCGCAAGCAGCCCGATCAACGTGACCACGATCAAAGACCGTTTATGTTTCCATAGCGATACGGCGCAACGAGACCAAGATGAGTTACCGCGCAAGCCAAAGCAAGTGTTCATGAAAAGGAAAATGCCTGGCAAACGAGGGCCCGGATGGCTCGTAGCTTTAAAGGGTCAGGTCTCAGTCGCCCTTCTGCTGCCAATGAAACTCCCCGGCCTTGAAATAGATGTAGCGCACTGGCAGAGCCCTTCCTTTCCGACCAACAGGCCATCGCCTTGCAACTTAACGGCAGGATCGTCGTGACTCTGCTGCACCGCACCCCGATCTTCGACCCACCAGAGATCCATCCACTCAAAGTCGTCGCCCGCCATTTGCGAAGGTGTGGCCGGCGCCAAGCAGCGTCTGCTTGCCATTGCGACGCAAGATCAAAATACCGAGTTTGCGATTGGCTTTGTGCTGCACGAGAACGGCGACATCCGCTTTACCATCGCCATCGAAGTCGCCGCGCTGAAAGAAGGGGTTGATCCGCCCCGAGATATCGACATCGAAGTTGCCCGGCGGCTGAAGTCCAACGCTCCGCCGCCCACGGCGGCAACCGATCCTTCAGCGAGCTGCGCGAACGCAATCGCGGGAAAAACCAACAGGAACAAAACGAGCTTCCTCACCAGGTCTGGACGCAAATAGGACGAGCTCCCTTGAGGCAGAAAAATGCATGCCATTGGATAAACTGATTCTAGTAGTCGAAAACTGGATATCACCTAGACTCGCGGGCTTCATCCTTTGGTTAGACCGTCCCTCGCCCAATGACTTCCTCACTTCGGCGCTCCGCGTCCTCCTTTGCCGTAGCGCTCGGTAGAGCGACCGGGCTTTCCAAGTTCGGCCTCGCCCGCGTTCGCGGAGCTGCGTTACGGCCCTGAGGGAGAGGATTGAGGTGAGGGGTTTGAAGCGAGATTTCTGAATTTCTTCGCATTTGTTTGTTATTTAACGTTTAAGCGAGCATCGTGTTAGGCCGATCTTCTCGAAAAAGTCGTCGCAGGAATGGCCTTTCCACATCCAAAGTCCCGAAGCGGCAATTATAGGAAAGGCGACATACCTAACCACGGGAGCGTAATTTGGAAGCTCTTTAAATGGACTTGTAAATATATCCGACTATCGGAATGGCAAAGATGAGGTGAATCCAGCGAACAATCGTACGCTTGGTCGCATCACTCATCATC
>ERZ1370068.543-contig-10495_pt1 | contig 22830 bp, 35 predicted proteins | sample MGYA00561227_ERZ1370068 | MGnify/ENA primary metagenome ERZ1370068 (study PRJEB38410, sample SAMEA6850437) | metagenome | study: Metagenomic assessment of the ecological functions of the soil: analysis of the soil microbiota associated with the...
CATCTCGGGCATGGTGGCCGCCTCCGCGGCTGCATCGAAGCCATGAGGTCACGGTCTTCGAAGCCGGTTCCCATGTCGGCGGACATACCAACACCATCGACGTCGACTGGCAGGGGCCGCCACTACGCGATCGACACCGGCTTCATCGTCTTCAACGACTGGACGTATCCGCGTTTCATCTGCGCTCCTGAACGAGCTCGGCGTCGGCTACCAGGACTCGAACATGAGCTTCAGTCTGCGTGACGAACGCAACGGGCTCGAATACAACGGCACGAGCGTCAACACGCTGTTCGCCCAGCGCCTGAACGCGCTGCGCCCGTCGTTCCTGCGCATGATCGCCGACATCCTGCAGCTTCAACAAGCGCAGCCTGCGAGCTGCTGGCCGGCAACGACGACGCGCTCACGCTCGGCGACAGTACCTCGACGCAGCATCGCTATTCGCGCGCGTTCCGCGAGCGTTCATCGTGCCGATGGGCATGTCGATCTGGTCGGCGACCGAGCGCGCGATGTTGTCGTTTCCGGCGCGCTTCTTCGTGGAGTTCTTCGACAAGCACGGCTTTCTGAGCGTGAACAACCGCCCCGGTATGGCAGGCCATCAAGGGCGGCTCGCGCGAGTACATGCGCAAGCTGGCGGCGCGCTCCCGCATCGCATCCGGCTCAACACCGCCGGTCACCTCCGTGCGGCGCGGATCCGGCGGGCGTCACGGTTCGCACCTGCGATCGGCACGACTGAAGCGTTTCGACTACGTGTTCTTCGCCTGCCACAGCGACCAGGCGCTCGAAGATCCTGCAAGACCCGTCCGACGACGGAAGCCGACGTGCTCGGCGCATTCCCGTACCAGGAAAACGAAGCCGTCCTGCACACCGACGATCGGCTGCTGCCGCGCGCACTACGCTCGCGCGCGCCGCCTGGAACTATCACCTGCTTGCCGTGCGCGACAACGCCATGCGCGACCGGGTCGCCCTCACCTACGACATGAACGTGCTGCAGTCGCTCGATGCGCCGGTGCGCTTCCTGGTGACGCTCAATCGCACCGCGGACATCGATCCGGCGAAGGTGCTGAAGACCATCACCTATCACCATCCGGTCTATCTACCGGCCGGCGTGGCGGCGCAGAAGCGCCGCGCCGACATCAGCGGCGTCAACCGCACCTTCTACTGCGGCGCGTACTGGCGCTATGGCTTCCACGAAGATGGCGTGGTCAGCGCCGAGTGGGCCCTCGAGGATTTCGCGCGCGCTCGCGCGCAGCTGCGCACGCTGAATCCGACCGGCCTGGCCGCGCGCCGTAGGACTCGCATGAAGAGCGCGCTGTACTCCGGGTGGATTCAGCATCGCCGCTTCGGCCCGGCCGGAACCGCTTCCGCTATCGCATCTTCATGAGTTACCTCGATCTCGCGGAACTGCCGGGCGTCGTTCGAGCAAGCCGCTGGTTCTGGTCGGCGCGCCGGCCCGCGCTCGCGTGGTTCCGGCGCGCGGATTTTCTCGGGCCCGGCGCAGTGCCGCTCGACACCGCGGTGCGCGATCTGGTGCAGCAGCGCACCGGGCGTGCGGCCCGCGGGACCGATCCGCCTGCTCACGCACCTGCGCTACTTCGGCTACAGCTTCAATCCGGTGAGCTTCTACTACGTGTTCGACGCCAACGACTACGCGCGTCGAAACCATCGTCGCCGAGATCACCAACACGCCGTGGAAGGAGCGTCACGCCTACGTATTGCCGGTCGCCAGCGCGCCCGCGGTGCGGGCTGCGCGCGTGGCGGTTCAGCTTCGAGAAGCAGTTTCACGTCTCGCCGTTCATGCCCATGGACATGCGCTACGAGTGGTGTTTCGGCGCGCCAGCGCAGGGCCTGCACGTCCACATGGAAAACTGGCGCGAGGGCGCAGCCCGCTTCGACGCCACGCTGAATCTCGCAGCGCCAGGCGATGACCGCGGGCTCGCTGGCGCGCGCGCTCGCTGCAGTTTCCGCTGATCACCGTCGAAGGTCGTCGGCGCTCATCTACTGGCAGGCGCTGAAGTTGTTGCGCGAAGCGCACGCCGTTCCATGCCCATCCCGACAAACGCGCGACTCCGCCAGACCGGTGATGCCGCATGAACACCGACGTCTCCGCTGCTGCTCGCGACCTCGACATCGCCGCGTCCCGCAGCGCGCGACGCTGCTGGCGCGCCTCGGACGCAAACTGCTGCTCAACCAGTTGCAGCCGGTTCGAGCACGGCGAACTGCGGCTGTCATCGAGCCTCGATGGCCGGCAAGCATGTGTTCGGCCGCCGCCACGCCGGATGCGACTTGGCTGCACGCTGTACTTCGACACCGCAGGCGTTCGCCGACGCAGCCTTCGGCGGCACGGTGCGGCGCGGGCGAGGCGTACATCCGCGGGCTGTGGCGCTGCGACGATCTCGTCACGCTGGTGCGCATCTTCGTCGCCAACCGCGAGCAGATGAATCGCCTGGACTCCGGCTGGTCGCTGATCGAGCCGCCCGCTGCTGCAGCCTGTTCCACTGGGCCAACCGCAACAGCAGGAACGGCAGCGCGCGCAACATCGCCGCGCACTACGACCTGGGCAACGCGCTCTACGAGATCATGCTCGACGAGACCATGGCGTATTCGTGCGCCATCTTTCCGCGCGCCGACGCCACGCTCGCCGAAGGCGTCGGCAAGCGAAGTTCGACGCGGTGTGCCGCAAGCTCGACCTCAAACCCACGCGACCACGTGCTCGAGATCGGCACCGGCTGGGGCGGGTTCGCCATTCACGCCGCGCAGCGCTACGGCTGCCGCGTCACCACCACCACGATCTCCGCGCGCGCAGCGCGACTACGCGCGTGCGCAAGATCGCCGCGCTCGAGGCTTTCCGACCGCATCACGGTGCTGCTGCTATCGTGATCTGAATGGCGACCTCGACGGGCCAATACGACAAGCTGGTCTCCATCGAGATGGTCGAGGCGGTCGGCGCGCCGTTCCTCGACGGCTACTTCCGGCACTGCTCGCGCCTGCTCAAGCCCGAGGGCGCCATGCTGCTGCAGGCCATCACCCTCCAGGACCAGTTCTACGACCAGCGCGCTGAAGTCGGTCGACTTCATCCAGCGCTATGTGTTTCCCGGCAGCTTCATCCCGTCGGTGCAGGCGCTGTCGAGGTCATTGGCAAAGGCCGACCGATCTCAAGATATTTCATCTCGAAGACATCGGCCCTCACTACGCGCGCACGCTGCGCGCTCTGGCGCGAGCGATTCTTCCGCCATCGCGCCACGGATCCGCGAGCTCGGCTACTCGCGACAGCTTCGTGCGGCTGTGGGAGTACTACCTCTGCTACTGCGAAGGCGGTTTCACCGAGCGCCAGCTCGGCACCGTGCAGATGACTGCTGAACGCGAGCTCCGGGGTTTCGGGGACGCGTCCGCATCACAGCTTCTTCAGGTACTGCACTTAGTAACGCCTCGGATCCTCCGGCCGCGGTTGCCGGTCAGGAAGTTGATCCCGTCGGTGGACGCCACGGGCGGCACCACACCGGGCGCGGGCTTCCAGCGCGCGCGCGCTTGCAGAACTCGACATAGTGCTCGACCCACGCTTCTTCCAGCGATGCACCCGCACTGTGTTGTTGTGGAAGTACGGCACGCGGTGTGACGTTGATGCCGCGCAGGCCGTTCACGTCGAACTTGTTCCGAATCATCTGAGCGGCGGCGGCCCGCCGTTCAAACCCCGCCAGCAGCGCGCGGCCAGGATCAGAACCGACGCGACGCACGGAGGTGCCGTTGGGCACAGTGGTCTCATACGCTTGCGCGCGTTGCGCATAGCCTGCTCGTTCGGGACACGGTTTGAAATTGAAACGGGCTGGCGACACCGCGTGTCCACGGGACGAGGGCACCGAGTCAAAATATCGTAGTAGCGCACCACCGCGCCTGTGTGGTGGATTGGCCAGGGCCGCCGTGACACTGGCCGCAGGAACGCGCGAACACGGCCTTGCCCGCCTGCTCGGAGCCCCGAAAGCGGTGGGTCGGCATCATCGGGCAGAAACCGATACGCCGGCAGCAACCGCATCGCTGAGCGCACGCACACGGTGGTTGGTGAACAGCGTGCGCTGGAAGGCGGCGAGGTCGTCGAGCATGCGCTGCGGCAGGCGGCGCCTGGACCTGCGCATGGTCCAGCAGTGCGCCGAGCGCTTGCTCCTGCAGATCCGGCGAATCGTCCGTCCAGCTGATATCCGCCGCTGGCATTCGGTGCGCGCGCCCAGGGATTCTTTCCATCCGGGCCGGTGAGCTTCATATCGTTGACGGTCGGCACCATGCGCCAGATGTCCACCGATGGTTTCCGCCGAGGGAAGATTGGTGACCGGATCGATCAGGCGGAAGTTCGCCGGCAGCGTGAACTCACGCGCACCAGGCCGTTCTCGCGCAGATTGGCGGAAGTCCCGCGCTTTGTTGCCATTGACGAAAATCGTCAGCGTCGACGGGCCTGAACAGCGGATCGTCCGCCCACGGATTCCAGCGCCGTCGCGTCTGCAGCAGCTGGAAGCGGGCTTCCACGCCTGCCGGTGACATCTGAAACTGGTCCGATGGTACGTGACGAGTCGGCGCAGGAACGTCCGTTGCCATCGAGGCCATGCAGCGAACGATCGAAAGAAGCGAAAGAACCCGCGAAACACGGCTTCGCAAGACTCACCGCCGCAGGTTCGCGTATGTTGGACCGGCGTCGAGTCGTCGGCCGCTCACCACAGTAGGCCACCAACAAGGCCGCGACATGATGAGAAGGAATTTCCGACATATGTTTCTCCCTTTACGCTTGCGAAATTCGCCGCCAGGGAATCGTCGCCCGTCAGGCGAAAATCTTGGAGCGTCTGGATGAAAAATCCTGATTTGTTGTGTTCATGAACATGGACGTGTGACCGTCGCCGTACCTGGAATTGCCCGGATTCACCAGTGGACGTGCGCCGCCGATCTGCTGCGCCGCGACAGCGGCGAGGTCATCACGCTCAACGAAGGTCTTCGATACGCTGCTGTACCTCGCGCAGCATCCCGGCGAGGTGCTGGACAGGACACCTTTGCTCGGCGCGGTGTGGCCGGGCGTGGTCGTGGAAGAGAAACAGCCTGGCGCAGAACATTTCCGCGCTCCGCCAGGCGCTGGGCGAGACCCATAGCGAGAACCGCTACATCGCCACCGTGCTCCCGTCGTGGCTACCGGTTCGTGGCGGAGGTCCAGCGCGCCAGCTAACTACCGGCCACCGCCTGACACGCGCGACGCAGGCTCGTCCGGACCATCGGCGCCGGCGCGGCGGGGCCCGGCCCTGGTGGAAGGGGCCATGGTCCTGGCAGTGGCGCTGTTGATCGGCGCCTGCCTGGTTCTGGCGCGCGGGCGAGAAGGAAGAACCCGCAGCAACGCCCGGTACTGTGCCGGCGCTCGCGGTGCTGCCGTTCAAGCCGTCTGGTGCTGTCCGAACGCGACGAGTCCCTCGAGCTCGGCATGACCGAGCTCCTGATCGCCGAAGCTGAGTGAACTCCGACGGCCACGTCGTAAGGCCTCTGAGTTCCGTGCGCCGCTATGCGGCGGCGGAACAGGGACCCGCTGGCCGCGGCGCGTGCGCTGGATGCGCCAAGTGGTGCTGGACGGCTCCCTGCAACACAGCGGCGGCCGGTTGCGCGTGACCACGCGGCTGCTCGATGTAAAGGATGGTCGCCAGATCTGGGCGGGAAGCTTCGATGAGAACTTCACCACCATCTTCGAAGTTCAGGACACGATCGCCCGGCGGGTGAGCGAGGCGCTGCGGTAACGCTGTCGTGATCCGCGGCGCGGCGGAGTGAGCGCGGCTCCACGCAGAACTCGGCGGCTTATCTTGCGTACGCGAATGGCAAGCTCGCGCTGGAGTCGCCTCACCCAGGCAAAGCCTCAACGCAGGCCATAGGCGAATTCGAAAAGCCCTGCGCGCTCGATCCACGGTATGCCCTCGCTCACGTGGGCATCGCGGACAGCTACGCAACGCTGGGTGTTTTCGGCGTGATGGCCCCGCACGAAGCGTTCGCCGCGCGCGCCGTGCCGCGCAACAGGCGCTGGCCATCGAGCCGGATCTCGCTGCCGCGCACGCCACGCTGGGGCACATCGCGGTTCAATATGATCTCGACTGGCTCGCTGGTATGGCCGAATACGACCGCGCCATCGCACTGGATCCGGCTATGCGCGCACCTATCACCGGCGCGGCATCTCGTACGGCATCCATGGCGCCACCGAGCGCGCGCTTGCCGACTTCGAACGTGCCCGGCAGCTGGAGCCGCTGTGGATCGCACCGCGCGCCGCCACTGGCAATATCCTTTCTACGCCCGCCGTTACCGGAAGCCATCGCCGAACTCAGCGCGACGCTGGAATTCGACGAGGCGCCGGTAATCGCCCGCACCTATCGCGCGGGCCTATCTACATTCGGGTCAGCGCGAGCTGGCATTGGCCAGTTCCTGAAACTGCGCGAGCGCGAGGCACGCACGCCGGGCAGCTTCGGCGATGTCGGACAGGCACTGGCCATGCTGGGGCGGGCCGACGAGGCGCGCGCGGAACTGGCGCGGCTCATGCAGCTCGCGACGACTCGCTACGTGCCGGCGCTGGACATCGCCACCATCCATGCCAGCCTGGGAGATCGCGACAGCGCGTTCAATGGCTGGAACGCGCTATGCCGACCCGCTCCCACCAACATTTCCCTCCTGGAGTACGACCCGAGCTTCGACGCCTGCACGACGATGCACGCTACGCCGCGCTGGTGGAACGGATCGACCTGCGCAAGCGCAAGGACCTGTGACGTCATCAGACCCACGCGCTATCAGCTGCGCGCGTGAACGACACTCGCCGCCACTCACCCGCTCGCTCCACGAACTGCTCGACGACGCCGGCGATCCTCACCGATCCGGCGCGCATCGCGCCCATGCTGCGCGATCATCGTGCGCTGTATCGCGGCCATGCGCTCGCCGTGGTCGCGCCCGCCGACACCGCCGCCGTGTCGCGCGTGCTCGCGCTACTGCAACGAGCACCGCATCGGCGTGCGTGCCCCAGGGCGGCAACACCAGCTACTGCGGTGGCGCCACGCCCGGACGCCTCGAGCAGCCAGGTGCTGCTGTCGCTGGCGCGCCTGAACCGCGTGCGCGCCATCGACGCCGACTAACCACGCCATGACTGCCGAGGCCGGCTGCGTGCTCGCCAACCTGCAGGCCGCCGCCGCCGACGCCGATCGCTATCTACCGCTGAGCCTCGGCAGCGAAGGCAGCTGCATGCTCGGCGGCAATCTCTCCACCAACGCCGGCGGCCTCAACGTCATCCACTACGGCATGGCGCGCGAGCTGGTGCTGGGCCTCGAAGTGGTGCTGGCCGACGGCCGCGTGATGGACACGCTCACCGGGCTGCGCAAGGACAACACCGGCTACGACATCAAGTCGCTGTTCCTGGGCGCCGAAGGCACGCTCGGCGTCATCACGGCCGCCTGCATCAAGCTCTATCCGGCGCTGCGCTCGCGCGCCACCGCGTTCATCGCCGTGCGCGACCCGGACGGCCGCCGTATCGTTGTTAGGCGCGCTGCGCGCAGGCCAGCGGCGACTGCGTGACCTCGTTCGAGCTGATTCCGCGCATCGGCGTCGAGCTCACCACGCGCCACATTCCGGGCGTCGTGCGATCCGCTGTCCGCGCCGTCGCCGTGGTACGTGCTCGCCGAGCTTTCTTCCTCGCGCGCCGACGAGCCGCTCGATGCGATGTCTCGCAGGAGGCGCTCGAAGACGCGCTCGGCATGCAATGGGTCACCGATGCGGCCGTGGCGCAGAACGATCGCGAGCGCGAAGCCTTCTGGCGGCTGCGCGAATCCATTCCCGAGGCGCAGCGCAAGGACGGCGCCAGCCTCAAGCACGACATCTCCGTGCCGGTGTCGCAGGTGCCGCGCTTCATCGAAGTCGCGGCGACCTGGGTGGCGCAACACATTCCGCAAGGCGTGCTCGTGTCGTACGGCCACCTGGGCGATGGCAACCTGCACTTCAACATCAATCAGCGCGCCGGCACCCAGGTTTCGCAGCTGCAGGCCGTGGAACAGAAGGTGAAGCGCGCCATCCACGATTTCGTGAAGGAGTTCGGCGGCAGCTTTTCCGCCGAACACGGCATCGGCCAGTTGAAAGTCTTCGAGCTCGAGCGCTACGCGAATCCGGTGGAGCTCGATCTCATGCGGCGCGTGAAGCAGGCGCTTCGATCCCAACGGCATCATGAACCCCGGCAAAGTGCTCAGCGCGCAAGTGAGCGCACGTTACCGGGCCGTCGTCTCCACCAGCTCGACGATCGTGCCGTCCGGCGCGCGGATGGCCATGGTCTTGTGATCGCCGAGGTACGCGGTGGTGATCGCACCGGGTCGATACACCACCGGGATACCGTTTTCGCGCAGGCGCTTGTTAGCCGCGCACGATGTCGGGGATCAGGTAGGTCCAGGCCTGCACGCGAACCTTGTTCGTCCGCTCGACTGCCCGCGGGCCAGCTCCGGCACGCCGGCGCCCAACACGTTTCTGAAGAACGCCTTTTCCACCGCGGCATCCGCCGACCGGCTGCTCGCGGCCAGCGCCATCTTGAGCACGCGGAGGTTGGCGTCGGCCGCCCCAGGCGACCCTGAAGTGGGTGGCACTCGCGGCGACCGGCTCCGGCACGCTCCACAGCGAGGCCTCGACGCGAATCCGACTCCGGATAGTTAGAGGCGAACTGAATTGTCGCGTAGCCCTTCGCCTGGAGCTCCTCGGCAACCGTGGGACCATCGGTGGCCAGCGTCACGGTATGCAACTGGGCCTGCACGAGCGGCGGGTTCATGATCGCCGTGTAGGGGTTGTCGGAAGTGCGGCTGCAGGATGCAAGCGCAGCGAGCAGGAGCGCCGCGAATACGCGGCAAAGCGACGATGTTTGCATGATAAATTAAGTATATGGCAGACAAGATCGAATGCGTCGTCATCGGCGCGGGCGTGGTGGGCCTCGCCGTCGCGCGCGCACTGGCCCTGGCAGGCCGCGAAGTCCTGTTGCTCGAGGCGGAGTCCCATCCGGGCACCATCACCTCGGCGCGCAACAGCGGCGTGATTCACGCGGGCCTCTACTACGCGCCCGGCAGCTTCAAGGCGCGCTTCTGTGTCGCCGGCAACCGCGCCATGTACGCCTACTGCCAGGCACGCGGCGTGGAACATCACAACTGCGGCAAGCTCGATCATCGCCAACGGCGATGAAGAAGAGCAGGTGCTCCTGCACCTTCTCGAGCGCGCCCGCATCAACGGCGTCGATGGCGTGCGCCTGATCTCCGGCACCGAGGCGCACACGCTCGAACCCGAGGTGCGCTGCACGGCGGCGCTGCTTTGCCCGACGCAGCGGCATCGTCGACCAGCATCCCTACATGCTCGCGCTGCAAGGCGACATGGAAAATGCCGGCGGCACGCTGGTGTGCGACTGTCGCGTGGAAAGCCTCACGCGCTCGGCGGCGGGATTCCTCGTGAAAACTGCGCGGCGACAGCGCCACCGAAATCGAAGCGCGCTTCGTGGTGAACAGCGCGGGCCTCGGATGCCGTCGACCTGCTCGCGCCGCATCGACGGCTATCCGGCGGAGCGCATCCCGACGCATGCACCTCGCGCGCGGCAACTATTTCACGGTCGCGGCGCGTTCGCCGTTCCGGCACCTCATCTATCCGGTGCCGCATGCCGCGGGTCTCGGCATTCACGCCACGCTCGATCTCGGCAAGCGCGTGCGCTTCGGCCCCGACGTCGAGTGGATAGACAAGATCGACTACTCGGTGAACGCCGCGCGCGCGCCGTCAGTTCTACGACGCCATCCGCCACTACTGGCCGCAGCCTTCGCCGACGGCGCGCTGATGCCCGACTACACCGGCATCCGGCCAAAGCTGCACGGCCCCGGCGAACCGCAGCCGGACTTTCGCATCGAGATCGGCGGCCGACCACGGCCTGCCCGGCCTCGTGAACCTGCTCGGCATCGAAAGCCCCGGCCTCACCTCCTCGCTCGCCATCGGTGACTACGTAGCGTCGTTCGCCTAAAGTCGTGCGCATGCGTACAACCCTCGCGATCGCCGCTCTCGCCACGCTCTCGCCGTCTTTGCCTGCAGCAAGCAGGAACCGCCCCGCCCGCCGCCGCCGCCGCCGCCGAACGCGCGGAGCCCGCTCGCAGGCGCGCGCGCGCATCGCGATCGCGCCCGACGGCGTGCACGTGCAATACCGCGTGTACGGCGCGGGCGAACCCGCGCTGGTGTTCATCCACGGCTGGTCCTGCGATTCGAACTACTGGCGCGAACAGCTGCCGGCGTTCAAGACAGAAATACACGCTGGTCACGGTCGATCTGCGCGGGCCATGGCGGCACCGACGGCAACCGCACGCGACTGGAGCATCGCGCGCTTCGGCCAGGACGTGGCCACCGCGCTGTCGGCCGTGCCTAACAAGCAGATCATCCTCGGTCGGTCACTCGCATGGGCGGCCCGGTGGCCATCGAAGCCGCGCGGCTGCTCAAGGGCCGCGTCATCGGCATCATCGGCGTCGACACCTTCAAGTCGATCGGCGCGCCGCAGCCCAGCAAGGCGCAGGTGGACGCCGTCGATCAAGCCGTTCGAGGCCGACTTCATCGGGCACACGCGCTCGCTCGTCGCCGATCACCTGTTCGTCAAGGGCGCCAACCCGCAGCTCGCGCAGAAGATCGCCTACGACATGTCGCTGTCGCCGCCGCGCGTCGCCATGCCTGTCGCTGCGCGCACTGCTCGAGTACGACTTCACCGCGGCCGCTCAAAGACATCTCGGTGCCCATCGTCGCCATCAACTCCGATCTCGGCGAGCCGGTGAACGAAGCGCGCATCCGCAAGGTGCTGCCGAAGTTCCGCGCCGTCACACTCGCCGGCGACGGGCCACTTCCTCATGATGGAAGACCCGCAGCGCTTCAACCCGGCGCTGGAAGCCGAAGTCGCAGCGCTGCTCGGTCGGCGCAGGTAGCTAGTCGCGCCGTGGACGCGCGCACCGGTGGCGGCGGGCCGCGACGGCGGACGCGAGCAGCGCGGCCGGCGCGACGCTCGAGCGCCTGCGGGCGATCACGCATGCTGTTCGACCAGGCGTTCGCCGTTCCCGGCACGAAGTGGCGCTTCGGCCTCGATGCGTTGTTCGGCCTGGTGCCCGGCCTCGGCGACATCGCCGGCGCGCTGGTCGCGGTCTACGCGCATGCAGCGTCGCGCGCAATCTGAACGCGCCGCCGGTCGATTCAGCTGCACATGCTCAGCAACATCGCGCTCGATGCGCTCATCGGCATGGTGCCGATCGTCGGCGACCTGTTCGACTTCGCGTTCAAGGCGCAGACGCGCAACCTGGCGCTGCTCGACGCATTGCGTCGCCACACCGCACAAGACCGCGCGCCGCAGCCGCCGCGGCCTGCTGCTCATGCCCATCGCCATCGATCGTCGTGTTCGCCACGCTCACGGCGCTCGGCGTCTGGATGCTCTGCCATCCTGTTCCAGCTGGCGTCAGGATCGCTGTTCGCCGGTCTCTGAGACCACCGGCGCGCAGTCGATCGCCAGCCAGCCGATGTCGATGCCGACGCGCGCCGCGCCGAGCGAAGTCCAGCTCGACGCGATGGGTTCGCTGTCGGTCTTGCCGTCGCGTCAGGATCAGCACCAGCGATTCACGTCCTTCGGACAGCGGCCAGTCGCGGCCGTGCAGCTCGAGCGTGCAGCTCGCGGCCGTCCGGCGTGCGGAAGCGCGCGCGCCCGCCGCGATCGTGCAGGTCGACGCTGTCGATGAGCCTTGCGTGGCCCTTGTCCCTGGACGCGCCCACGAAATGCCGCACGGAGAACAGCCGCGCCTCGTCGAGATCCACGTGCGGAAAGCCGGCGATCTCCTCGGTCGAGCTCGTCGCCTGGCAACGTCAGGCGTGCGCTTGCGATACCAGAACAGCCCGTCGCCGATCACCACGCGATAGTCGAGCCAGCGTTGCTCGCGCGCCCGTCGGATTCGAGGCACTTGCGTCCGCGCGTGCCGCCGCGAAACTGCGCGCCTTCGCGCTTGAGGAAGATGTCGCAGCCGGGCACGGACTCCGACGTCGTCCGGCGTCAGCGCGCGGGATTGCCCGGCTCGCCTTGCGCGTGAACTGCCGCACGCGCAGCGATCCGTCGGCGGCGGGCGCGGGCTCGATGCGACAGCAGCACGCGGCGCCGCAGCCTCGAACGGCTCGGTCGTAGGGATATTCCTCGACGTAGCAGGACATGTGTGCCCAGCCACGGCAAGCGTGCACGCGCCGCACGTTGATCTGCACGCGCGTCGGTGACCAGCGGCCGAGCGGCGAGTCTCGGCGCGTCGCTCGCCACCAGCTCTTCGGACGATGTCGTAGATGCCGGTCCAGAGCTGCGCCAGCGCGTCGCGGTCGATCGGCGGGTGGCGCCACGCGGCGGCGTCGCGCCCGCGGTGCCGGCGCAGGCGCCAGCGCCGATCAGGACTGCGGCTGCACGAGACGTATGAGGCCCTCTTGCGCGGTGCTGGCCACGCAGCACTCCGTCGCGCGGAATAGAAGCTGCCGCGCGCGAATCCGCGCGCGCCGGAACTGCTCGGGGCTGTCGAGGCTGTACAGCAGCCAGTCATCGACGCGCGCGGGCCGGTGAAACCAGATCGCGTGATCGATGCTCGCCATCACCAGGTTGCCGCGCAGGAACGAGGAGCCGTGCGGCATGGTCGAGGTGTCGAGCAGCCAGTAGTCGGAGATGTACGCCAGCAGGCAGTGATGCAGCGTCGGATCGTCGGGTAGTTTGTCGACCGCGCGCATCCAGATCTGGCGCACCGGCTCGCAGGCCACCGGCGCCAGCGGGTTGTACGTCTGCACCGGGCGGAATTCGAACGGCCGTTCGATCTCGAGCCAGCGGCGCAGTTTCTCCGGCAGCTTGTCGAGCTCGGCCTGCGGCGGCTTCGACGATGGCCTCGAGCTCTTCCGGCGGCGGCACCTTCGGCGCCGTCGCACTGGTACTCGAGGCCCTTCTCGGGCGTCTGGAACGACGCCGAGCAGATGAAGATCTGCTCGCCGTCCTGGATCGCCACCACGCGCCGCGCCGAGAAGCTGCCGCCGTCGCGGCTGCGATCGACGCTGTAGACGATGGGCTTGGTGAAATCGCCGCGCCGCAGAAAATACGCGTGCATCGAATGCACGACGCGCCCGTCGTCGATGGTGGAATGCGCCGCCATCAACGCCTGGCCCAGCACCTGCCCGCCGAACACCTGCGGACTGCCCGTATCGCGGCTCTGGCCGCGAAACAGGTTCACCTCGAGCCGCTCGAGCTGGAATTGCTGCTGGAGATCGGCGAGGCTGCTGGTTCATCGACTCAGCCGAACTTGAACGCGCCTTTCATGAGCGCGAGTGGCCGGGGAAGGTGCAGAAGAACGCTGTATGCCTCGCCCTTCTTGAGCAGCCGACGTCGGGAATTTCACCGACGTCGTCTGGCCGCCACCGATGATCTTGGTGTGCGCAATCACGCGCGCGTCGCCCTTCTTGACGTGGTCGTTGGCAACACCGGCGGCGATGCCGTCGCTGGCGACCGCCTGCGACGTCGGCGGTCTTCGGCGAGCACCCAGTTGTGGCCCATGGCCTGCCGCCGGCAGCTTGCCGGTGTGCGTGAGCGTGACTTCGACTTCGGTGCAGTCGGCGGCGACGGCAATTTCCTTCTTGTCGAACTGTCATCTGGTCGGTGCCGGCGATATCGACCTTGCAGACCTTGTCGGCGGCGAAGGCGCTGCGGCGCGGCAAGCGACCAGGGACAGACAGGCAATCGTGCGGATCGTATTTCATCTTGGACTCCGTTGAGAAGTTAGTGCGTGGCACGCCGAGGCGCTTCTGCATGACCGGGCTCGTGGTCGTGTACTGCAGGAACTGCTTCTTGGCGGGATACAAGATGATGCTGGATCGCGAAGGCCGCGAGCGCCGCTTCGTGGAATCCGGAGAGAATCAGCTTCTTCTTACCCGGATAGGTGTTGATGTCTCCCACGGCAAAGATGCCGGGGATGCTGGTCTGGAATTTTTCGGTGTCGACCTTGAGCGCCTTCTTCTCGAGCTCCATGCCCCATTCGGCGATGGGACCGAGCTTCGGGTGCAACCCGAAGAACGCGAACACGTGATCGGCGTCGACGGCGTGCATGGCGCCGTCGCTGCCCTTCACGTTGATTCCGGCGAACGTGTCGCCGCTAGATGCGCAGCGACTCGGCGAGACCTTCGATGTAGCGCACCGCGCCGCTGCTCGACCAGCGAGCGCATCTTCGCCACCGAGGCCGGCGCGCCGCGGAACTCCGGCGCGGCGATGGATGTGCGTGACCGACGCCGCCTTGCCGGCGAAGTCGATGACCCAGTCGAGCGCCGAATCGCCGCCGCCGAAGATCGCGAGCTTCTTGCCGTGGTAGCTGCGCGGCATCGCGCACGCGGTAGTGGATGGTCTTGCCTTCGAAGCACATCCGGCGCCGGGGACGCCGATGCGCCGCGGCTGGAACGAGCCGACGCCACCGGCGATGACCACCGCGCCCGCGTCGAAACGCGTGCCGAGGATGGTTTCGACGTCGAAGCGGCCGTCCTCGCGCTTGTGCAGCGCAGTGACTTCCTGGCCCAGGTGCAGCGGCGCGTTGAACGGCGCGATCTGCTGCAGCAGGCGATCGATGAGCTCCTGCGCGCCGCAGATGGGCAGCGCCGGAATGTCGTAGATCGGCTTGTCCGGATACAGCTCGGTGCACTGCCCGCCGGGCGCGCCGAGCGAATCGACCAGATGGCAGCCGATGCCCAGGAGTCCGAGCTCGAAACACCTGGAACAGCCCACAGGGACCGGCGCCAATGATCACGACTTCGGTGACGATGGGCGGCTTCGGGGAGATCTCGGACAAACTCAATTCCTTCAAGGAGCTGGGGACAGTTTGCGGGCGCAATCATAACCCAGGCTGAACGCTCTCCTCTCCAGGAAGCGGCCCCTCCTACAAACAACGCGACCGGGCATATAGTCGCGGCCAGTCGCCGAAACCCGGGGAGTCGCTCGTGACCAAGCTCAACGTCAATGGCAACGTCGGTCGAAGTGGATGTCGATCCGGAGACACCCCTGCTGTGGGTGCTGCGCGACACGCTCGGCCTGACCGGCACCAAGTTCGGCTGCGGCATGGCGCTGTGCGGCGCCTGCACGGTGCATCTCGACGGCCAGCCGGTGCGCTCCTGCCAGATGCCCGGTCAGCGCCGTGGGCGACAAGCCGGTGACCACCATCGAGGGCCTGTCGAAGGACCGCAGCCATCCGGTGCAGCAGGCCTGGATCGAACACGACGTGCCGCAATGCGGCTACTGCCAGTCCGGCCAGATCATGTCGGCCTCGGCGCTGCTCGCAGACACGCCGCAAGCCCACCGACGCCGACATCGACGCCGCCATGGCCGGCAACATCTGCCGCTGCGGAACCTACCAGCGCATCCGTGCGGCCATCCGCCGCGCCGCGGAGATCAAGCCGGCGCCTGAGTTCGACGACGATCAGTTTCGACAACGACAACTGAGTTTCCGGGGAGGAGACCAGCCATGTCCGCGAATCTATCGTTAGACCGCGCCGCACGTTCGTCGGCGGCCTGGTGATCGCCATCAGCCCTGCCCGCCTGCAAGCAGTCGCCGAAATCCAGCGGCGAGACGACAGACCATCGAGACCAACGCCTGGCTGCGCATCGGCAGCGACGACAGCATCACCTTCTTCTGCGACCGCGCGGAGATGGGCCAGGGCGTCTACACCTCGCTGCCCATGCTGGTCGCCGAAGAACTGGGCGTCGGCCTCGAGCGCATCAAGGTGGAGTTCGCGCCGCCCGGCGATCAGTACATCAACAACCTCATCGGCGGGCAGATCACCGGCGGCAGCACCAGCGTGCGCGACGGCTGGGAAAAGCTGCGCAAGGCCGGCGCCACGGCGCGGCATGCTGCTCGTCAGCGCGGCCGCGGATGAATGGGGCGTCGATCCGCGCACCTGCAAGGTCGTCGACGGCGTGATCGTCTCGCCGCAGCTCAAGAAGCTGACGTTCGGCGAGGTGGCCGAGGCCGCCGCCAAACTGCCCGTGCCCGAAGGACGTGCCGCTCAAGCCCGCGTCGCAGTTCACGCTCGATCGGCAAGGCGCAGAAGCGCCTGGACACGCCGGCCAAGGTGGACGGCAGCGCGATCTACGGCATCGACGTGAAGCTGCCCGGCATGCTGTACGCCGCGCTGGCGCAGCCGCCGGCGCTCGGCGGCTCGGTGAAGACCTTCAACGACGAGAAGGCGCGCGCCATGCCGGGCGTGCATGGCCGTCGGTGCTCACCTCTTCCGGCGTCGCCGTGGTCGCGGACTCGTGGTGGCGTGCGCGCAAGGCGCGCGACGCGCTCGCAGATCGAATGGGACGCCGGCCCGAACGCCGCGCTCAACGACGCGAAGATCTCGCAGATGCTGCGCAAGGGCGCGCGGCGGCCGGGCCGCGTGGCGCGCAACGACGGCGACGCGGCCGCGGCGATCAAGAGCGCGGCGCGCGTGGTTCGCGCCGACTACGAACTGCCGCTGCTCGCGCACGCCACGCTCGAGCCGCAGAACTGCACGGCCGACGTGCGCGCCGACGGCGCCGACATCTACGTGCCCACGCAGGTTCAGCAGATCGCGCAGGCCGCGGCCGCCAAGGCCGCGGGCCTCGATCCCAAGCAGGTGAAGGTGCACACCACGTTCCTGGGCGGCGGCTTCGGGCGGCGACTGGAAGTGGATTTCATTCCCGCGGCCGTCGAGGCGTCGAAGGCGCGTCAAGAAGCCGGTGAAGCTCATGTGGACGCGCGAAGACGACATGACGCACGACGCCTATCGTCCGCCGGCCTTCGACCAGGCCACCGGCGCGTTCGACGCCAAGGGCAAGCTCGATCGCCTGGAACCTGCACCTGACCGGGCCGTCGATCACCGCGCGCATGTTCCCGTCGGTCACCGAGAAGATGGTCGATCCGTTCGCGGTCGAAGGCGGCGGCTAACTACCCCTACGACGTGCCGAACGTGCACGTGGATTTCCAGCAGCAGGAAATCGGCATCGACGTCGGCTACTGGCGCTCGGTGAGCCACGCGCTCAACTGCTTCGTCGCCGAGAGCTTCATGGACGAGCTGGCGGTGGCGGCGAAGAAGGACTCGCTACGAGTTCCGCACGGCGCTGCTCGAGAAACAGCCGCGCTTCCTCAGGGTGCTGGACCTGGCGGTCAAGGAGTCCGCGCTTCGATATCCCGCCGAGCGGGCATTCCACGGGCTCGCGGTCATGGAGGGCTACGGCACCTACATGGCGCAGGTGGCGGAGATCATCGCGGTCCGAGACGGCAAGGTCAAGGTGCATCGCATCTACTGCGTCGCGGACTGCGGCCAGCAGGTGAACCCCGATACGGTGGTCGCGCAGATCGAAAGCTCGATCGTGTTCGGGCTGTCGGCGCTGATGTGGGGCGAGATCAACATCCAGAACGGCCGCGTGCAGCAGACCAATTTCGACAGCTATCGCGTGGCGCGCATGAACGACACGCCGCGCATCGATTCCTACGTGATCGACAGCACCGAGGCGCCCGGCGGCATCGGCGAGCCGGCCACTGCACTGGTGGCTCCGGCCGTCTGTAATGCAATTTACGCGGCCACCGGGCGTAGAATTCGGTCACTCCCGTTATCGCGCCACCAATTGGCGTAGCCGAGGTTCTCCGATGTCGAAGAACGCTGACCTTCACAAGCGGCGGATCGCCGCCATTCCGCGTGGCGTGGGCAATTCACTCGCCGTGTACGCCGAGCGCGCGCAGAACGCCGAGCTCTGGGACGTCGAAGGCCGCCGCTACGTGGACTTCGCCAGCGGCATCGCCGTGGTCAACACCGGCCATGTGCATCCGCATGTGAAGGCCGCGATGGCCGCGCAGCTCGAGAAGATCACGCACGGCTGCTTCCAGGTCACGCCGTACGAAAGCTACATCGCGCTGGCCGAAGCGCTGAACAAGCTCGCGCCGGGCCCGACGCCGAAGAAGACGATTTTCCTATCCACCGGCGCCGAGGCCGTCGAGAACGCGATCAAGATCGCGCGCTACGCCACGAAGCGCTCGGCGATCATCGCGCTTCAGCGGCGGCTTTCACGGCCGCACGCTCGGCTGCATCGCGCTCACCGGCAAGGTGCAGCCCTACAAGGCGGGCTTCGGGCCGATGCTGCCCGAAGTGTTCCACGTGCCCTTCCCCATGGCCTATCACGGCGTGAGCGCCGGAGGACTCGTTCGCAGCCATCGACCAACTGTTCAAGGCCGATGTGGATCCGGCGCGCGTCGCCGCGATCATCATCGAGCCGGTGCAGGGCGAAGGCGGCTTCTACATCGCGCCGCCGGAATTCCTGCGCGGCTTGCGCGCGCTGTGCGACAAGCACGGCATCCTGCTCATCGCCGATGAAATCCAGACCGGCTTCGCGCGCACCGGCAAGACGTTTGCGATCGAACACTCCGGGCGTCGAGCCCGACCTCATGACGGTGGCCAAGAGCATCGCCGGCGGCGTGCCGCTGTCGGCGGTCATCGGCAAGGCCGAGATCATGGACGCGCCGGTGGTCGGCGGACTCGGCGGCACGTTCGCCGGCTCGCCGCTGGCCTGCGCCGCGGGACTCGCCGTGCTCGAAGTCATCGAGAAGGAAAAGCTCAATCAGCGCGCCGAGCAGTTGGGCGCGAAAGCTCGTCGCGCGGCTCAAGCAGATGCAGGCCAAGTTCAACTGCATCGGCGAAGTGCGCGCGCTCGGCATGATGGTGGCCATGGAGCTGGTGAAGAATCGCCGCGCCGACGCGCCCGATGCCGGATCTCACCAAGGCGCTGGTGCAGGCCGCGGGACGCCGCGGGCTGATCCTGCTGTCTTGCGGCATCTACTCGAACGTCATCCGCATCCTCGCGCCGCTCACGATTCCCGAAGCGCAGCTCGAGGAAGGACTGGGATTGCTGGAGCAGTCGCTCGCCGAGGCGACCGGGCACGGCGACCGCGGTCGCCTGACAATGGTCGGCACCGTTCCGCGACGGTGCCTGACTCGCCATCTCTGGGCACGCGCGGATTGAACGGCGCGAACACGCCGTCCTGGTTGAACTCGAACAGCCAGGCATGCAGCGTCCACAGCTGGAACTGCTGGTTCGCGTCCCACTCATCGGCGCGCCCGACGAATCCCGACCGGCGCGCGCTTCGACAGCGCCAGCGGCACGGCGTATTCCACCGCCACCAGCTTGCGCTTGCCGCCGCAGGGATCGTCGGCGTACACCAGCAGCTCGGGCTTCGTCGGATCGAACTTGCCGTCGACCAGCGACTCCTTCATGTAGTGCCAGCCCATGTTCGGCACGAACAAGCCGATGTCGTGATAACCCGCCGCTTCGGCCTTCGTCGACGTCGATGAATCGCGCGGTCGCATCGCGCACCTGGTCGAGCTGCAGGATGGCGAACGGCGGCGGCTTCTGCTGTCCCTGGTTCGGGATCGTGATCGCCGTGCGCGAAGGCGCGTCGTCGGCCAGCAGGGCCGCGGCGAGTCCCGAAGTTGAAATCGTCTTCATTGATCATCTCCTGATAGTTAGTCTTCTGATCCCCCGTTTGCGGGGAGAGACTAACCACTCAGGATTGCAGGCGCGAATGACCGCGCGTCCGGCGTCGATGCCCGATCGTCCGCGCGCATGCTCACGCGTCCGGCATTGATGCCGATCGTCCGGTCGATCAGGGCGCGTCGCTCGGAATCGGAGCACGCCGCCATCGGCGCGCGCTGTTACGCTCGACCGGCGTTCGAATCGGTGGGCGTGTGGAAGTATTCGCTCTCGGAGGCGAGCTGTTCGATGAGGCGCTTCAGTTCCGACATGCGGCCTTCGGCGGTGCTGATGGGCATGCAGTCCTGGCAACGCGTGTCGCCGCAGGGCTGGCGCGAATACAGCCAGTACTGGATCGCGCCGGCGAGCATGCCGTCGGCGATGTCCCAGAGGTCCGCGTCCTTGTCCTTGTCCGCCATCTTGTTGGCGAGATCCACGGTCTTGGAGAAGGCGGCGTCAAAGGTGTCGGCGATCGGTTCCATGGGCGCGAGTATAGGCATCGCGCCCTGAGCCGAAACAGCCTCAATTGCCGGCGCGACGCAGCCTATGTTCAACGCGGCGCGCTACTCCAGCCGCAATGAGTAGATCCGCAAGTGTCGCGAGCCCGCCGCCCGCGCCGCGAAACAGTGTGACGTCCGGAGATATGCGCCATGTCCATGAGCCGGCTCTCGAGGGCCGTGGCGGATGTCTTCCAGCGGGATCCGCAGCGTGCGCCGCTCGCCCGGCGCCAGTTCGAAGTGCCGGTTGAAGCGGTCGTTGAACGTGCGGCTGTGCCGGCGATCATGCACGCGCACGCCGAGCTCGAGCGGCTCGGCATCCGGGATTCTCGACGTCGATCGACCAGCGTCTTGAAGCGCCGCCAGTCGGGCACCGGCTCGTGAAAGAGACGCCGGGAAACTCGTCGCGCGTCGAATTCCACCTCGAGCGCGTCGTCGACGATCTCGCGATTGACGCCGATGCTCACGGTCCAGTACAGCTCGATGCGCGAATGGAAATCGGCGAGCACCGGAAACTGCCCGTTGCGGTGCACATAGGCGCGCGCCATCCTAACAATCGGCGCGAGGAATATGTGCGATGCAGGAGATCGCGACCACCAGCGCGACCAGCCGCGTGCCAGCGGCGCGATGCCGTGCGACGCTCGAACAGCGCATACACCGCGAGCGCGCAGCACCGCGCCGACCGCGTCGGCCGCCACGTCTTCCCACGATGCGTCGCGGGCCAGCGGCTTCTGGATGACCTCGCTCAGGAATCCCGTGCCGGCGCCGATGAGTCCCGCGAGCGCATAGAGCCGCGCGCCCTGGAATCGCGGATGCGTCGCGCAGCACGAAGAGCACGCCGAGCGTCACGAGGAAGAACAGCGGCGTGTGGCCCGCGTTCTCGATGGTGCGGCCGGCGTAGGTCGGCGCAATGGGCAGCGGCACGAACAGCAGCAGGCCCGCCAACACGAACAAGGCGAGTCAGGTAGAGCAGACGGCGGGACACGGCCTCAGTATACTTCGCGCATGAACATCCGACTGACGGCAATCGAGGCGCGCATCATCGGCGCGCTCATCGAAAAGCAGATCACCACTCCCGATCAGTACCCGCTTTCGCTGAATGCGCTCATCAACGCGTGCAATCAGAAGAGCAACCGGGAACCTTTCATGCAGTTGGACGAACCCACCGTGAAGTTCGTGGTCGACGGACTCGGACGCCGCCACATGGTGGTGGAGAAATCCGGATTTGGCAGCCGCGTGCCCGAAGTACCAGCAGATCTTCTGCAACACCGAGTTCGGCAGCCTCAAGTTCACGCCGCAGGAAACCGCGATCGTGTGCGAACTGCTGCTGCGCGGGCCGCAGACGCCGGGCGAGCTGCGCAGTCGTGCGCCGCGCATGGCGGAGTTTCCCGATCCCGGTGTCGATCGAGACGCTGCTCGACGGGTCTCGCGAACCGGCCCGGTGGCGGCCTCGTCGCGCAGCTGGCGCGCGAGCCGAACCGGCGCGACTCGCGCTGGGCGCAGTTGTTCGAAGAGCTGCCGGAATCCGCCGGCGTGGCGACGCGCCGGTGAAGTCGCGGCGAGCAACGCGAGCGACGCCGCGGTCGCGCGCGCGCCGAGCAATGCCGAGCTGGTCGCGCGCGTGGCGGCGCTCGAAGCCGAGGTCGCCGCGCTTGCGCGCCGAGCTCGCCGCGCTCAAGCAGGAACGCATCGCGTGAACCTGCCCGCCTGGGCGCAGAGCGCGGGCCTGCTGGTCATCTCGAACGTCTTCATGACGTTCGCGTGGTACGCGCACCTCAAGAACATGGCGGCCAAGCCCTGGGTCGATCGCCGCGCTCGCGAGCTGGGGCATCGCGCTGTTCGAATACCTGGTGCAGGTGCCGGCGAATCGCATCGGCTACACCACGCATGTCGCTGGGCCAGCTCAAGGTGATGCAGGAAGTCATCACGCTCGCGGTGTTCGTGCCGTTCGCGCTCTTCTACATGAAGCAGCCGCTGAAGCTCGACTTCCTGTGGGCCGGGCTGTGCCTGGTGGCGGCCGCCTACTTCGCATGTTCCGCGAGCAACCTAGCTAGCTGCAGCTTCGCCGAGCGCCGCGCACAACGCATCGACATCTTCTTCGGGCGTGTCCCAGGAACACACGAAGCGCGCTTCGCCCGAGCCGGTCGGGCCCCAGGGATAGAAGCCGAACTCGCTGCGACAGCGCGGCGATGCGCTCGTCGCCCAGCTTCATGAACACCTGGTTGGTGGCGAACGGCTCGCTCAGCAACTGCGGCGCGGCGGCGGCGATGCGCGCCGCGAGCCGGTTGGCTCGCTCGGCGTTGCGCCGCCACATACCACTTTCGAGGTAGGCGAGAAGCTGCACCGCGGCGTATCGTCCCTTGCAGAACAGCTGCCCGGCGCGCTTGCGGCGGAACTCGAAGTCCGCGACGCGGGTCGGATCGAAAAACACCACGGCCTCGGCATTCATGCCGCCATTCTTGATGACGCCAAACGACAGCACGTCGACGCCCGCTTTCCAGGTGAGATCGGCCGGCGTCACCTTCTGCGCCACCAGCGCGTTGGCGAAGCGCGCGCCGTCCATGTGCACGGCCATGTCGCGTTCGTGAGCGATCTTCGCGAGCGCGCTGATTTCCTGCGGCGTGTAGATCGCGCCGCGTTCCGTCGCCTGGGTGATCGACAGCATGCGCGGCTGCACGCCATGCACGTGCGGCTCGAACCAGGTGAGCCGCGCGGCGAGATCGCGCCGGCGAGATCTTCGCGCCCGCGCCACCCACCAGCGAAAGCTTGGCGCCGCCGGTGAAGAAC
>ERZ1370068.5770-contig-4780_pt1 | contig 22830 bp, 32 predicted proteins | sample MGYA00561227_ERZ1370068 | MGnify/ENA primary metagenome ERZ1370068 (study PRJEB38410, sample SAMEA6850437) | metagenome | study: Metagenomic assessment of the ecological functions of the soil: analysis of the soil microbiota associated with the...
GGGCGGCATTTTCGACCAGATCTACAAGAACTGATCTGGGCTAATCTGTCGGCGGCGAAAGCAGGGGGAATTTGTGAGCACAGCGGTTGCACGGCGTAGCACCTTGCCGGGATTCGGTCTCACCATGGGACTGACCCTGACGTGGCTCTCGGTCATCATTCTGATTCCGCTCGCCGGTCTGTTCCTGAGGACATTTGAGCTCAGTCTTGACCAGTTCTGGGGCATCGTCACCAGCCGCCGCACCTTGAATGCGCTGAAGATTTCGTTCGGGCCTTTCCGTTCGCGGCGGCGCTCGTCAACCTGGTGATGGGGACGATCATCGTCTGGGCGCTTGGTGCGCTACCGCTTTCCCGGCCGCCGCCTGTTCGACGCCATCGTCGACATCCCCTTTGCGCTGCCGACCGCGGTGGCCGGCGTCGCGCTGACGCAATCTGTTCGCACAGAAGGCTGGCTCGGCGGCCCGCTCGCCGAGCTCGGCATCAGGTCGCCTTCACGCCGGTCGGCATCTTCGTCGCGATGGTCTTCATCGGCATCCCCTTCGTGGTGCGGACGGTGCAGCCGGTGCTGATCGATCTCGATCCCGAGATCGAGGAAGCCGCCGCCATCGCCTTGGCGCCAACCGCTGGCACACGGTGTTCCGCGTCATCCTGCCGAGCCTGATCCCGGCGCTGCTGACCGGATTTGCGCTGGCGTTCGCGCGCGCCGTCGGCGAATACGGCTCGGTGATCTTCATCGCCGGCAATCTGCCCAACGTGTCGGAGATCGCGCCGCTGTTGATCGTGATCCGGCTGTCCGGAATTCCGCTACGCCGACGCCACCGCGATCGCCGTCGGTAATGCTGGTGGCGTCGTTCCATCATCTTCGCGGTCAATCGCCTGCAGCGCTGGGCGCAAACCCGCATCCCGGCGCATTGAGGGCGGAATCGATGTCGACGGAACCGACCTTCGCGCCCTTCGACCACGCCAGTTGCGGGCCTATCGCCGCCAACGGCGGACCTCGCCGTCGCCCCGCCGCCTTCCCGCAGTGGCGGGAGTTCGCCCGCAGGCGATGCCATCGCCGCAAAATCTGCGCACCGAGCCCGGGGCCGCGTCCGCTTCATCATCATCGCGCTCGCGGTGAGCTTCCTCACGGTATTCGTCGTTCTGCCGCTGGTCGTGGTGTTCGCGTCAGGCGTTTTCGAAGGGCGTCATGCGCTTATTTCTCCGCTCTGGCCGAGCCCGAGGCGCTGTCCGCGATCCGGCTGACGCTCGCTGGTCGCGGCGATCTCGGTCACGCCTCAATCTGGTGTTCGGCGTAATCGCGCGCCTGGGCGATCGCAAAATTCGAATTCTCCGGCAAGACCACTTCCTGATCACGCTGATCGACCTGCCGTTCTCGGTCAGTCGCCGGTGATCTCGGGCCTGGTGTTCGTGCTGCTGTTCGGCGCGCAGGGCTTGTTCGGCCCGTGGCTGCAGGCGCACGACATCCACGATCCTGTTCGCGCTGCCGGGCATCGTGCTCGCGACCATCTTCGTGACCTTCCCGTTCGTCGCGCGGGCGCTGATCCCGCTGATGCAGGAGCAGGGCACCGAGGAGAGAGGAAGCGGCGATCTCGCTCGGCGCGTCGGGCCTGCAGACGTTCTTCCGCGTCACGTTGCCCAATATCAAATGGGGCCTGCTGTATGGCGTGCTGTCTGTGCAACGCGCGCGCCATGGGCGAGATTCGGCGCGGTGTCGGTGGTGTCGGGCCATATCCGCGGCGAGACCAACACCATGCCGCTGCCTGGTCGAGATCCTGTACAACGAATATCAATTCGTGGCGTCGTTCGCGATCGCTTCGCTGCTGGCGATGCTGGCGCTGATCACGCTGGTGGTGAAGACCATTCCTCGAGCGGCGGCTGGACGAAGGACAAATTCCAGGTGACGATTGAAGTCAAAAACATCGTGAAGAAATTCGGCGCGTTCACCGCGCTCGACAATGTCGACCTGAAGGTCGGCGACGGCGAATTGCTGGCGCTGCTCGGCCCGTCGGGCTCGGGCAAGACCACGCTGCTGCGGATCATCGCCGGCCTCGACTGGCCGGATCGCCGGCGAGAGTCTCCTTCGACGGCGAGAACGCGCTCAGCCGTGGCGCCAGCGAGCGTCATGTCGGCTTCGTGTTCCAGCACTACGCGCTGTTCCGCCACATGACGGTGTTCGAGAACGTCGCCTTCGGCCTGCGCGTGCAGCCGCGCGCCATCCGCAAGGACGAGGCCGCGATCCGCGCCCGCGTCAAGGGTTGCTCGATCTCGTCCAGCTCGACTGGCTGTCGAGACCGCTACCCGAGCCAATTGTCCGGCGGCCAGCGCCAGCGCATCGCGCTGGCGCGCGCGCTCGCGATCGAGCCGCGGATCCTGCTGCTCGACGAGCCCTTCGGCGCGCTCGACGCCAAGGTGCGCAAGGAGCTGCGGCAATGGCTGCGCTCGCTGCATTCGGAAATCCACGTCACCTCGATCTTCGTCACCCACGACCAGGAAGAGGCGCTCGAAGTCGCCAACCGCGTGGTGGTGATGGACAAGGGCCGCATCGAGCAGATCGGCACGCCGGGCGACGTCTATGACAATCCGGCGACCGCCTTCGTGCACGGCTTCATCGGTGAGTCCATCGTGCTGCCGGTGGATGTCAGCGGCGGCTCGGTGCGGCTCGGCGGCAGGCCGCTGAACATCGCCGCCGGTGAGCGCCACTTCAGGCGCCGCGAAACTGTTCGTCCGCCGCCACGACATGCAGATCGGGCCGGCCGGGACCGGCTCGCTGGAGGGTGCGGTGCGCCACGTCCGCTCGTTCGGCCCGATCCAGCGGGCGGAAGTCGCGCTCTCGGGCAGCGACGGCAAGACCGTGATCGAGATCGACGCCGCCGCGCGACCGGGAACTGCAGGCCGGCGAAATCATCGGCCTGCAGCCCCGCCGCTACCGTATCTTTGCGGCCCACGACTGACCCCCAACAGCGTTTTCGAGCCGAAGCGGAAACCGGTTCGCGTGAAGAAAACGCGTCAGCGCCAGTAATCTAGAGCTTCGGTTCTGATCTCAATCAGAACCGATCATGTTCTGTCCCGGATGCAGCGAAGCGCAATCCGGGACCGCTCGCCCGGGAACGATCGCTAAATTGCCGCGGCGTTCACCATTCAGCCACGGTTGGTATGCAACAACAGCCCGACCAGCCTTGGGGATCTTTCAGTGAAACGGGCGCTTATCGCCATTATCGGGCCTTTGGCTGCTCGCCGGTTGCGCGGCGGACACGTCAATTCCGGAACAGCCGACCATGTATGTCAACATGGCCCAACCCGGCGCCACGCTCGATCCGGCAGGCCGCGGCGATCATGATCTCGCAATACCGCCAGAACAACGGTCTCGGCGCGGTAATCGTCGATCCCGGCCTGATGAGGCTTGCCGAGCAGCAGTCCCAGGCGATGGCCGCCCGACAACAAGATGGACCATGACGCGAAGGCGCCGCTGGCAACGGCCTCGGCGCCTCCGGCTATCCTGCGACGCTGGCAGTCGAAAATGTCTCGGCCGGATACCACACCCTGGCGGAGGCGTTCTCCGGCTGGCGCGACTCGCGCCGCCGCACCGGGCCAATATGCTCAAGAACGGTGTCACAAAATTGGGCATCGCAGCGAGTTATGCTCCAAACACCAAGTACAAGGTGTTCTGGACGCTCATTCTTGGCGGCAACATAAACTCAGCGTGATCTTCCGGCGCGATCTGCGCGGATTGACGCCGCCGCGAACTGCCGCCACGGTTGCGACTTCGTCGCTCTCTGATCGACGGTCACGATGGACACTTCCGATACCGCGTCCGCAACGACGCCTGCCAATGCGCAGCGCGTGCTGGTGCTGCAGGGCGGCGGCGCGCTCGGCTCCTATCAGGCCGGCGCCTTCCAGGCGCTGTGCCGCGCCGGGTTCGAGCCGGAATGGATCGCCGGCATCTCGATCGGCGCCATCAATGCCGCGATCATCGCCGGCAACGGCCCGAAAAGCGCGTCGATCGCGGCTGAAGGAATTCTGGGAGATGGTGTCGTCTCCCGTATCCCTGGAATCCGGTGACATCAGAGCGACCGCGCGCGCTCGCTGTTCAACGAGACCAGCGCCGCGCTGATCGCGACCTTCGGCGTACCCGGCTTCTTCACGCCGCGGCTGCCGCCGGCGCCGCTGTGGCCGCCGGGCAGCCCGCAATCGCAAAGCTATTACGACACCGCGCCGCTGAAGAAGACGCTCGAGCGCCTGGTCGATTTCGACCGCATCAACGATCTGAAGACCCGGCTTTCGCGTCGGCGCGGTCGGCGTGACATCGGGCAATTTCAAGTATTTCGACAATTACGAGTTCAAGAAGCTCGGCAAGAAGATCGGGCCCGAGCACATCATGGCGTCCGGCGCGCTGCCGCCGGGCTTTCCCTCCGTCGTCATCGAGGGCGAGCATTACTGGGACGGCGGCATCGCCTCCAACACGCCGCTTGACTTCGTGCTCGACGAGGAGACTCAGACCGCGACCTCCTGATCTTCCAGGTCGATCTGTTCTCGCGCGCGCGGGCCGCTGCCGGAGTCGCTGCTCGAGGCCGCCGAGCGCGAAAAGGACATCCGCTTTTCCAGCCGCACCCGCATGAACACCGACAAGAACAAGCAGATCCACAATGCCCGCATGGCGGTGCGCGACCTGATCGGCAAATTGCCCGACTACCTGCAAGAACGATCCGTCGGTCGAATTGCTGCGCAAGGCGTCCAAGGAAAACACCGTCACGGTGGTGCACCTGATCTACAAGAGCAAGAACTACGAGACCAATTCCAAGGATTACGACTTTTCCCACGTCGCCATGGTCGAGCATTGGGGAGCCGGGCGTGCGGCGACGTGCATTTGTCGATGCGTCACGAAGAATGGCTAGAACGGCCGCACAGTCCGGCGAGACCATGGTGACGTACGATCTCACGGGAGAAGCAGGCTAACGCCCCCGAAGCCAAACAGGAGTGAAGAACGATGGGTACGTTGACAGGCAAGACCGCGGTTGTGACCGGCTCGACCAGCGGCATCGGATTGGCATATGCGCGCGCCTTCGCCGGCGCCGGCGCCAACGTCGTGCTCAACGGCATGGGCGTGCCCGCCGATATCGAGAAGGAACGCTCCGGCATCGAGACCGATTTCAAGGTCAAGGCGGTGCTATTCGCCGGCCGACATGACCAAGCCGGCCGAGATCGCCGAAATGGTCGCGCTCGGCGAGAAGACGTTTGGCTCGGTCGACATCCTCGTCAACAATGCCGGCATCCAGTTCGTGTCGCCGATCGAGGAATTTCCGCTCGAGAAATGGGACGCGATCATCGCGATCAATCTGTCGTCGGCGTTTCACGGCATCCGCGCCGCGGTGCCCGGCATGAAGAAGCGCGGCTGGGGCCGCATCATCAACACCGCCTCCGCGCCATTCGCTGGTCGCCTCGCCCTTCAAGTCGGCCTATGTCTCGGCCAAGCACGGCATCGCCGGGCTGACCAAGACCGTGGCGCTGGAGCTTGCGACCTTCAAGATCACCTGCAACTGCATCAGCCCCGGCTATGTCTGGACGCCGCTGGTCGAGCACCAGATTCCCGACACCATGAAGGCGCGCAACATGACCAAGGAGCAGGTCATCAAGGACGTGCTGCTCGCGGCGCAGCCGACCAAGGAGTTCGTGACCTCGGAGCAGGTCGCAGCGCTGGCGCTGTTCCTGTGCAGCGACGACGCCGCCCAGATCACCGGCACCAACCTCTCGATCGACGGCGGCTGGACCGCGGAGTAGCGCGATTCTTCTCAGAGTCTCGCAGCGAGATTCGTCATGGCCGGGCTTGTCCCGGCCATCCACGTCTCTTGGCAGCTGGATTGTTAAGACATGGATGCCCGGCACAAGCGCCCGGTGACGTCGGAAGTGGCAGTTAGCTCTTCCCGAACGCCAGCACGTGCAGCCCGAGGCGCTGGCGCACGATCCAGAACAGCAGCACGGTCTCGAAGACCAGCGAGATCGAGGTCGCGGCTGCGGCGCCGTGGCCGCCGAAGCGCGGCACCAGCACGACGCACAGCACCAAGTTCATGACGAAGGCCAGCGCATAGGCCAGCGCGCAGATGTGCTGATGGCCGAGCATGTTGAGCAGCCGCTCGACCGGGCCGATCGCCGAGCGCACCACGAGGCCGATCGCGGCGATGAACATGATGTCGTAGCCGACCACGAATTGCGGCCCGAACAGCCACAACAGCGGCTTGCCGAACGCCAGCAGCAGAACGGTCGCGGCCAGCGACGGCCAGAACGTCCATTGGATCGCGTGCGCCACATAGGCCGACAGCCGCGCCCTGTCGCCGACCGCGTTGTATTCGGCAAAGCGATGCGCCGTTGTCGCCGACATCGCGTAGTGGATGAAGGACACCAGCGCCAGCGTCTTCACCACGGCGAAATAGACGCCGACCTCTTCGGGAGAGCGGAACTGCTGCAGCACCAGCACGTCGGTGTAGGACAGCAGCAGATAAAAGCTTTCGACCAGCAGGATCGGCAGCGAGACCGCGAGCCAGCCGCGAAAATCGTAGGCCTTCGCGCCCGGCTTCGATATGGCCGTCGAGCCGGCGGTTCAAAACCAGCATCTGCCCGATCATGGCGATCCACACCGCGGCGGCGCTGACGAGCATCGCAGCGGTGGCGCCGAGATGGAAGCCGAGCACGAAGGCGCCGGCCGGTGAAGCCGATGATCAGTCCCTGGCGCACGATGAACTGCGGCATCAGGCCGAGCCGCATCCAGTCATGCGAGCGGGCGATGCCGTCCTGGGTGTTGGCGACCACGAACGGCGGCAGCGTCAGGCAGCCGATATAGAGCGGCACGACCGTGTTGGCGTCGATCCAGGGCGACAGCAGTTTGACGATGCCCGCCAGCAGCAGCGAGATCAACGAGGATACGGCAAACGTCATCCAGCGGCTGCCGGACAGAAAGCCGCGCAGCAGCGCGTGCTCGCCGCGGGCGCGGTATTCCGGAATGATCTTTGCGCGGATGCCGAGATGCCGAAATCCATCATGCTGCCGAGCAGCAGCACCCAGGTCCAGACATAGACATAGACGCCGTAGTCCGAGCCGCCCATCCAGCGCGCCAGCAGGATCTGCGAAAAATAGGCCAGGGCGGCGCTGACGACGCGGATGATGAAGATCGTGCCCGCCAGCCGCCGCGTTATCGAGGCCTCGCTGGTGCCGCCGACAAGGCCGCGAACCTTCGACCGCAGGCGCGCGATCGCGCCGGCAGGCGAAGCGGTTGCGGATCGGGTATCCATCACGGCCAAAGCGGAACATCCTGACCACCGCGGCGAGGCGGCGAGGGTCCGATGTATCAACGAATCGTTAAGAATGGGTTGGGTGGAACTCGGCGCCAGCGTCGTCCTGCGAACGCAGGGACCCATAAGCACAGGAGATCGTTGCCGAACGAAGTGTCCACCCCTTCAGCGTCTCATCACATCCGCTGCGGCGTATGGGTTCCTGCCTTCGCAGGAACGACAGAGAGGGCTAATTCAGATTGATATTGAATTCGTAAGACCGCGTCGCCGCCGACCAGCGTCAGTTTGAGCGCGGCGCCTTCCGGGCTTTGCGCCCGGCGGCAGGCCGTCGAGTTCGAAGACAAAACGCGTTTCACGCCGGGCGGGCTGTGCTCGACCAGCTTCGGCACCGGCAGCGCCCAGTCCGGCGTCGGTCCCTCGACGAACAGGCTGACGTCCTTGGCCTCGGGCGCGGTCAACGTCGACCAGCACATTTGGCTTTGCCCTCGCGCTTGACGTCGCGGATGGTGAGCGGATTGGGGTCGCCGATACTGGCCGGCTTCGGCACGGTGTCGAGCGCCGACGGACAATGCGCCATCCTCGGTGCTCGCCACGCTGGCAAAGGCGAGTTCCGCGCTGGCGTCGACGGGAATGCAGAGCTTTTCGCAGACCGCGTAATTGATCGCGGCGCGAAGCGTCACCGGCTTGTCGGCGCTCTTGGCGACGATCCGCAGCGGCAGCACGACCTGCTGCTTGTAGCCCAGCGAAGTGCCGCCGGCGCCGTCGTCGAATTTCATCGGCGCCGGCCACATCACCGTCACGGCCTCGACATTTTCCGATTTGGAGAAATCGAACCGCGGCGGAACGCCGGAATCGCCGGGCGTCCGCCAATAGGTCTTCCACCCCGGCTGCAGCTGAATGGCGATGCCGCCGAGCAGCACCGCGCCGCTGCGCGAGCCCGCCAGCAAGCCGCACTGCGGAATGCGAGTCCCGCTGCCACGGCGAGGCATCTTCGGCGCGAGCCGCCGTCGCGCGCAAGCGCACAGACAAGGTTGCGGCGAAGCCGAGCGCCACCCGCATGGGAACTATGACGGTCATGGAACGTCTTTACAGGCAAGTTTCGGCGCAAACCATTGAATTGCTTGTGATGGCGCATGCGCGCCAAGCTTGATTGACAGAAGCGCCACCCAATATCAGGATGCCGAATCAGCATGAGAGGCTCTTTCGGATGAGCCCTGAAGGCAAAACACCAAAGACCGTTCGCGGCAAGGCCGCGTGGCATCGGCGATACCTCGTCCGACAACGGCTATCTCGACGGCCAGCTCCTGATTGCCATGCCCGTCATGGGCGATCCGCGCTTCGAGCGGTCGGTCATCTATATGTGCGCGCATTCCTCCGAAGGCGCGATGGGCATCATCGTCAATCGTCCGGCCGGCAGCATCGATTTTCCCGGCCTGCTGGTGCAGCTCCGACATCATCGAGAAGGCCGACCAGATCAAGCTGCCGGAAAACGCCGAGACCATGAAGGTGTTGAAGGGCGGCCCGGTCGATACCGGCCGCGGCTTCGTGCTGCATTCCAGCGATTTCTACATCCAGGACGCGACGCTGAACATCGACGACGGCATTTGCCTGACCGCGACCGTCGACATCCTCGAAAGGCGATTGCCAAGGGCTCGGGCCCCAAGCACGCGATCCTGGCGCTGGGCTATGCCGGCTGGGCGCCAGGGCAGCTGGAAGACGAGATCCAGCACAATGGCTGGCTGCATTGCGACGCCGATGCGGATCTGATCTTCGGCGACGACGTCGACGAGAAATATGCCAGCGCGCCCTGCGCAAGATCGGCATCGATCTCGGCGCGCTTGTCGAATGAAGCCGGGCACGCCTGAATTCCGCCGCTCATGACCCGGCAGCGCGGTCTCGAACCTTCGGCCGACCGGATGACAAGCTCGGCGGGGCATCAGTAACCACGCTGACGACTTCATTGCGGGCACGATACGGACCGCCAGCCAGCGCGACCGTGACGTGGTCAGCTTACTCCGCCGCCTGCTGCGCCACCGTCGGCGCCGTGCCGGCGACCGTGGCGCGGCGCATGTCGCGGGGCTGCGACTGGTCGTAGCGGCGCACGCGGTGCATGGTCTGGCGGTTGTCCCACATCACGAGGTCATGCACCGTCCATTTATGGACATAGACGAATTCCGGCTGCGTGGCGTGCTCGGTGAGATCGCGCAGCAGTAGCCGCGCCTTCCGGCACGCTCATGCCGCTGATGCGCGCCGGCATGCGAGGACAGATAGAGCGACTTGCGGCCGTGCACCGGATGGGTACGCACCAGCCGCTGCAGCACCGGCTTGAACATCTCCTTCTCTTCGTCGGTGTAATCGAGGAAGCCGAGCGAGCCGCGCGAATACATCAGCGAATGCTCGCAGATCATGTCCTCGATCTCGGCCCTGGTCTCGTCGTCCAGCGCGTCATAGGCCGCGCGCATGTCGGCGAATTCGGTGTTGCCGCCCTTCGGGTTCACCACCCGCGCCGACAGCAGCGAGAACTTTGCCGGGATGGCGCGGAACGAGCTGTCGGAATGCCACAGGCAATTGCCGAGATTGAACAGATGGCTGCGGTGGTCCTGCGGCAGCGGCTTGCCGTCCTTGCCGAGATTGGAGACGTCGTTGAGCCCCGAGGTCAGGCGGTAATCTTCCTTCTTGGTCACGGTGCCGCCGCGCGCCTGCTCGCGCTCGCCGAAATTCAGCGCAAAGGCCAGTTGCTGCTCGTCGGTAATGTCCTGGCCGTGGAAGATCAGCACGGCGTACTTGTCCATGCCGGCCTCGATGTCGATCGCCTCCTGCTTCGTCAGCGGCTTGCGCAAATCGACACCCGAAACTTCACCGACAAAATGCGGATGAAGCTGCCGGATCAAGACCGTCATGGCGTTTCTCCCGATGTGGCGCGGTTTATTCCGCTTCGTTGCAGCAAAGGCTACTCCGCAACGTCCCCATGTCAACGCTCGCTGCGCGCGTGCGGGTCAGGCATTCCGAGCCATCAACCCGCCGTCCACCGGAATCACCGCGCCGGTCAGGAACGATGCCGCGCGGCTAGGCACAGGCTCAGGTCATGTGCGCTACTTCCTCGGGATCGCCATAGCGGCCGAGCGCGGTGCGGCGCTTGGCATAGATCACCTTTGCTCGTCCGGGATCCTCGCGGTGATGGCCGTGCGTGATCGGGCCCGGGCAGATGCAGTTGACCGTGATGCCCTCGCGGCCGAGCTCCACGGCGAGCGAACGCGTCAGCGCCGCAACGCCGCCCTTTGCTGCGGAATACGGACTGTGCAATGCGGTAGCGCCAAGCGCTTCGGTCGAGGCGATGTTGACGATCCGCGGCGATTTCGATTGGCGCAGATGCGGCAAAGCGGCGCGGATGATGCGCGGATGCGCGGTCAGCATCACGGCAAGCGCCTTCGCCCAGGCCTCTTCGTAGCCATCATCGTCGATCGCGAGCCGCACCGAAATGCCGGCGTTGTTGACGATGATGTCGAGTCCGCCGAAATGGGCCGCGACGTCGTTCACAACGGAAATGATGTCATCCGCGATTGGCGACATCGAGGTCCAGGCCCTGGCCTTTCCGCCATTGGCGGTGATTTCATCGGCGACGGCCTGCGTACCCTCCGCACTGATGTCGGTCACCGCGACATTGGCGCCTTCGGCCGCGAACACGCGCGCGGTAGCCTGTCCCATGCCGCTGGCGGCGCCGGTGACGAGAACGGTCAGGCCTTTGACCGAGCGGCTGAGCTGTTTGAAATCTGACATGGTGGGCTCGCGAAATTGATGCGGGCGCGCGCGTTGCAGGATTGACAAGGCTGGCACCGATCCGCAGAGAAATCAAACACGGCATGATCCGGAAAATGGATACCGGTTTTCCGACAGGATCACGCTCAAGAAATATCTGGAGCACGCGGAACGTGCTCTGGAGAACAGGGAAATCAAGGGATGAACGAACTGGATTTTGGCGGCAAGCAGGTGCTCGTGGTCGGCGGCTCCTCCGGCATCGGCAACGGCATCGCGCAGGCGTTTCCGCCAGGGCGCGCGCGTCGCATGTCTGCGGGCACGCGCGCCGCGGCCAGCGATTATGCGCCCGGCGAAGGCTCGCATCTCGAGGGACTCGGCTATTCGCAGCTCGACGTCGGCAATGCCCAGGCGATCGAGGCCTTCTCTCCGCCGTTCGACAAGCTCGACGTGCTGGTGCTGGCGCAAGGCGCGGTGATCTATCGCCGCGGCGAATTCGCAGATGGAGGGCTTTCGCAAGGTGCTGGAGGTCAATCTGATGAGCCTGATGGCGTGCGCGACGAAATTCCATGCGATGCTGAGCGCATCGAAAGGCTCGCTGATCATCGTGAGTTCGACCGCGGCCTATCACTCCACGATGGGCAATCCCGCCTACAACGCCTCGAAGACCGGCGCGGTCGGGCTGACGCGCACGCTGGCCCAGGCCTGGGCGGAGGACGGTATCCGCGTCAACGGCATCGCGCCGGGGCTGGTCGATACGCAAGATGACCAGGGTGACGACGTCGAATCCGAAGCGGCTGAAGGCGCGACTCGAACGGATTCCGATGAAGCGGCTGGGTACGCCCGCCGACATGGCCGGCGCCGCGCTGTTCCTGGCCTCGCCGCTGGCGGCCTACGTGCTCGGCCAGACCATCGTGGTGGATGGCGGATGTGACTCGTTTCGAACGCAGGAACCCAAACGAGCCACGCCGGTTACCTCTGCTGAATCATCAGGGAGTGATCGCGATGGATAAGGATCGGATTGTCGGCTCCGCCAAGGACTTTGCCGGAAAGGTCGAAGGCGCCGTCGGCGACGTGACCGGTGACGCGAACACGCAGGCTTCGGGCCGCGCGCGCAGGCGGCGGGTACGGTGCAGAATCTCTACGGCCAGGCCAGGGATGCCGCGCTCGATGCTGCCGACACCGCCGTCAATTACGCCAAGGACGCCTATGCGAACAGCGGCGACACGCTGCGCGGCGGCAGGCAGGCGGTGACGAAGACCGTGCAGGAAAACCCTATCGGCGCGCTGCTCGTCGCCGGTGGCATCGGCTTTGCGCTGGCGCTGCTGATACAGCCGCCCGCCCCGCCGCCCGCCGCCTTCTCGCTGGCGGTATTACGGCTAAACGCTTGTCATTCGACCGGGCTGAGCCCCGATGCGCAAATCGCGCATCGGGCAAGCTCGCGCTACAGTTTCTGGATTCCGGCGCGATGCCGTTGCATCGCTCCGGAATTTTTACTTCATCTCGCGAAGAAATTACCCAAAGGCCCTTCCGCCGCGCGGCCGATATTAGCCGGCGGACGCGGAGGCCCAAGGCGCGCGGCGGCGGTGGCCCGGGTTGGCGCGGAGCTGCACCAAAGCCACCACCACCAAACCCACCGAAGAAGTCGCGCGAACTGACGGCGCGGTGTTCTGAACCGGTTGTTGCAGGAGCGGTTGCTGGAGCTGGATCGGCTTCTTCGGTTTCGGCGGCGCGGCGGGCGCCGTCGCCGCTACCGGTGAATCCGGCGCGATGGACGCCACCGGCGATTCGCCCTTGGCCTGTTCGCGGCCGACCTCGCGGCGCGGCCAGACAAAATCATCGGCTCGGCCGGCGGGCGGCGCCAGCGGCTCGCCCTTCACCAGCGTTCGTGCGGCAAGCGCATCGACCGCGGCGGGGCGCGAGCCGGGTCCGCCGAGCAATTGATCGGTGCCGACGGAAGACGCGACCAGCGGCAGGATGGGTCCGGCGAGCGGACGCGGCGCCGGCTGGCCGGGTACGGCATTGGCGTCCGGCGTGGCCGGTTCGGTCGGCAGCGCGATCGGCCCGGAGCGCGCGGCCAACAGGCGCGTCACCTCGCGCTCGACATAGTGCGCGAGTTTGCGCGCGCCGGGCCTGGTGAAGAACACCCCGTCAGACGTGCGCAACTGGCGGATCTGGCCTTCGAAGTCAGGACCCTTCTGCAGGAAGCGGCCGGCTTCATCGACAAAGCCGTCCCAGACGTCGACATAGGTGATGCCGGCCTTGGCCGGAGGCCTCGCGATACAGCGCATCCAGGAACAGCATGTCGGCGGTGCCCTTCTGGCCGCGGATCGCGGGCAGGCCGACCCACAGCACCGGCACGCCCTTGCTCTTGAGCACGCCGATCATCTCCTCGATCTTCTTGTTGTAGAGCTCGACCCAGCGCTCCTCGCGGAATTCGTAGAGGCCGTTCGGCGAACGCGCGCTCTTCTCCGGCGCGATAACCGGCGTGCTGTCGGCGCTCGTCCGGCGACAATTCGGTGTCGACCGGCTTATCGCCGGTCTTGGCGCGCCATCCGCGGCACCGTCCGCGGGTTTTGCATCCGGCTTGGCGCGGGCGTCCTTCTTGTCGTCCTTCTTGTCGGCGGGCTTGTCGGATTTGTCGGGCGCCGGCTCGCGCAGGGCGACGCGGTCGTTGAGGCCGAGCATGACGACGATCGCGTCCGGCTTCTCGGTGGCGAGGATGCCCCTGGCGGCGGCGGCCCAATCGGCCGGCTCGCCCTTGGGCTGATATTTGAGCAGGCCGGACGTGGTCTTGTGCTTGCGGATCACGCCCATATCCGGCTGCTCGGCATAGGCGTCCTCGAGACCGTAAGCGAGCCAGTCGGCCATGGCATCGCCGAGCACCAGCACGTTGCGTTCCGGCACGGTCTCGCGCTTGGCGCGGCGGCGGCGCGCGGGAGAAATCCTGGCGCGGCGCTTGCGGTGCCTGCTGCTGCTGGAACGGCGCGAAGAACGCTCGCCGCCGAACCAGCCGCCGCCGCCACGCTGCGGCGCCTGGCCGCTGCGGCGCGACCGCCGAAACCGAAATTGAAAAATTGCGCGGAAGCCGGGCCGCGCGATCCCGACCAGCAGCGCGATCGCAACCGCCAGCGCGACCAGCGGGCCGGTCTCGGTGAACACGCGCAAGAAGGACTTTGGCTTCGGCATCACGGCTCGGTCGCAATGGATCGTGAGGCGGTCACACATAATAGCGGAATCAGGCCGCAAGCGGGCAGATTTCGCGCCCATAAACCGGGCTTCGGCCGCCGCCGTCAAGCGCGTCCGCCAAATAGTGTTTTTCAGGGTTACTTCGGCCCGGAGAACGGGCTTCACCGCCCCCTCAGCCGCTCCAGCACGTCCGGAGGAGGCAAATCCGTCGGCAGGCGCCCCGATCGAGGCCTGGAAGCCGCGCAGCGCGTCCCGGTCTGGCCGCCGAATCTGGCCGTCCGGGGTGCCGCGGTAGAAGCCGCGCTGGGCCAGCAGCTGCTGCAGTTCCAGCCGCTCGGCGCGCGACAGCACCCGTTCCTGCCGCGGCCACGGCTGCACGAAGGGCGCGCCGCCGCGCAAGCGGTCGGCGAAATGGCCGATCGCCAGCGCATAGGCCTCCGCCGGGTTGTATTTCATGATCACCCGGAAATTCTGCAGCATCAGGAAGCCGGGCCCTCGGCGCCGGCCGGCGCCAGCAGGTAGGCCTTGTCGGTCGGATGCGGGAAACGGCTTGCCGCCGGCGCGCTTGCAGCCCGCGCTGCTGCCATTGCGCGATCGTCATCGCCTTGGCGCTGTCCGCCAGCATGAAGTTGAAGCTCCTGCGGCAGTACGACCTCGTAGCCCCAGGTCTGGCCGCTCTGCCAGCCATCCTTCTTCAGGTTGTTGGCGGTGGAGGCGATCAGGTCGGTGGCGTTGTCGACGACGTCGCGGCGGCCGTCGCCGTCGCCATCGACGGCGTAGCGCTTGAAGGCGGTCGGCATGAACTGCGTCGGCCCGAACGCGCCGGCCCAGGAGCCGCGCATCTGCTCCGGGCTGCAAATCGCCGCGGTTGAGAATTTCCAGCGCGGTCAGGAACTCATCCTTGAAGTAGGCCTGGCGGCGGCCGATGCAGGCCAGCGTCGCGGTGGAGTTGCAGCACGCTGCGGTCGCCCATCTGCGTCGAGTAGTTGGATCTCGATGCCCCAGATCGACGCGATCGATGTAGCGGTCGACGCCATAGGCCTTTTCCGCCGCGTCGAACTGCGGCTTGTATTTGGCGAGGATCTCGCGGCCCTTGGCGAGGCTGGTTGTCGTTCACGAGGATGTCGAGATAATCCCAGATCGCCTTGGTGAATTCGGGCTGCGAATCCATCAGATCCATGATGCGCAGATCGGGCTGCAGCGTCGGCGGTGAAGCGCCTGAAATTTTCCCGCGTGATGTTGCGGCGTGCGGCGTCGGGCCACATCGAGGCGACGCAATTCTGAAATTCGCCGCCGCCTGGCGGATCGCGCCCGCCGTCATCAAGGGATGGCCGGAGGCGCCGTCCTCGCCGCTCCAGGCTGCGGCGCGCCGTCGGCCGGCGCGGGCTCGCGGTTGCGCCGTTCGCCGGTTTCGGTCCCGAGAAGATGTTGCCGAACAGGTCCGGCAGTCCGCCGCTCGACGATTGCGCGCGACGCCTGGTCCGAAAGCAACAGATGCCGCCGCAACAATAATCGCGCCGGTCCGTCTGGCTATCGCTGGTTCCCGTCCACCGCATGGCTTGTCGACCCTGCTCAATATCTCGCGTTTCAGAAGGCCTGGTCACGGTTTCCAATAGCTTAACAAAGGCGAGATTTTGTTGTCTGCCCTGCATGATAACAGAGTGAGCTCAAAACCGCGACGGGCACCACACATCCGCCTTTGTTCCCGGCGTGCAAAACCGGTTACCAACGTGTCATCAAGGCACTATCCCCATTCTCGCTTCAAGGCCTCCGACATCCCATGAAAATCCGCAAAGCCGTCTTCCCGGTCGCCGGTCTCGGCACCCGCGTCCTGCCCGCCACCAAGGCGATGCCGAAGGAAATGCTGACCATCGTCGACAAGCCGCTGATCCAGTATGTGGTCGACGAGGCCAAGGAGGCCGGCATCGAGCATTTCGTCTTCGTCACCGGCCGCAACAAGGGCGTGATCGAGGACCATTTCGACCGGATGTTCGAACTCGACACGACGCTCGCTGCGCGCGCGGCAAGAAGGCCGAGCAGGAAATCCTGGCGCGCGACCAGCCCGAAGCCGGCGCCATGAGCTTCACGCGGCAGCAGGCGCCGCTCGGCCTCGGCCACGCGGTGTGGTGCGCGCGCGACATCGTCGGCGACGAGCCGTTCGCGGTCGTGCTGCCGGACGAACTGGTGCTGAACACGCCGGGCTGCCTGGCGCAGATGATCGAGGCCGCCGGCAAGCTCGGCGAAAAGGCCAACCTGATCGCGGTGGAGGCGGTGCCCGACCATCTCACCCATCAATACGGCATCTGCGGCGTCGGCAAGCGCCACGCCCACGGCAACATGTTCGAGGTCGACGGCATGGTGGAGAAGCCGCCGAAGGGCACCGCGCCGTCCAATCTCTCGATCACCGGCCGCTACATCCTGCAGCCGGAGATCTTCAAGATCCTGGAAACCCAGGAGCGCGGCGCCGGCGGCGAGATCCAGCTCACCGACGCGATGATCGGGCTTGCCGAAACGCAGAGCGTTCTATGGCGTGGAGTTCGAGGGCGAGCGGCACGATTGCGGCTCGAAATCCGGCTTCCTGCGCGCCAACATCGCCTACGGCATGGCGCGCGCCCGATTTGCGCGACGGCCTGCGCGCGGAGATGAAGAAGTATCTGGAGAAGTAGGGTTGCCGGACACTCGAACGAGCGCCATGCAGACGGCGCAGGGACCGGACAAGAACGCGCGTGAACGACTACGACAGCCTGCGGGACTATCTGAAGAAGCAGAAACCTCCTGAATTCGTGCTGAGCTTCCGAACAGATCGAGGAAATCATCGACGCGCCGTTGCCGCGTGCGCGCATCGCGCGTCGTGGTGGGAGACCTCGCGCAGCCCGCAGGAGAAGATGCCGCAACGCGAGGCGTGCCTGGCCGGCGGCTACATCGCGACGCGGCTGGCGGACGGTAAGAGCGTGGCCGGTTCAAGCGGATGAGAACAGCGCGCCAGTCTGGCCGTCACCCGGAAGAGATACTGGGAATGACCACCGCGCCGTCCGGGATGCCCCTCAGGGCGCGGAACCGCCGTGTCAGACTGGCGTTGAACTCCCGATGCACGTTTTGGCGGCCCAGTTGGCTTGGGAGCGTAGATCATGTTAGCGCGAGCAATCTCAAAAGTAGTCCTTTGTCTGGCGATCGTTGGCGTCTGGTCGCCTGCCCACGCCCTGACGCAGCAGGAACTTCGTAGCCAAGCTTGAATCCGCAGGCTACTCGCGCAGATCCGAGACATCAAGAGCACCGCCGAAGGTATCGCCGTCAGGGCGATGAAAAACGGCAAGGAGGTGTCTCTCGTCGTCGACAGCGGTGGCCAAGTTAAAGAGCGGCAGCAATAAAGACCGGTTCTCGGGTCGCTGTACGCAAGCTTTCGGACGGTTCGGCTTTTGCAAGCTCAGTATTTTGGGCGATGCGAATTCGCCCACTCGCGCGCGTGCAGAATAGGTCCGCGAGGTGGCAGAGCCGCGCGTAGCTTTTGAGTGGTTGGCAAATTCTCCATCCGCTCGCGCCATCGATAAAATGCCGGATATCTTGGGTACATGGCTTTACCTTCCTCGGTCAGGCTGAAAGCAAATGTGCTTGGACAGGACGAAGAAATCGGCAAGCGTAAGTTCCGGACCGAGAAGCGTATTCCTCCGTGTGACAGTTCGCGTTCCATGACCCCAAGCGCGAGTTCGACCTTGGGCAAGGCATGCGCCACGACCTTTGCGTCTGACGCAATCCCGAGTTCAGGAAAGACCAGCCGTTCATGGGTCATATGAAAGATCATATAGGGGTAGTAGTAGGAATTCACCGCGCCTGATCCACTGGTTCATGCGCGCCCGTTGCCGGACATCCTGCGGCGTCGGTCGCGGTCCATCAAACGCTTCATCGATATGGGAGGCGATGGCGCTGGTCTCGTAGACGGCAAAATCTCCATGCCGGAGGATCGGCACGCGATTGAACGGATGCAGAGCCAAATGCTCCGGCTTGCCCGATGACCGGCCTTCAAGGTCGTGTGAATCCATAGGGGACATTTTTGTGCGTCAGGATCAGACGGACGATGTTGACATAGGTGCTTCGCGGGAAACCGTAGGACGATTGGATCGGGCACTTGCCCTTCCTCTTGAAGTACGTTTATTGCCAGAACGGCTTATTCGCGTTCCGTCGATCGCCTGTTGCCTCGTCAGCCCGAGGTCATCGAGAAGGTGCAGATCCTCGGCAAGGTCGCGAGCGCGGCGCGCTGCCGACCGCGTTCATTCCAGCGCAATAATGCATGTGGCAAGCGCAAACCATCCGGGCCATGAACTGGATTGAGGCAGGCTGAACCGGCCGCCAGGGGCGCAGCGTGGGCAGCGAATCTGTTTCGCTAAAAAACGTTGACATAAACCGGCTCCAGATCGCATGATTTGTGATTACCGGTGGTCTCGATAACTCCGTTAGGGCGCAGCCTGCAAAGCATCCTTCTCTCAGGCCTGCCTTAGTTTTCTCGCCAGGAAGTGCTGGTCCGAGGTCTGCCATGCGCCCGCGGCTGCCACCTTGTTGAATGCCCTGAAAGCATTCGAGGCCGCTGCCCGGCATGAGAGCTTACCCGTGCAGCCGAAGAGCCATGCGTCACGCAAGGCGCCGTGAGCCATCAGGTCAGGCGCTTGAGGCCGAGCTCGCGGTCAAGCTCTTCAATCGTGAACGCCAGCGGCTCATCATTACGGAAGCGGGTCGGGATTATCTCACGCGTGATACGCGATGCGTTGGACCGTATTGCCGCCGGCACCGAGCGGCTTCTTCAGCGCCAAAACGCAGGCGTGCTGACCGTCAGTACCTCGCCGGATTTCGCCGCCAAATGGCTGGTCATATCGGCTCGGCCATTTTGCCGAAGCCCACTCCGACATTGATCTTCGGGTTTCCGCGACGTTGCATCACGTTGACTTCGCGCGCGAGAAGAGGCTCGACCTCGGCAGTACGCCACGGGACGGTAACTGGCCTGGGCCTCTGACACTGTCTACGGGCTCTGCGCGGAGCAGTTTTTGTCATTTGCAGTCCCAAACTGCTGTCGGGCCGCCGCCGCCTCGAGTAAACCGGCCGATGTCCTCAAGTTTCCGCTGATCCACCTGATAGCCGAGCGGACTGGGCAAACTGGCTGCAAAGCGTGCTGGCATCGATGCTGCCGGATGACGCATGGCCCGGTATTGAACCGGGCGAGCATGGTCATTGATGCAGCGATCAATGGACAGGGGATCGCGCTGGCCCGCACGACATTGGCGGCTTGGGATCTTATCAACGGCCGGCTTGTGCGACCTTTTCCGGAATCGATGCGCTTGTCGAAGACCTATTGGATCGCTCGCCCGAAGGCGACCGCGGCCCTGCCGAAGATTGTGACCTTTCGCGACTGGCTCCTTGCGGAAGCTATCGACAGATTTGCGCCGCCTTTAAAGCGCGCGGTCGGTCATCAAGGCCACGGAACGAAGACTGACGCACGGATTACTATGCCGCGCGGCCGCGGCACGAACCCTGGGAACCAGCGCCGTTCGATAACGCAACTCGCGAACTCGCTCCACTTCCCGGAGCCGGATTTCGAATTGACAAATTGATGCGGCTTCGCAGAACCTCGAGCTATTGGGGAAGCGATCTCCCCATGAGGCGTCATGCCCAAGAATCGCGTCCGGTTTTCAACAGGGACGTAGCATGGTCGCCGTCAACTCCATCCTTTCGGGCCAACTTTCTCCCCGCGGGCACCATGATGCGCAGGCCGCTGCCTGCAAGCTTCTGTGCGTCGAGGGTCTCACCAAGCGCTACGGTCGCGAGTTCTGGCCGTTGCAGATGTGACATTCTCGCTTTCCGCCGGTGAAGTCGTTGGAATTGTCGGTCCGAACGGTGCTGGCAAGACCACCTTGCTGGAAACCCTTGCGGGCTGCTTTGCCGCGGAATCAGGGACCGTCTTCTGGCGCGGGAGAGGAGTTGCCGGCAGCGCGAAGGAAGGAGGCGGCTTTCTATTTGCCTGATGGCGTGAGGGCTTACCAGGATCGGTTTGCGATCGAAGTTACGGCCTTCTTCGCAAATGTCTATGGCCGAATCGCAGGCGGAAGCGGCATCGGCGATCGCCTCCGTTGGATTGACGCCCGTGCTTGGCAAGCGCGTGCATGCGCTGTCCAAGGGTTATAACCGCCGGCTGCTGCTGGCTGTCGGCCTCCTGACGCCGCACGACATCCTGATGGTGGACGAGCTGTTCGACGGATCTCGATCTTACGGCAGACGCGTGCCATCATTGACGTAATCCGCAACGGAAGCTGCCAGGGACCGGGCGCTCATCCTCGCCGTTCATCAACTCGGGGACGCGGAACGCGTTTGCGACCGCTTCATACTGCTCGCCGGAGGGCAGGTGCGTGGAGTTGGAAGCCTCGGCGAGTTGCGTGACAAGACCGGAATGCCGCGCGCCTCTCTGGAGGAGCTCCTTCTTTGCGCTCACCTGAATCATACCGCGGCTTCGCCGCGCCACTGCATCCGCTGTTCGCAAAGGAGCTGGCGGAAATTGTCAGCGGTCGGGCGCTATGGACGATGCTGCTGCTGATTTGTCCACTGGTTGGATATAGTTTTGTTCAGGCCACATCGCTCTACAGCGAAGCGAGCGAAGCAGCACGGCAATCCCCTGTACTGGCGGCTCAGCCTGTCGCCGCTTGACGGGATCCTGGTCCCGACATTCGGCTCTTTTTACGTGGCAGTCACATTGTTGTTTCCTTTCGTGGCAATCCGCGTGCTTGGACGGGAGAAGGAGTCGGCGCGCTCTGCGCCTGCTGGTCCAACTGCCCTATCGTTCGTCGACCCTCATCCTGGTAAAGCTTGGCGCGGTGCTCGCGGCGTGGGTCATGGTGAGCATTCCCGCGCTTTCCGCGCTTGCGATCTGGGCTACGTTGGGCGGACATCTCGCCGCATCAGAAACGCTGAACCTTCTCTTCGGCCATTTGCTTTATGGTTTGCTGGTGGGTGCGGTCGCATTGTTCGCCGCAACGATATCCGAGAGCTCCGCCACGGCGGCCATCCTTTGCGCTGGCCGCGACCATCGGCTCCTGGGTGCTCTGATTTCACCCTTGCCGGCCATTCAGGCTTGTCGGCCTGGGTCGCTCAGCCTCGCTGACGCAGACTCTGCGCCCGTTCGAGCAGGGACTTCTGTCCGCTGGACTGGTGCCGGGTATCGCTGGTGCGATCTGCGGCTCTCAGCTGCGCCTCGCGAGCGTTTGGCTGCCTCCCCGGCGTCCCACTGGCGAACCAAACTGATGCGTTCTCTCGCTTGCGTGCTCGCCACCGCCGCAGCGCTCACCCTGGCCACACAGATCGGGCTATCGGTGGATGTTACCCAGGATCGTCGAAACTCGTTTCCTGTCGCCGACCAGAGATTGCTGGCGGCGCTGAAACTGCCTCTCGTGGTCAGGGTGAATCTCGTCCCCGAGGACCCGCGCTATCTCGATCTGCAGCGCAACGTGCTGGCGAAGCTCGATCGCGCGATGCCGAACGTCTCGATTGTTGTCGCACAGAGCGGGCGGAACCCTGCCGGAAACTCCGGCGATAGTGCCTATGGCGAGATCGAATATGCCTATGGCGGCCGATCCGACGTCAGCCGCTCGACCAGTCCCCGCGAGATCCTGCCGCTGCTCTACGCCTTGGCAGGCGTGCAACCGCCGCCTCCCGGACCGGGAGACGAGTATCCCGGCTACCCGCTGATCGCGCGCGCGGACGCGCGCATTGTTGTGGTTCGTCGCTGGGCTGCCGCTCCTCATTGTACTCGGCTGGTGGTGGAGCCGACGGGCGCCACGGGTGAAATCCTGTTCCGTACCAGAGGAGCTCGATGATGACCAAAACAGAACGCATTCGACCGATGATCGTGGCCGCAGGTTGGTTTCGCCGCACTGGCTTTGCCTGGTTCTCGCTGCGCAACCGCTCAAGATCGATTTCGCTGACGAAACCGTCGGCGCCGAGCCGAAATCGCTCGTGCCGGTCGTCGGCATCTGGCGCATCGAGAGCGACAACTGGAAAGAAGGTGCTCGCCGTCGACGGGCGGCAATGGAAGGAGGGGCAATCGTCCGCCGGCATCGCCGACAAGGCGCGCGCGCTTTACGGCGAGCGCTATGCCGAGTTTCTCGACCGGGTTCAGGCTTACGCCTACTTCCCTTACGTAGTCGCGCCAAGACGTGGAGAATTTCACCGGAGCGGCGAGATCGCGGTGCGGTTCGAAGGAGCTGTCCGGCCGCATCGATCAGGGCGCCGGCATCCTGTTCAATCTCAAGCCCAACGGCGACTACCTCACGATCCGCGCCAACTGTCTCGAAAACAACCTCGGTGCTATGGAAGTTCGAAAACGGCAAACGCTCTTCGGTCAAGTGGGTGCGAAATACGCCGACTGCCCACGCGGCAATGGCACGACCTCAAGCGTCCGCATCAGCGGCAACGAAGGTTGAAGGCTATCTCGACGGCAAGCTCTATCTCGAGCACACCGCTGGGACAACCGGTTTCCGGCCGGGTCGGCCTGTGGTCAAAGGCCGACAGCCGGATGTATTTCTCCGACTACACGGTGACTGCAGCCGACTAACATCTGAGCAATACGTAAC
>ERZ1370068.6196-contig-5195_pt1 | contig 22830 bp, 34 predicted proteins | sample MGYA00561227_ERZ1370068 | MGnify/ENA primary metagenome ERZ1370068 (study PRJEB38410, sample SAMEA6850437) | metagenome | study: Metagenomic assessment of the ecological functions of the soil: analysis of the soil microbiota associated with the...
GCCATTACGTATTGCTATCGACGACATCGCGATCCTGCGACTCGAGCAGCAGTATCCGTTCCCGCACGAGGACTACAAGTCCGAGGTCGCCAATATACGAACGCGAATGAAGTCGTCTGGTGCCAGGAAGAGCCGCAGAACCAGGGCGCGTGGTATCGGCTCCGCGCGTATGCTGCGCGCCGACATCGCACGCCAGACAGGTGCTCGCGTACGCGGGCCGCGCCATCTCCGCGGCGCCCGCCGTCGGCTACAGCCGCAAGCACAACGCCGAGCAGCGAACAGCTGATCGAGGACGCGTTCGCCGAAGAGCTTCAGAGCGGCGAAATGGTCTTGGCGCGTTAAACCGAAAGCAGAAACATGCGAATCGAAGTCAAGGTGCCGCAGCTGCCGGAGTCGGTCACCGAAGCGACGTTGGTGAATTGGCACAAAAAGGCCGGCGAGCGCCGTCAAGCCGCGACGAAAACCTGATCGACGTCGAGACCGACAAGGTCGTGCTCGAATTGCCGGCGCCGGCGCGACGGCGTGCTGGTCGAGATCGACGCGGCGGATGGCTCGACCGTTACGTCAGGCGATGTGATCGCCGTCATCGACACCGAGGCGAAAGGCGCGCCCGCGGCGCCGCGCATCGGCCTCGGCCTCGGCACCCGCCGCCGCAGCCGCACAGCCGCCTCCGGCACCGGCTCGGCCAATGCCAGCGACGCCATGCACCGCGCGACCTGGCCGCATCGCGATGCCGGCCGCACGCAAGATGATGGCGGATCAGGGCGTCGATCGCGGCAACGTCGCAAGGCACGCGGCCGCGGCGGACGCATCACCAAAGGGCGACGTGATCGGCGCCGTCGACGGCAAGGCGGCGACCGGCCGCCTGCAGCTGCACCGGCCGACGCCCGCCGCACCCGCGGCCAAGCCGGCGACGGCGCCGCCGGTCGCGTTGCGTGCATCGCTGGGATCGCGCCCCGAGCAGCGCGTCCCGATGTCGCGGCTGCGCCAGCGCGTCGCCGAGCGCCTCGTGCAATCGCAGTCGACCGCGGCGATCCTGACGACGTTCAACGAAGTCAACATGCAGCCGGTGATCGAGCTGCGCAACCGGTACAAGGACCGCTTCGAGAAGGAGCACGGCGTCGAAGCTCGGGCTTCATGGGCTTCTTCGTGAAGGCGGCCGTGCACGCGCTGAAGAAATTTCCCGCGCGTCAACGCGTCGATCGACGGCACCGACATCGTCTATCACGGCTATTTCGACATCGGCATCGCGGTGGGCAGCCCGCGCGGGCTGGTCGTGCCGATCCTGCGCGACGCCGATCAGATGTCGATCGCCGACATCGAGAAGCAAATCGCCGATTTCGGCAAGCGCGCGCAGGACGGCAAGCTGACGGTCGAGGAGCTGACCGGCGGCACCTACACGATCAGCAACGGCGGCGTGTTCGGCTCGATGCTGTCGACGCCGATCATCAATCCGCCGCAGTCGGCGATCCTCGGCGTCCATGCGACGCAGGATCGCGCGGTCGTCGAGAACGGGCAGGTCGTCGTGCGGCCGATGAACTATCTCGCGCAGTCGTACGATCATCGCATCATCGACGGCCGCGAAGCGGTGCTGTCGCTGGTCGCGATCAAGGAAGCGCTCGAGGATCCGGCGCGCGCTGCCTTTGCTCCGATCTCTGATGGCTGAACAGTTCGATGTCGTCGTGATCGGCGGCGGTCCCGGCGGCTACATCGCCGCGATCCGCGCCGCGCAGCTGGGCTTCAAGACGGCGTGCATCGACGACTGGTCGCGCGCGGACGGCAAGCCCGCGCCCGGCGGCACATGCACGAACGTCGGCTGCATCCCGTCGAAAGCGCTGCTGCAATCGTCGGAAAACTACGAGCACGCCGGGCATTCGTTCGCCGACCACGGCATCGACGTCGAAGGACTGTCGATCGACGTGGCGCAGATGCTGGCGCGCAAGGACAAGGTCGTCGCGCAGAACAACGACGGCATCCTGCTACCTGTTCAAGAAGAACAAGATCACGTTCTTCCACGGCCTCGGCGCGTTCGCGCGGCAAGGACGGCGACGCCTGGAAGATGCGATGTCGACGGCCCCGGCGCGGCGGCGATCACCGCAACGCACGTCATCGTCGCGACCGGCTCGAAGCCCGCGCGCGCTGCCGGGCGTCGCGTTCGACAACGACCGCGTGCTCGACAACGAGGGCGCGTTGGCGATTCCGGACGTACCGAAGCAGCTCGGCGTCGTCGGCGCCGGCGTCATCGGCGTCGAAATGGGCAGCGTCTGGCGCCGGCTCGGTGCCGAAGTGACGATGCTGGAAGCGCTCCCGGCGTTTCTCGGCGCCGCCGACGAAGCGGTCGCGAAGGAAGCGCTGAAGGCTATTCACGAAGCAGGGACTCGCGATCGAGACCGGCGTCAACGATCACCGAAGGTGACGCCGGCAAGAACGACGTCGACGTCGAGTACACCGACGCATGCCGGCGCAGCGCGCAAACGCGCGACGTTCGATCGCCTGATCGTCTCGATCGGCCGCGTCCCGCACACCGGCGGGTCTCGGCGCGGACGCGGTCGGGCTTGAAGCTCGACGAGCGCGGCTTCGTCGACGTCGACGACGAGTGCCGGACCAACCTGCGCGCAACGTCTGGGCGATCGGCGACGTCGTGCGCGGCCCGATGCTCGCGCACAAGGCGGAGGACGAGGGCGTCGCGGTCGCCGAGCGCATCGCCGGCCAGCACGGCCACGTCGACTTCAACACGATTCCGTGGGTGATCTACACGGCGCCCGAGATCGCCTGGGTCGGCAAGACCGAGCAGCAGCTCAAGGCCGCAGGGCGTCGCCTATCGCGCCGGGACGTTTCCCGTTCATCGGCCAACGGCCGCGCGCGCGCGATGGGCGACACCGGCGGGCTTCGTGAAGATCCTCGCCGACGCGCGACGACCGACCGCATCCTCGGCGTGCACATCATCGGCCCGCTGCGCCTCCGGAGCTGATCGCCGAAGGCGGTGGTCGCGATGGAGTTCGGCGCGTCGAGCGAGGACATCGGCGCGCATCTGCCACGCGCATCCGTCGCTGTCCGAGGCGACGCGCGAGGCGGCGCTCGCCGTCGACGGACGCACGCTCGAACCTGTAGCAGCAAACGCGGATGAGCGCCGCCGGGCCCCGAGCCTCCTTGGTTCCGCGAGCAGAATCGTTGCGGTGAGAGTCGGCCTCGTGTGCCGACTCGCACTGCGCGTCGATCCCCGCGTCGCGGGGCCCCGCCGGCTGCGCGACAGTCATGCCACCCTCAGCGCGAATTGTTCCCCCTTTGCGAGGCAGCGCAGCGGCGCGAGCCGCAAGCGTGGGAGGTCAACAATGATCGGGGCGGATTATCCTGGCCAGATCGCGCGCCGCCACGGCGCGCTCATCGATTATCTCGAGCCGCTGCTCGACAAGCGCGGCGCGATGCTCGACACATCGCAAGTCGATGCGCTGGATCGCCTGCAACGCCTGTCCGACGAGCTCGCCGCGTTCCGCGCCGGCGCGCCAGTCGACGCTGAAGCGCCTGCTTCGCGCCGCCGGACGTCCCGCGCGGCGTGTACCTGTGGGGCGGCGTCGGCCGCGGCAAGAGCCTGCTCATGGACAGCTTCTTCGCGACGGTGGCGATACGGCGCAAGACGCGCGTCCATTTCCACGCGTTCATGCGCGACGTGCACGCCGAGCTCGCGACGCTCAGCAGGAGACGGAGGATCCGCTCGCGACCGTCGCCGCGCGCATCGCGCGCCGCTGGCGACTCGTCTGCTTCGACGAGTTCCACGTCTCCGACATCGCCGACGCGATGATCCTGGGACGCCTGCTCACCGGCGCTGTTCACCGCCGGCGTCGTGTTCGTGATGACGTCGAACTACCGCGCCGGACGACGCTGTAGCCCGCACGGCCTGCAGCGCGAGCGCTTCCTGCCGACGATCGCGCTGCTCGAACCAATGGCTCGACGTGATCGAGGTCGACGGCGGCGTCGACTACCGGCTGCGCGCGCTCGAGCAGGTCGAGACGTGTCACGTGCCGCGCGGCGCCGCGGCCGACGCGGCGCTCGCGGCGCGCGTTCGAAGCGATGCGCAGCGGCCCGGACGAGGATCCGCAGCTGCACGATCGAAGGCCGGGCGCTCGCTGGCGCGGCGGTGCGCGGGCAGCGCGGTCTGGTTCGACTTCGCGACGCTGTGCGACGGGCCGCGCTCGCAGCGCGACTACCTCGAGCTCGCGCAGCGCTTCGCCGTCGCTGTTCCTGTCGGGCATCCCGGCGATGACGGCGGCGACAAGGGCGACCTCGCGCGGCGCTTCACGTGGCTGGTCGACATCCTGTACGATCATCGCGTGAAGCTCGTCTGCGTCGGCCGCCGGCGCCGCGCGGAAGAGCTCTACCGTCGCCGGGCCCAACGCACAGGAATTTCCCGCGCACGGTGAGCCGGCTGCGTCGAGATGCGCACCCGCGATTACATGGCGCTGCCGCACGCCATGGACCGAGCGCTCAGCCGGCGACACGCGCGCCTGAATATCCATTGCCTGCAAGCACGACCGAAGGAGGATACCCGTGCCGAACATTCGAGGCCTACCGCACGTTCGAGGAAAACGGCGTCGTGTCGAGCCGCTTCGTCGACATGACCGATCGACGAGCTCGACCACGGCGACGTCGTCGTCCGGACCAAGTACTCGACGATCAACTACAAGGATGCGCTGTCGCACAACGGCACCGGCAAGATCATGCGCAAGTATCCGACCAACGCCGGCATCGACATGGCGGGAACGGTCGAGACGTCCGCCGACCCGCGCTGCAAGCGCGGCGACAAGGTGATCGTCCACGGCTACGACATGGGCGTCGCGCACGACGGCGGCTACGCCGAGCTGCGTGCGCGTCCCGGCGGACTGGGTCGTGCGCCGGCCCGAGAGCATGACGGCGTTCGACGCGATGACGCTCGGCACCGCCGGCTTCACCGCCGCGCTGGCGATCCATGCTGATGGAGCACAACGGGCTTGACGCCGGACAACGGTCCGGTCGCGGTGACCGGCGCGACCGGCGGCGTGGGCTCGGTCGCGATCGAGATCCTGGCCAAGCTGGGCTATCACGTGGTCGCGATCACCGGCAAAGGGCGAGGAGGCGAGCTACCTGAAGAGCATCGGCGCCAAGGAGGTGCATGCTGCGCCAGTCGCTCGATCTCACGCAAGATCCGCCCGCTCGACCAGTGCCACGTGGGCCGGCGCCGTCGACAACCTCGGCGGCGATATCCTGGCGTGGCTGTTGTCGACGATCGAAGGTCGGCGGCACCGTCGCGTCGGTCGGGCCTCGCCGCCGACATGAAGCTCAACACGACGGTCATGCCGTTCATCCTGCGCGGCGTCCATCTGCTGGGCGTCGGACAGCGTCGAACTGCCGATGGCGCTGCGCCAGACGATCTGGAACAAGCTGGCGGTCGAATGGCGGCCCGACCGGGTGCACGACCAGGTGCGCACGATCGACTTCGACGAACTGCCGACGCACTTCGATCCGTACCTCAAGGGGCTGGTGCGCGGGCGCACCGTCGTGCGCATCGCGCCGGACACACGGCGGCTGAGCGGCGTCACGCGCGAGCTTGACGCTCGCGCAAGGTCTGGTGCGCGGCGGCGCCACGAGTTTGACGCGGCGCAATACCGCTACGCGGTCGCGCGCGTGTACGCAACCTCGCGGAGGATGTCCGCATGGGCAACTACCGCGAATTACCACCGCCGCTCGCTCGCCGACCGCGAGCGCGTTCTGGCGCGAGCAGGCGGCGCTGATCGACTGGCAGACGCCGTTCACGTCGGTCGCTCGACTACTCGCGGCCGCCGTTCGCGCGCTGGTTCGTCGGCGGGCGCACCAACCTCTGCCACAACGCGGTCGACCGCCATCTGGCACGCGCGCGCGACCAGGCGGCGCTCGTCTACCTCGTCGACCGAAACGGGCGACGATCGGCGCGTCACGTACCGCGAGCTGCACGCCGAGGTGAATCGCTGCGCCGCGATCCTGAAGCGCCGCTCGGCGTCGGGCGCGGCGATCGCGTGCTCGATCTACATGCCGATGATTCCCGGAGGCGTGTTCGCGATGCTCGCCTGCGCGCGCATCGGCGCGATCCACTCCGTGTCGTGTTCGGCGGCTTCGCCGCGGCGAGCCTCGCGACGCGCATCGACGACGCGCAGCCGAAGGTCATGGTCACCGCCGACGCCGGCATGCGCGGCGGCAAGGCCGTTGCCGTACAAGCACTGGTCGACGAGGCCGCTGCGCCTCGCGCGGCATCCGCCGCGGCACGGTCGTCATCGTCGACCGCGGGCTCGATCCGCGATGCCGCGCGTCGGCGGGCCGCGACCTCGACTACGCCGCAGCTGCGCGCGCGAGCACATCGACGCGCAGGTGCCGTGCACGTGGCTCGAGTCGAGCGAGCCTTCGTACATCCTCTACACGTCGGGCACGACGGGCAAGCCCAAAGGCGTGCAGCGCGACACCGGCGGCTACGCGGTGGCGCTGGCGGCGTCGATGCGCACATCTTCTGCGTGGCGCCGGGCGAGACCATGTTCACGACCAGCGACATCGGCTGGGTGGTCGGCCATTCGTACATCATCTACGCGCCGCTCATCGAACGGCTCGACGACGATCATGTACGAGGGCTTGCCGATCCGGCCCGACCCGGCGATCTGGTGGAAGATCGTCGCCGACCACAGCGTGAACGACGATGTTCAGCTCGCCCACGGCGATCCGCGTGCTGAAGAAGCAGGATCCGGCGTACATGAAGCAGCACGATCTGACCTCGCTCAAATACCTCTTTCTCGCGGGCGAGCCGCTCGACGAGCCGACGGCGCGCTGGGTGTCCGACGCGCTCGGCGGGTCGCGATCGTCGACAACTACTGGCAGACCGAGATCCGGCTGGCCGATCCTCTCGGCGCAGCCGGGCGTCGAGGACACGCCGCGCAAATTCGGCAGCGCCGTCGTTTCCGGCTGCGCGGCTACGACGTGCGCCTGCTGCACGAGGGACCGGGCGAGGAGGTCGGCGCCGAGCGAGAAGGGCGTGCTGACGCATCGCGCCGCCGCTGCCGCCGGGCTGCATGACGACCGTGTGGGGCGACGACGAGCGCTTCGTGAACACGTATTTCCAGACGTTCACCGGCAAGCTCATGCGTACTCGACGTTCGACTGGGCCACGCGCGATGCCGATGGCTACTACTTCGTGCTGGGCCGCACCGACGACGTCATCAACGTTGCCGGCCATCGCCTCGGCACGCGCGAAATCGAGGAGGCGGTGCAGGCGCATGCGGGCATCGCCGAGGTCGCGGTGGTCGGCGTCGCCGATTCGCTGAAGGGCCAGATCCCGGTCGCGTTCGCCGTGGTGAAGGACGCGGCGCAGCGTCGCGACCACGGAGGTCGCGGCGACGATGCGCAAGGAGGTCATGGACACCGTCGACCGCGAGCTGGGCGCGATCGCGCGGCCGGCGCGCGTGCACTTCGTGACGCGTGTTGCCGAAGACGCGCTCGGGCAAGCTGCTGCGCCGCTCGATCCAGGCGCTCGCCGAGGGCCGCGATCCGGGCGATCTCACGACGATCGAGGACCCGGCGTGCGCTCGAACAGATTCGCGCGGCGCTGGCGCGCTAGCAAGCGATTGGCACTTCGCGGAGGCGCAGACCGACAGCCGCGATTCGGAACTCCGTCTGCTGAAGCCTCGCTTTGCAAGCGGCGGACTCGATCGAGGCCGAATAAGCGATAATGGGCGGTTGCCCTTGCGCTGCGCCCTGCCCGTCCGTCGATGCATCGCCGCTTCGTCACGCCCACCTGCCCATGCGCCGCTCACCGATCGTGAGCCGCGGCGGCACCGTCGAGCCTGCATACCGGATCGATCGCGGTCGTCGATCGCGGCGGGCGCTTGCTGTATGCCGCCGGCGATCCGGAAGCGCTGACGTTCACGCGCAGCGCGCTGAAGCCGCTGCAGGCGTTGCCGTTCGTCGCCGCGGGCGGCGTCGAGCGCTTCGGCTACACGATGCCGGAGGTCGGCGCTGCTGTGCGCGAGCCATTCCGGCGAACCGCGGCATGTGGAAGCCGCCGCGGACATGCTCGCCAAAGCCGGCAACACCGCGGCCGACTTGCAGTGCGGCACGCATCCGCCGCTGCAGTTCGACGCGCGCGGCGAGGTGCCGCCGCCGCCGCCCTATTCGCCGCTCGCGCACAACTGCTCGGGCAAGCACAGCCGGAATGCTCGCGCACTGCGTCGCGTGCGGCTACGGCAAGCGCGACTACCTGGCCATTGCGGCCATCCGCTGCAGCAGGCGATCCGCGCGCGCGGTCGCGGCGTTCACCGACGTGCCGGAAGCCGCGCTGCGTCGCCGGCGATCGATGGCTGCTCGGCGCCGAACTATGCGATGCCGCTCGCGCGGCTCGCGCTCGCGTTCGCGCGCCTCGCCGCCGCCGACGTCGACGCGCCGTTACGGCCGCGCGCCCGCAGTCGTTGGCCGACGCGATGACCGCGCATCCGGAAATGGTGTCGGGCGAGCAGCCGCAGCGACCTGGCGCTTGCGCGCGCCGGGCGCGGCGATTGGGTGATGCAAGATCGGCGCCGAAGGCGTGCAGGCGATCGGCATCCGCAGCCGGGGCTGGGGCATCGCGATCAAGGTCGCCGACGGCAATGCGCGCGGCTCCATCCGGCGACGGTCGCCGCGCTGGAGCAGGCTCGGCCTGCTGGACGCCGCCGCGCGCGAGCGCGCTGGCGGCCTGGGCGCGACCGACGCTGCGCAACTATCCGGGGCACGGTCACCGGCAAGCGTACGGTCGGTCGTTGTCCTGGACAAAGCTGACGACCGGTCGCGTCGCGCTGTCGAACGACGCCACGCGCCGAATGAACTTACACCCCCGAAACAGTCTGTTACGGCAAGCGTGCGCTGCGGTCTCAACCCGGCGGGTTCGCCGTCGGGATGCGCGGTTCCGCCGGTCGCCGCACCTGCCGTTCGGCGGGATAACAACGAATGATTCAGGGACTACCCGCGGATGGGTGATCGCGAAGTCGATCAGCAGCTCGTGGAGCGGGCGCAGACGGGCGACAAGCGCGCGTTCGAGCTGCTGGTCATGAAGTACCAGCGCAAGCTGGGACGGCTGTTGTCGCGGCTGGTGCGCGACCCGGCGGAAGTCGAGGATGTGGCGCAGGAAGCCTTCATCAAGGCGTACCGCGCGCTTCCGAGCTTCCGCGGCGACAGTGCGTTCTACACGTGGCTTGTATCGCATCGCGATCAACACGGCGAAGAACTATCTGGTCGCGATGGGGCGGCGCGCGCCGACGACGACCTCGCTTCGACAACGAGGAGGCGCGAGAGTTTCGAGGATGCGGAGCAGTTGCGGGACAGCGCGACACCGGAAGACGAGCTGATCGGCAAGCAGATCGCCGCCACGGTGAACCAGCGCGATGGATGCGTTGCCTGAGGATTTGCGCACGGCGATCACGCTGCGCGAGATCGAGGGCTTGAGCTACGAGGAAATTGCATCAGTGATGGATTGTCCGATCGGCACCGTGCGCTCGCGGATCTTCCGCGCGCGGAGGCGATCGCCGCCGAGCTGCGGCCGCAGCTCGGCACCGATGAGAACCGGAGATGGTGATGAACGAGAACATTTCGCGCCTGATGGACGGTGAGCTCGACGACGTCGAGTTCGAGCGCTGCTGCGACGAGCTCAAAGCCGATGGCGCGATGCAGGCGTGGGTGTGCTATCACGTGATCGGCGATCAGCTGCGCGGCGCGCACGGCGTCTCGCGCCGCGATTCGCCGCGCGCTTGCCGCGGCGCTGGCGGCCGAGCCCACGGTGCTCGCGCCTGCCCGCCGGACGCAACGTGACGGCGCAGCCCGCGACCTTCGCCTGGGCCGTGGCCGCGACGCTCGCGGCCGTCACCGTCGTCGGCTGGACGGCGTTCTCGATGGTGGAGCGTCCCGCCGACCGCCGTCGCCAAAGCGCGCGAGGCAGCGTCGGTGCGCGCGGCGCAGGTCAAGCCGCCCGCGGACGTCCCTGCCGACTATCTGATCGCACACCAGGAATACTCGCCGGCGACGGTGATCCAGGGTGGCGGTTCCTACCTGCGCGCCGTGGCGAGCACCGGCGTCGAGCCGCAACCCGTCCCTGATTGATGCGATTGATCCGATGATGCGAGCGTTGTGGGGAGCCATGCGCGATACGGCGCATGGGCGCTGGGCTGTTGTCTCGTCGCGGCATTGCTGATCGCACCGCTCGCGCTGCGCGCAGGACTGCCGGCGCAGTGGCTGACGCGCGTGGCGCAGGCGGCGCGCACGCTCAACTACACCGGCACCGTCGTGTATCCGATCAGGGCACGCGCGTCGAGACGTTCCGTCTCGCGCATCTGAACGAGAGCGGCCAGGAGTCGGAAAAGCTCCTGAGCCTCGACGGTCCCGCGCGCGAGATCGTGCGCACCGGCGGCTGAAGTCCGCTACTACTTTCCCGACGCCAAGGTCGTGCGCATCGAGCCGCGCACGTTCCGCAACGTGTTTCCGTCGCTGTCGCCCGAGCAGATCAGCAACCTCGCCCAGTACTACGACTTCAAGCTCGTCGCCGGCGAGCGCGTTGCCGGGCACACGCACCGACATCGTCGTGTTCGAACCGAAGGACGGCCTGCGCTACGGGCACAAGTTCTGGTCCGACGCGACCACCGGGCTGCTGCTCAAGGCGCGCCTCGTCAACGAGAAGGGCGAGGTCGGTCGAGCGAATTCGCGTTCACCGACGTGGCGGTCAACGCCAAGATCGACAAGGACATGGTCGAAGCCGTCGTGGACGTCGGTGCCCGCCGGACTGGCAGGTGAAGCAGGGCGGCGGCGGCGAGGTCGTGATGAACGACACCGGCTGGACCGTGCGGCAAGCTGCCGCCCGGCTTCGCCAAGATCATGGAAGGGTTCCGGACGCTTGCGCGGCAAGCGCCAACCGGTGGCGCATCTCGTATTCTCCGACGGGCTGGTCGCCGTCAGCGTGTTCGTCGAGCCGATGACCGTGACGCAGACGCAGATCGGCCTGACGCAAGCCGGCGGCCTCAACGTATTCAGCACGCGCAACGATGCTTATCTGGTGACCGTGATCGGCGAGGCGCCGCCGGCGACGGTGCGCCAGATCGCGCCAATCGGTCAGCCGCCGGTAAGTCGCCGACTGCCATTCGCCGCTTTCCGTCACGAGCCACCAGCAAGAGGATTTCCATGTTCATGCGCTCCTCGTCCGTCCGGCCGCCGTCGCCGGCGCTCTTCGTCCTTCGCGCTGACCGCGGCGTTCGCACCCGGTGCCGCAGCCCAGGGCAGGCCGCGTCGCTTGCCCGATTTCACGGATCTGTACGACAAGGACGGACCCGACCGTCGTGTCGATCGACGTCACGCAGAAATCGCGGCGCGCGCGCGGCATGCCGGAGCTGTCCGAGGACGATCCGTTCTACGAATTCTTCCGCCGCTTCGGCCGGGTGCCGCCGCGGCGCGGGCCGGAGCGCGAGCCGGAAGCGCAGGCGGTCGGCTCCGGCTTCATCATCGGCAGCGACGGCGACGTGATCACCAATGCGCACGTGGTCGACGGCGCCGACGAAGTCACCGGTGCGGCTCTCCGACAAGCGCGAGTTCAAGGCCAAGGTGCTCGGCGCCGACAAGCGCACCGACGTCGCGCTGCTGAAGATCGAAGCCAAGGACCTGCCGAAGGTCACGATCGGCGATCCGGACAAGCTGCGCGTCGGCGAATGGGTGGTCGCGATCGGCAAGCCGTTCGGCCTCGAGAACACGATGACCGCCGGGATCGTCAGCGCCAAGGGCGCGACCTGCCGCAGGAAAACCTGGTGCCGTTCATCCAGACCGACGTCGCGATCAATCCCGGCAACTCCGGCGGCCCGCTGTTCAACATGAAGGGCGAGGTGGTCGGCATCAACTCGCTCATCTATTCGCGGACCGGCGGCTACATGGGGCTCGCGTTCGCGATTCCCATCGACGTCGCGATGAACACCGTGCGCGCAGCTCAAGGAAAAAGGCCGCGTGACGCGCGGGCGCATCGGCGTGCAGATCCAGCCGGTCGACCAAGGAAGACGCGGAGGCGTTCGGACTCGGCGCGCCGCGCGGCGCGCTGGTCAACGGCGTCGAGAAGGACGGCCCCGCGGCGAAGGCGGGCGTGGAAGTCGGCGACATCATCCTCAAGGCCGACGGCCGGGACGTCAAGACGTCGAACGAATTGCCGCGGATCATCACCGGCGGTGCGGCCGGGCAGCAAGATCAACGTGACGGTCTGGCGCAAGGGGGCGCAGAAGGAAATCGCCGTCACCGTCGCCGAGATGAAGGAAGACGCGCGTCGGCGCAGCCGCGCGCGCAGCAGCCCGGCGCCGAAGGAAAGGCGAAGCCCAACAAGATGGGGCTCGTGCTGTCCGACCTGACCGACGAGCAGAAGAAGGACGCCGAGCTCGAAGTCCGGCGTAGTCGGTCGACGACGTGGCGCCGACCGTGCGCGGCAACGTGCAGCCAGGGCGACATCATCATCGCGATCATCCGCGGCGGCGTCACGACCGAGGCGAAGTCGGCCGCGCAGGTGAACGACGTGCTCGGCAAGGTGGAGAAGGGCGGCGTCCGTCACGTTGCAGATGAAGCGCGGCGATCAGCAATTCTTCGACGACGCTCAGGCGCTCAACGGGGAATAGTTCGACGTTGCGAGATCGCGCAAGGCAATCACGCGCGTATGCGGCTGACTGCGGAGGCCTGGTGCGAGCACTGTGTAGACGAGTTTGTCCATGCCGGTTCTGACGCTGCTCGCGCGCGTATTGCCACCTGTGCGACGAGATGCGCGACGCGGTCATGCCGATCGCGACGCGGCACGGCGTCGCGGTCGTGGAAGTCGACGTCGACGCCCATCCCGGCGCTCGAAGCCGCGTTCGGCGACCGCGTTCCGGTCCTGCTGCTCGGCGCGCCCGACGGACGGTATCGAGCTCTGCCACTTACCGCCTCGATGCGCGAGCGCGGTCGAGCCGCGCTGGCAAACTCGCGCAATGAGCAATCGGCTAAGATCCAAGGCATTCCGCGCAATCAGTTCAGATTCGAGGCTATTCCGAAGGGGCACTTCGCGGTGCCCTTCGATTTTCCGACCGCCCACCGTGCGCCACATCCGCAACTTTTCGATCATCGCCCACATCGACCACGGCAAGTCGACGCTCGCCGACCGCTTCATCCAGCGCTGCGGCGGGCTGTCCGACCGCGAGATGAGCGAGCAGGTGCTCGACTCGATGGACCTCGAGCGCGAGCGCGGCATCACGATCAAGGCGCAGACCGCGGCGCTCGACGTACCGGGCGCGCGACGGCGAGACCTACGAGCTCAACCTGATCGACACGCCGGGCCACGTCGACTTCGCCTACGAGGTCTCGCGCTCGCTCGCCGCGTGCGAAGGCGCGCTGCTGGTCGTCGACGCCTCGCAGGGCGTCGAAGCGCAGACGGTCGCCAACTGCTACACCGCGATCGAGCAGGGCGTCGAAGTCGTGCCGGTGCTGAACAAGATCGACCTGCCTTCGGCCGAGCCCGAGCGCGTGATCGACGAGATCGAGGACATCATCGGCATCGACGCCACCGACGCGGTGCGCGCGAGCGCCAAGAACGGCGATCGGCATCGACGACATCCTCGAGGCGGTGATCGCGCAGCATCCCGCCGCCGAAGGGCGATCCGGAGGCGCCGCTGTCAGGCGCTCGATCATCGACTCGTGGTTCGACAACTACGTCGGCGTCGTCATGCTGGTGCGCGTGATGGACGGCACGCTGAAGCCGCAAGGACAAGATCCTGCTGATGGCCGCAGGGCGCGACCTACAACTGCGAGCAGGTCGGCGTGTTCACGCCGAAGTCGGTGGCGCGCGACGCGCTGTCCGCCGGCGACGTCGGCTTCATCATCGCCGGGCATCAAGGAGATCGACGCCGCCAAGGTCGGCGACACGGTCACGCTCGCGCGCCGGCCGGCGGCCGCGCCGCTGCCCGGCTTCAAGGACGTCAAGCCGCAGGTGTTCGCCGGGCTCTATCCGGTCGAGTCGAACCAGTACGAAGCGCTGCGCGACGCGCTCAACAAGCTGAAGCTGAACGACGCATCGCTGCACTACGAGCCGGAGGTCTCGCAGGCGCTGGGCTTCGGCTTCCGCTGCGGCTTCCTGGGCCTCCTGCACATGGACATCGTGCAGGAGCGGCTCGAGCGCGAATACGACATGGACCTCATCACGACGGCGCCGACCGTCGTCTACCAGGTGCTGATGCGCGACGGCACGCGTGCTCGAGATCGAGAATCCGTCGAAGCTGCCCGACCTGTCGCGCGTCGAGGAAATCCGCGAGCCGATCATCACGGCGACGATCCTGATGCCGCAGGAGTACGTCGGCCCGGTGATCACGCTGTGCACCGAGAAGCGCGGCGTGCAGAAGAACATGCAGTATCTCGGCCGGCAGGTCATGCTCACCTACGAGCTGCCGATGGCCGAAGTGGTGATGGATTTCTTCGACAAGCTGAAGTCGGTGTCGCGCGGCTACGCCTCGCTCGACTACGAGTTCAAGGAATTCCGCGCCGGCGGACGTCGTCAAGCTCGACATCCTGATCAACGGCGAGCGGGTCGACGCGCTGTCGGTGATGGTGCACCGCGTCGGTGTCGATGTATCGCGGCCGCGAAGTCGTCGTCGAAGATGCGCAAGCTGATCCCGCGGCAGATGTTCGACGTCGCGGTGCAGGCGGTCGATCGGCGCGCAGATCATCGCGCGCGAGACCATCAAGGCGCATGCGCAAGAACGTGCTCGCGAAGTGCTACGGCGGCGACATCACGCGCAAGAAGAAGCTCCTCGAAAAGCAGAAGGCCGGCAAGAAGCGGATGAAGGCCGTCGGCAGCGTCGAGATCCCGCAGGAGGCATTCCTGGCCATCCTGCAGGTCGGCGAAAAATAGACGAAATGCGAATGCGTGCCGGACGGCGGCCGGCACACGCGTCCGCGTGGCACAATCCGCCGCTTCGACCGACACGATAACAATGAACTTTGCGCTGATCCTGTTCCTGCTGACGCTCGCGCACCGGCGTGCTGTGGCTGGTCGACCGCTTCCATTTCGCGCAAGCGCCGGGCGGCCGATGCGCCGGAGCCGGCATGGGTCGAGTACGCGGCGAGCTTCTTTCCGGTCCTGCTCGTCGTCTTCCTCCTGCGCTCGTTCGTGGCCGAGCCCTTCAAGATTCCGTCGTCGTCGATGCGGCCCACGCTCGAGGTGGGCGATTTCATCCTGGTCAACAAGTTCGCGTACGGCCTGCGGCTTGCCGATCGTCGAGGCCAAGGTGATCCCGGTGGCGGAGCCGCAGCGCGGCGACGTCGTCGTGTTCCGCTATCCGGTCAATCCGAGCCAGGACTTCATCAAGCGGGTCGTCGGCGTCGGCGGCGACGTCGTCGACGTATCAGGACAAGAAGCTGACGGTGAACGGTCAGCCGCTGCCGCAGGTGCGCGACGGCACCTACAGCTATCTCGAGAACCTGCGCTTCGAGACGCTCGAGAAATGGATCGAGACGCGCCAACAGCGGCAGCGGACCGCACGCGTACACGATCGGCATCAATCCGCAGGCCGCGCCCGTCTATCCGCAGAACGTGCGGCCGTTTCCGGGCCGCGAGAATTGCGACTACAATGACCGCGGATTCACCTGCAAGGTGCCGGCCGGGCCAGTATTTCATGATGGGCGACAATCGCGACAACAGCGACGACAGCCGCTATTGGGGATTCGTTCCGGACGACCACATCCGCGGCAAGGCGTTCTTCATCTGGTTCAACTGGGACGACATTTCGAGTCTTCGCGTTCAAGCGGGTCGGCAGCGGGATCCGGTGAGCGCGGACGAGGGCGGGGCAGACGCAATGACGACTACAACGCAACGGCGGCAGCGCGGGCTGTCGATGATCGGCTTCCTGTTCGTCGCGGCGGCATGCTCATCGTTCGCGCTGCTCGCGTTCCGGATGATTCCCGCCTACATCGAGTACTACACGATCCAGAAGGCGCTGGAAGCGGCGCTGGCCGATGCCAACGATTTGTCGACTGGCCAGCATCCGCCGCGCGATGGATCGCAAGCTTTCCGCCGACTACGCCGATGCCGTTACGCCGAAGGATGTCGCAGTGACCAAGAGCGGCAACGTCATCACGGCGTCGGCGAGCTGGCAGAAGAATCTCCCGCTGGTGAGCAACGTGAGCCTCCTGCTGGAATTCGACGCGTCCGCGTCGCGGTAGGCGCGCCGCGCGACCGGATGTGCCGCCTCGCTGCGACGCAACTCGGGTACACGTTTCGCCAACCCGACCTGCTTCGCCAGGCGCTCACGCACCGCAGCGTCGGCGTATCCCACAACGAACGGCTCGAGTTCGTCGGCGATGCGGTGCTCAACTGCGTCATCGGCGTTGCGCTGTTCGAACGCTTTCGCGCGCTGCCCGAAGGTGATCTGTCGCGCGTCCGCGCGGCGCTCGTCAATCAGGACACGCTGGCGCGGGTCGCGCGACACGCTCGGACTGGGGAGCGAAATCGAGCTGGGCGAAGGCGAGCTGAAGAGCGGCGGCGCCGATCGCCCGTCGATTCTCGCCGACGCGCTCGAAGCGGTGTTCGGCGCGGTGTTTCTGGACGGCGGCTTCGATGCGGCGCGCGCGGTGATCGTGACCTGCTTCGGCGACGTGCTGGCGCAGGCCGATCCGGCGGCGCTCGGCAAGGACCCCAAGACGCGGCTGCAGGAATGGCTGCAGGGGCGTCGCCTGCCGGTGCCGGAATACGTCGGTGACCGCGACCACCGGCGAGGCCCACGCGCAGCTGTTCGAAGTCGAGTGCCGGATTCCGGCGCTTGCGCTCTCGGCCACGGGCCGAGGCAGCGAGCCGGCGGGCCGCGGAACAGGCGGCCGCGGAGGCGGCGGGTCTGCTGGTGATGCAGCGCGAGAGCGGAGCGACGCGTGGCAGCGCCTGAAACGACGGCGCCGGAGTTTCGCTGCGGCCATGTCGCGATCGTGGGCCGGCCGAGCGTGGGCAAGTCGACGCTCATGAACGCGCTCATCGGGCAGAAAATCAGCATCACCTCGAAGAAGCCGCAGACGACGCGCTACCGGATTCTGGGGATCGTCACGGATGCGGATGCGCAGTTCGTCTTCGTCGACACGCCCGGCTTCCAGACGCGGCATCGCTCGCGCCTCAACGATCGCCTGAACCATACGGTGCGCGAACAGTCTCGCCGGTGTGGATGCCGTGGTGCTCGTCGTCGATGCCACGCGGATCATCGGCGCCGATCGCGACGTCATCAAGCTTGCTGCCTTCCGACGTTCCGGTGATCGCCGCAGTCAACAAGGTCGACCTGCTGCCGGACAAGTCCGCGCTGCTTCCGAGAATGGCCGAGATCGCGCGACTGCATGCGTTCGCCGCGATCGTTCCGGTGTCGGCGGAGCGCGGCACCCAACTGCCCGCGCTCAAGGCGGAGATCGCCAAGCGCTGCCGAAGTCGCCGCCGCTGTATCCCGGCCGACGACGTCACCGATCGCGACGAGCGTTTCCTGGCGGCCGAGTTCATTCGCGAGAAGATCTTTCGCCTGCTTGGCGAGGAAGTGCCCTACGCCACCACCGTCGCGATCGACAAGTTCGAAGTCGAGGGCGCGACTGCGCCGCATCTACGCGACCGTGTACGTCGACAAGGCGAGGTCAGCGCGCCATCCTGCTCGGCGAAGGCGGCGCGCGCATGAAAGCGATCGCGACGCAGGCGCGAGCCGAGATGGAGCGCCTGTTCGGCGGCAAGGTGTTCCTCGAGGTGTGGGTGCGCGTGAAGCGCGGCTGGGCCGACAGCGACCGGTCGCTCACGCGCTTCGGTTACTGAGGCGGCTGGCATGGCACCCGCCAGCTTGCCGCAAGACGCGATGACGAGCCCGCGTTCGTGCTGCATGCCTACCCGTACCGGGAGACGAGCCTCATCGTCGAGGCGTTCACGCCCGATCTATGGCCGCGTCGCGCTTGTCGCGCGCGGCGCCAAGCGGCCGCGCTCGGAGATGCGCGGGCTGTTGCAGGCGTTTGCGCCGCTGGCGTTGACGTGGTCGGGACCGGCGAGCTGAAGACGCTGCACAAGGCCGAGTGGCGCGGCGGGTTGCCGTTGCCCGGCGGCTCGGCGCTGTTGTGCGGGTTCTATCTCAACGAGCTGCTGCTGAAGCTGCTGCGCGCGCGAGGATCCGCACCCGGCGCTGTTCGACGAGTATGCAGCGGCGCTGCGAGCGCTCGCCGAGCGCGTTCGGCGCCGTCGATCAGGCGGCCGTCCTGCGCGGTTTCGAGTGCGGCTGCTCGCGGAACTGGGCTATGCGCTGCCGCTGACGCACGATGTCGAATCCGGCGCGGCGATCGATGCGGCGGACAGGTACCATTACGTGTTCGACCGCGGGCCGCGTCGCGTATCGGCGCATGTCGCGCGCGAGCCGGCCCCGCGCTGGCCGACGGTGCGCGGCGCGACGCTGCTCGCGTTGGCTACGCGAACGTTTCCGGATGCCGAAGTGGCGGCCGAGGCCAAGCGCCTGATGCGCACGGTGCTCGATCACTATCTCGAAGCGCGGCACATCTTCAGCCGCCGCGTGGTGCGCGACCTGCAGGCGCTGGACGAGGAAGGACCGGCAGCATGATCGAACTCGGCGTGAACATCGACCACGTGGCCACGCTGCGGCAGGCACGCCGCACGCACGAGCCGGATCCCGTGTGGGCGGCGGTCGAGGCGCATCTGGGCGGCGCCGACGGGATCACCGTGCACCTGCGCGAGGATCGGCGGCACATCCAGGACGAGGACGTGCGGCGGTTGCGCGAGCTCGTGCACATCAAGCTGAACCTCGAAATGGCCGCGACACCAGGAAATGCTCGGCATCGCGTGCCGCGTGAAGCCGGAAATGGCGATGCTCGTGCCGGAAGGACGGCACGAAATCACCACCGAGGGCGGCCTCGACGTCGCCGGCCAGGAAGCCAAGCTGCGCACGGCCGTCGGCGCAATTGGCCGATGCCGGTATCGTGACGTCGGTGTTCATCGACGCGGAGATCGCGCAGGTCGAGGCCGCGGCGCGCATCGGCGCCAAGGTCTGCGAGGTGCACACGGGCCCTTATGCGCACGCGTTTCACGCCAAGGGCCGCGATCCGGAGAGCGCGGCGGTCGTTGCGGAGCTGGCCAAGATCCGCACCGCCGGCGAGGCGATCCGCGAGCTCGGCGTTGCGCTTCAACGCGGGCCATGCGCTCAACTATTTCAACGTGCAGCCGGTGGCGGCGCTGCCCGGCGTACGCGAACTGCACATCGGACACGCGATCGTGTCGCGCGCCGTGTTCGTCGGCCTGCGCGAGGCCGTGCGGCAGATGAAGGCGCTGCTGCGCGAAGCGGCTTCACCCGCTGACGCGCCGAGCGGTCAACGGACGATGAACGCGATCGCCTTCCGCGCGGGCCGGTGGTCCTGGGGATCGAGGGACATCGAGCTCACCGCGGCCGATCGCGAGCGACTCGCGCATCCGCTCGTCGGCGCGGTGATCCTGTTCGCGCGCAACTTCGTCGATGGCCGCCAACTCGCCGCGCTCACCGCGCAGATCCATGCGCTGCGCTCGCCGCCGCTGCTGATCGCGCGTCGATCACGAAGGCGGTCGCGTGCAGCGGTTCCGCGACGGCTTTACGCCGATCCCGGCGATGCGCACGCTGGGCGAGCAATGGGATGGCGCGACGTCGCGCTGGCCGCGAGCGAGGCCGACGCGCCTGGGCGAAGTCATCGCGCGCGAGCTGCGCGCCCATGGCGTCGATTTCAGCTTCACGCCGGTGCTCGATCTCGATTTCGGGTCGAGCACGGTGATCGGCGACCGCGCGCTTCCACGGCAATGCGAACGCCGCCGCGCATCTCGCATCGTGCTCTGCGCAGAGGCCTGAACGCGGGCGGGTGCGCCGCGGTCGGCAAGCACTTTCCGGGACACGGTTTCGTCGCCGCGGATTCGCATTTCGAGCGTCCCGGTCGACGAGCGGCCGCTCGCCGAGCTCGTCGCCAACGACCTGATTCCGTTCGCGGCGTTGGTACGCGAAGGCCTCGAGGCGATCATGCCGGCGCACGTCATCTATCCGGCCGTGGATGCGCTGCCGGCCGGCTACTCGCGAATCTGGCTGCAGGACATCCTGCGCGAGCGGCTCGGTTTCGACGGACTCGTGTTTTCCGACGATCTCGGCATGGCCGGCGCGCATACCGCTGGCGATCTCGTCGCGCGGCGCGGACGCGGCGTGCAGCGCCGGTTGCGACATGGTGCTCACCTGCAACGACTTCGCGGCCGCCGACGAATTGCTGTCGCGGTGGCGGCCTGCCGCACGCAGCCGCGGCTCGCGGAACGGTCAGCGCGGATGCAAGGCAGGTAGGCGGCGGTCTCTGCGCATCTGGCATCGATCGGGCGAGTGCCATGTCCGAGTCCAACGAGCCTTCGCCTGAGCTCGATGCGTGCACGCTGCCCCGCGGCGGAGTGGCAGGCACGCGTCGACCTCGCGGCTTGCTATCGTCTCGTCGCGCGGTACGGCAGGTCCGACATGAGGGCCAATCACCATTTTTAGGTAGCGCGTGCCGCGCGAGCACGGTGCCTTCATCAATGCGTACGGCATGCTGTACGAGGAGATTACCGCGTCGAGCAGCCAGTGTCAGATCGTCGTTGCGCTCAATCGGCCGAGACCGGACAAAAGCCGTCCAACGCTGTTACGTATCGACGGACGATTCCTCGTCAACTCGTACCCTTCGTCGCCAGAAATTCGCCAGTCTGGTCCCCTGGCATATAAATGGGCATAATGGGCGCGGGGAAGCCCATTGAAGATGCATGCGAACCACCGGTTCGCGGCGAATTCAAACTGACGCGCGGCCGGCTCAGGTCGGCCTTAGTCGACATTGGCGGCCCGTCGCGGATTGCGGGGCGGGATGTCACCGCATTTCGGCGATATCGGCAGCCGACCTGGTGCAGCATCTTTAGGGCGCCGATCGGCGCGTGCCGGGGGCGTCGGCACATGCTCAGAGTCAGGCCGAAGGCACCCGCTACCGTCGCTGCTATCTTGGCCGCAATTGGCATTACGCTGGCCAGCCCTTGGGCTGCTTCCAGCATGCCTTTGGCCGATATCTCGATCGACTTCGTCGATGCTCGGCGGCTGCGATGTCCTGGTATGGCACGCTTCACCGCGCTGACACAGCGCTAGCGGAAGCGGCGTCGTTCTTGGGCAATTCGCGTAAGGCCGACTGCATCTCGGTGACCAGCGCGTCGTGAGCTGACCGATTAGGCGGGGTCCAGGCCAGACCCGCCTTAACTGCTGGGACGCGCTGGCCAGTTCGCTGTTGCGCTGGTTGATGCGCACAGACGCATCGCCACCGATGCTGCCGTAGTTAATGATGCCCTGCTGATTCTTAGGTGGTTTGCGACTTTCCTTCTTGGCATGATTTGCGCCGCCCGGGCCGGCCGCCGGAACACGAACGACTTGATACTGGTCAGCACGTTGCCCCGGATGTCACCGGAGTTGATGACGCCCTGATTGATGTAGGCTGTCAGGCTTTCCTTGAAGTCCGAAGCGTCGATAATGTGTATGCGCAACTGCTCGCAGATAGCCTTGATCAGGATCTTTTCCCGCGTTCTCATGAACCGCGCCACGTCCTGCAGGCAGAAGTAATTCAGGTTCCCGCGGCTATAGCGCCTGCGGTAGGAGTAAGCGACCCCGAACTGGTTCAGAGGCGGGCCAGCAGGCCGATGATTGAGAAGGCGCCCGCAGCAGTCGCCACGCCAGAAACACACGGTGCCATAGACAAAGCACGGCCAGGCTAATCGACAGCAGCGGTGCACCAGGCTCCATCCAGAACTTCCGCATCATCATAAGGTCAGCTGTGGAGTTCCAGGGCGCGGTCGGCCATCGACCAGATTTACCGTCGGGATGGCGATGCCGATCAGGAACACCAGCCGTGGCCAGCAAGGCGGCAGCAACGACGGCCAAGGCCAACCTGAACAGCAGGTACGCGATCATGGACCTGAACAGCCGGCTATAGGCACAACCGCGGCAGGCCCGGCGCCAGGACGTACGAGGCGAACTCGCAGAACATCAACTGCCGTTCGACTGGAAGCGGACGAACTGCGTCGCGATCATCCAAGGCCAGCCTTCCTCCATTGTCAGCAGCATGTAGCGCCGCCCGGTCTCGCCTTCGCGGTCCAGCTCGTCGTGGATCAGTTGGGGCGAAAGCCGATGCGGCGGTCGCGCGAATCGCCGAGACGTTTGCGCTGGTCGTTTGCCGATGTGCCTTGCAGGAAAGTCCACCAACCGATGCGCGACGGCATCTACGCGCAGCGCTGCCGTGCAACCGAGAATAGCTCCTGTACAGGGTAGCCGGGTCGATCGGCGTCGGATCGGTTGCGCCGCCGGCAAACTCGTGAATCGACGGTGCCGGCGCGCTCGTGTCGATTACGAGTGTCCAGGCATTGATTTCTGTGCCATAGCCGGTGAAGGGCCGATCACCGGCAAAGTAGCATACATTGGACTCCTCGGTCGGCAGGAAGGAAGCATCCACTGCACCGGTCAGATCACAGGTGCCAGACCGCGGAGTCTGAACCGTGATCCTGGCCTCGCTCGGAGAAATAGGCGCGTGCGAGCAGTGGATTCAGCAAGCCCACCTCTCAAGATCGCCACCAGCAGCGCCAAACCCGGACTAGGCCGTACTCGCCCGGACTCTGAGGGCTCGCGATTCCAAAGGATCAGCACCGCCGGCACGCGAATGCCATCACAGGGCGAGCGACCGCAACGAATGGTACAGCACCATTCGCTTCTCGTAGCCGATCCCGGGGTCACGGGCCAGCATGTAACCGGAACGAAGCAA
>ERZ1370068.10700-contig-9376_pt1 | contig 22825 bp, 30 predicted proteins | sample MGYA00561227_ERZ1370068 | MGnify/ENA primary metagenome ERZ1370068 (study PRJEB38410, sample SAMEA6850437) | metagenome | study: Metagenomic assessment of the ecological functions of the soil: analysis of the soil microbiota associated with the...
GATGTACTTCGTTCCAGTTACGTATTGCTGTAAGATTGTTGTAGTACTGCAGGACGTGAACGCCCGGCGAACAAGGCGGAGACTATGACGATGGCCGCGTTCATGCCCAGGGCTCGTTGAAAAGCAGAGTAAATGACCCCGCGATAAAACCAGCTCTTCGACGAGCGGGGCGGTTGCGGCAGCAAGAAAAGCGGTGGCAAAACGCGTCTGCAGAGAACTCTTGATGATCTGATCCATAGGCGTCTCACTACCGCCGAGCGCCCGCGTGATCAAATAGGCGGCCACATATAGCAGCACAGTCAAGCCGATCGTTTTCCAAACGCCAAAATTCCAGGGCCAGTGCCAACCAAGAGTAGGCCAAAACGGCTTCTGGCCCTTTCGGTTAAGCAACAAACCAGGCCAACCAGGAACGTCAGGATGTGCGCCGGAATGACAGCGAGGATCGTAATGAAGATGAAGTTGGGATTTGTCCCCAGATTATCCACCGAGACGTTAGTCAATCGTTTGTAAGCGACGTAAGGGATGATGGCGATAAGCGGCAACAATGAAGAGAAACGCCACACTGCTCACCCAGACGAGCACCGCCTGCGCGATTCCCCACGGCGGATCGTCGGGGCCTCATCGTTGCCGGCGCGAGAACGCTGGGCGGGGGCGGCGGTTCAAAAGGAGCAGGATAAGCTTCAGTTAACGGGTTGTCTGCCGGGGCTGATTCGTTGATGGACAATCTCGTAGTAGCGAGTGTATGAAGTTGTTCGAACGGGTCAAACAAGAACAGGTGGGGAAAGGTGCGAGTGGGAAGGGGGGAAAGGTGAGAACTATGAACGCGATATCTGTTTCCCCTGTTACCCTATTCCCTTTTCCCCTCTGATACCGGTCCCCGTTCTTCAAACCGCGGGGTAAGCGGCTTCCAGCATTGCCGGGCCGACGCGCGGCGCGGCCAGCATGATGCCAATTGGTGGTCTTGGCATCGTCAATCTCGCCGGTGGTGATCATGCTGAGCGCCTGGGAGAAGGAAGTCGCACAACCTCGAGAATCTCCGTCGCCTCCCAAGCTGCTGCCTGGTTTCGACAATTCCGGTGGCCAGATAAACTCCACATCTTCTCTTCGCAAAAGCCCGGCGAGACAAAGAACTCCGGATAACTTCTCCAGGCGAGCGGCGACGAAACCCAACTCTTCCTCGAGTTCACGAGCTGCACTCTTCTTCCGGCGCTTCACCGCGGTTCCAACGTTCCCGCTGGCGCCTCCAACAGATAACGAACTGCGGAGGTGATGATATTGTCAGACCAGCGCGATCGTGCCGTCGGCAGACACCGGCAAGATCACGGCGCTCCCGGAATGATGGACCACTTCGCGCTCGTAAACTTTGTCTTCCTCGCGAATGGAATCGACGGTAACGCTGAAGACGCGGCCGCGAAAGACTTCCACGCTGTTGAGTATCCTGGGAAGTTCGTTTGCTGTCGTGATGATTTCCTTTTGCAGACTGGGACCACGCGCCGTCCCGCGCGTGCTCGGGGTTTGGGAGACTCGACCAGTTCGTCAGTCACCTCGCCAATCGGATACAACGAGCCCGTAACGCAAATAGTGCCCTCCGGCGGCGTCACGTCGCGAAGCGCTTTGCAGGGCGTCGCTAACTCGCGGCGCCGCGATGATCCGTTTAGCTGGAACCAGATCTTCCCGCCAGCGTCAGCAGATCTTTCAACCGGAAGCCGCGCGGCGGTTGTGGCGGGACGAGTAAGGATCAGCCGGTGAACGCCGGGGAATAGGATCATAGCCATCTCAGCCAACCGCTTGTCGCTCATCCCGCCGAACACCAGCGTTATCGGCGCCGCGACGAACTCGTCCAGATAATTACGCAACGCTTGCGCGGCCGCAGGATTGTGGGCGCCATCAAGCAGGATCGAGCCACCGTCACAACGAGGGCTCAGTCTGCCTTGATGTTTCGTCGCTTGAATTCCGTTGACGATAGCTGGCTTAGGAATGTTGAATCCCCGACTTCGCAGCGACTCAGCGAGCTGGATCGCGAGGCCCGTGTTTTCTATCTGGTGCCGCCCGCGCAGGGTGAGATGAACGTCTCTCATACCGATCAACATTAGTCTGAAACGTGACATCAAATAATCCGCCAGGTCGGGCGCCGAGTTCATGAGCGCGGCAGCCGTCGGCCTCGCAACTCAACCTTACATTCGTTGGCGCGTTTGGTGATCACCGCCAGTGCCGCCGGTGAGCTGCGGCGCGATGATCGCGGTGACTCCCGGCCGAATGATGGCGGCTTTCTCGAAGGCGATCCTCTCAGTGTCTCTCCGAGGGTATTCCTGGTGATCGAGGGCGATGGAAGTTATCCCGATCGTCCTGGCTCCGGCGACGGTGGTGGCATCAGCCGTCCTCCCAAACCAGTTTCAGGATCGCGAGCTCAACCTTAGCCTCGCGAAAGGCGCAGAGGGCGATGGCAGTAACATGTTCAAAAAATGTCGGGAGCGCTTCGATCGTTCTCTCGGCCAGCAAATCTTCCGCGGCTTGGCGCACCCTGGTCGCCTGCCGCGCAAACTCGCTCTGGGTAGCTGCTGTCCATTGATCTCTATTCGCTCCGTGATGCTGACCAGGTGTGGCGACGTGTAAAGCCCGGTGGAAATCTGTGCCGCGCCGCAGATTGAATAGAGCGTTGCGGCCGTTGAGCCTTTGCCGTTGGTGCCGGCGATCTGAACCGACTCATAACTCTGGTGGGGATTGCCGAGGCGTTCAAGCAGTAACTCAGTATTTCTCAGGCCGAGCTTGATGGCGAGCGTCTCGTGGCCGAGGCTGAGGAGATACGATAGTGACTCCGCAAAATTCATCAGGCGATAGCATTAACATCTGCGGAACCAGACAGCAAAGCGCCAAAGGTGCGAAATGCAAAACCTGGGGCAGCACCCCGGGTTAACAAGAGGAGGATACGGTTTTGAAGCGCTGAAGGGACGAAATCGCGGGAAGGTAAGCCGAGCGCCGTAGCTGCGTTCCGTCTCCGCGAGCATTTCGCGCCTTTGGCGTTGAAGCTGTTGGTTACTTGCCGGAACTGGCGCGAGTGCGCAGACGTTCCATTTCGGAGTTGCTCGGAGATTTCCGGATTCATCATGAAGTTCAGCAGCTGCCGGATGTAGTCTCGCAGCTCGCGCCGGTCGACGATCGCATCGACCATGCCGTGCTCGAGCAGAAATTCCGACCTTTGAAAATCTTTCGGCAGTTTCTGGCGGATCGTTTGTTCAATCACGCGCGGTCCGGCAAAACCGATCAGCGCTTTCGGCTCGGCGATGATGACGTCGCCGAGCATCGCAAAGCTGGCAGTGACGCCGCCGGTGGTCGGATCCGTCAAGATTGAAACAAACGGCAGGCGGGCTTCGTCCAACTCAGCCAGAGCGGCGGAGATTTTCGCCATCTGCATCAACGAGAGCGCGCCTTCCTGCATGCGAGCGCCGCCGGAGGTGGCAAAGATGACCACGGCGCCGTGTTCCTTCAGGGCGCGTTCGATCAGCCGGGTTACTTTCTCACCGACCGCGGAGCCCATCGAGCCGCCGATGAACGCCATGTCCATCGCGCCGGCGAGCACCAGATGATTGCCAACCTTGCCGCGCGCGTTGATTATCGCTTCGGGTAAGCCCGAGCCGCTCTTCGCCAGCGTGAGCCGTTCGGGGTAGGCGCGCGTGTCGACGAACTCGAGCGGGTCGACGGAAATAACCTCAGCGTCCAGCTCTTCAAACTTGCCGTCGTCGAAGAGCATTGCCAGGCCGTTCGCGAGCGCCGATACGAAAGTGATAGCCGCAATGCGAGGCAAACCTGGAGCGATTCCTCAAGCTCGCGCGTGTAGAGATGGGCCTCGCAGCCGTCGCACTTGACGAAGACATTCTCCGTCTTCACCACGCGTTCTTCCAGGCGGTACCGCCTCGATTTGCTTACTTTTCTTGCTGAACCAGGCCATAGGGAAACTGGATTAACGCTGAGCCAACGTCGGGTTAGAATTTCGGTGGGTTAGAGGCCTACACACACACAGCAGCTGGAGGGATGAAGGATGAGATGAAAGGCGCGGCGATGAAGGGCGGTACGGCTCGGTCCAGCAAAAAAAGAGTTCCGAGTTCCGAGTTTCAAGTTCGGAGTTACGACTCCGCGGGGCGTCACCTTACCGACCTCGGAACTCGCAACTCGGAACTCGAAACTTGGAACTTGGAACTTTGACCTAGAACTCGATCCCCTGTTGGGCGCGGATACCGGCGTTGAAGGGATGTTTGATCTCGGTCATCTCGGTGACCAGGTCGGCGGCGGCAATCAAGGCCGGCGGGGCGTCGCGACCAGTGACGACGATGTGCAGCGCGGGCTGGGCAGCGCGAATACTCTGAAACTCCGCCAACACTTCGTCAGTCGGCAAAAATCGTAACTCAAAACGTAAACCAGCTCGTCGAAAACCAGCAGGTCGTAATCGCCGCTGCCGTAACTTCTCGATGCAGAGATTCCAGGTCTGGCGAGCCGTGGCGCGGTCCTGTTCCGGATTTTTTGTGTCCCAGGTGAAGCCGTCGCCCATCGTGTGCACTTCGATGCCGAGTTTTTCGGCGGACTCGTGTTCACCATAGCGGTCGTGACGCGACTTCATGAACTGGATCATGCAACACTTCAAACCCCGCCCGGCGGCGCGCATCATCAGGCCCAACGCGCAGGTTGTCTTGCCCTTGCCGTTGCCGGTGTGGACCATCAACAGGCCGCGCGTGTTTTCCTGGTAGTCTGCGCGTCGCCACTTGTATTTCTTTTCTTTGGAAGACATTAGAAATAGTTCCGAGTTTCCGGGTTTCAAGTTTCAAGTTATTTCAGCACCGGAACTCGGAAACTCGAACCCAAGCCAAACTGAGAACTTGGAACTTGGGACTAGTCGTCGCGCAGCGCGTCTTCAGTCACATCCGCCGCGCCGTTCGCCCGTTTCACCGCATCCTGTAGCAGTGCAATGATCTTTTCCTCGGCTTCTTCCCAGGTGCCGCGCAGGGTGCAGCCGGCGGCGTTGCGATGTCCGCCGCCGCCAGAACTTCTCCGCTACCTTCGCGACGTTCACCTCGCCCTTTGATCGCAGGCTGGTGCGGTAGATGCCGGGCTCACACTCCTTGAGCATGGCCACTGCCTCAGACCTCACCGACGGTCAGCGGATAGTTAACGAAACCGTCAGCGTCTTCGTCCGAAGCCTCGGCGCTCGCCTGCATCTCCAAACTGTGGCGCAACAATGCCACTTGGCCCGTCGAATCGCGGCGGGCGGTTGAAAGCACGGCGCCCATCAACTGGATGCGGCTCCAGGGATAACTCGCGAACACAGCCTCCGCGGTCTTAGCCGGCTTCACGCCGGTGCGCAGCAGTTCGGAAGCAACTTTGAAGGTGCGCTCGGTAGTGTTGGAGTAATGAAACGATCCAGTGTCGGTGATCAGCGCGGTGTAGCAGCATTCGGCAATTTCTTTGGTCACCCGCACGCCCAGAGCCTTGGCGAGGTTGTAAATCATCTCGCCGCAGGCCGAGGCGGTGGAGTCGATCCAATTGATTTTCCCGAAGAGCGCGGTGGTGGCGTGGTGGTCGATGTTAACGACGAACTGCTTTTCGAGCTCCCGCAGTCCCGGGCGCGCGATGTCAGAACATTCGATGACGAATACACCGTCGTAGGCATCATCGGCGGCGGGAGTGACTCTAACGTCTTTGGCTCCCGGCAACTTCTGATAGGTGTGGGGCACCGCGCGTCGCGCATGATGACTTCGACGTCCTTGTCCAGCGCCCGCAACAACCAGTAAAGACCGAGCGACGACCCCAGGCTGTCCCCGTCAGGACGCAGGTGCGCGGTAATTGCAAACTTACGCTTGCCTTCGATCAACTCAACAACTTGACTAAGCATTAAAAGCAGGGATGAAGGATGAAGGATGAAGGATGAAGCAGAACCGGAGTTCGTCCTCACCGATTCATCCTTCATCCTTCATCCTTCATCTTCTGTGCGGTCCCTGTTCGATTTCCAGCAACAGCTTGTCCACGCGTTCGCCTTCTTCCTCAACGCGGTCCCTCACGAAATGAATCTGTGGTGTGCGCGGCAGATTGAGGGAGAGGCTCAGTTGATTGCGAACGTAGGGAGCAGCGTGACGCAGCGCATTGAGCGCGAGGCGGTGTTCCTCTTCAGTTCCAGCCACCGTCACAAAAACCTGGGCGTCCCGGCCATTGTCAGAAACGCGAACGTCGGTCACGGTTACCATTGTAAGCCGCGGGTCTTCCAGTTCGTATCCGACAATCTGGGCAATCTCCTCACGCAGAATGTCTGCAACTCTCTCGGGGCGATGCATGGCTTCAAAAACAGTTTCAAGTTTCAAGTTTCGAGTTCCAAGTTTGGATCGACTTGAAACTTGAAACTTTGAACTTGAAACTTAGAGCTCCGTCGCGGCTACTTTCTCCACGACGTAGGCTTCGATCTGATCGCCGACCTTGAGGTCGTTGAAGTTTTCCAGACCGATGCCACATTCAAATCCTTCGCGCACTTCCGACACGTCGTCCTTAAAGCGACGCAGGGAGGCGATGTTTCCTTCCCAGCTAACCACGCCGTCGCGAATCAAGCGCGCGCGCGCGTTACGCCGGATAATCCCGTCGATCACCATCGAGCCGCCAACCACGCCGGCCTTCGGAACCGGAAGACTTCGCGAACGTCGGCCTTACCGATGATCCGTTCCTTCTCGATTGCTTCGAGCATGCCAATCATGGCCGCGCGAATTTCTTCCTCAACCTTATAGATGATTGAATGCAGGCGAATATCGACGCTCTCCTGCTTGGCCAAATCGGCGGCACGCGCGCCGGGGCGGACGTTGAAGCCGATCACCACCACCGCTGAAACGGCCGACCCGGCCTGCGTAGCCGAAGCAAGTAACACGTCCGATTCCGTAATCGCGCCCACGCCCGAACGAATTACCTTGACCTTCACGCTGTCGGTGGACAGTTTCTGCAAAGTAGACTTCAGAACTTCCACGGAACCCTGCACGTCGGCCTTGATAACGACGAGCAGTTCCTTAACTTCGCTCTCGCCCAGCGCCTCGATACCGCGCTTGGTAGTTTGCAGGAGCGTCGCCTGGCGGCTCAGCATCTGGCGGTGACCGGAAATCTGCTGGGCGCGAGCAATGTCGGCAACCACCTGGAAGCCGTCGCCGGCCTGAGGCACACCTTGCAATCCGAGCACTTCAACTGGCGTCGCTGGGCCGGCTTCGCTGATTGCTTCGCCTTTGTCATTGAACATCGCGCGCACGCGGCCGAAGATTTGGCCGACAATGAACGGTTCGTGAACGCGCAGGGTTCCCTGTTGTACGAGGACGGTGGCGACGGCGCCGCGCCCGCGATCGAGTTTCGCTTCGAGCACCACGCCCGAGGCCCGGCGGGTGGGGCTGGCGCGCAAGTTAAGAATGTCTGACGTTAGCAGGATGGTTTCGAGCAGGGTTTCGAGGTTCTCGCGCTTCTTCGCGGAGACCTGGACCATTTCCGTTTCGCCGCCCCACTCAACCGGATTCAGTCCCCTGCTTGGCCAGTTCCTGTCGCACGCGATCGGCGTTTGCGTCAGGCTTGTCGATCTTGTTGATGGCGACGACGATGGGAACGCCCGCAGCGCGCGAGTGTTCGATCGCCTCGATGGTTTGTGGCATCACGCCGTCGTCCGCAGCTACGACCAGGACCACCACGTCGGTAGCTTTGGCGCCGCGCGCGCGCATGAGCGTGAACGCCTCGTGACCGCGGCGTATCAAGAAAGACGACGCGACGCGTTTCACCCGAGTGATCCGGACTCGGCACCTGAACGCTGTAAGCGCCGATGTGCTGGGTTATGCCACCAGCCTCGCCCGCCGCCACTTCCGTCGCGCGAATGGCATCGAGCAGTGAAGTCTTGCCGTGATCGACGTGGCCCATGACGGTCACGACCGGAGCGCGCGGCAGTTCAACGTCGTCAGCGTCGGTGGCGATCAGTTCTTCATATTCCTCTTCGGTAACCATTTCCTCAAAGGGAACAAAGGTGACTTCATAACCAAAACGCTTGCCGAGATCGACCGCGACGTCGTCATTGAGCGGCTGATTGATGGTCGCGAAGACGCCGCGCTGAAGCAGCAGCGTCACCACGTCCTTGGGCTTGATGCCCAACTTCTCCGCGAATTCCTTCACCGTCGAGCCTTCGATGATGCGCACCGGCCTGAGCTCACCGGGAATCGACGGCGCTTCCAAACGGCCCGCGATGCGATCCTCGAGCGACAAAGCCCTGGGCGGCGGAATTATGTCGCCCTTGTCAAAGCGGCCGGCCTTGCCTTCCATCTTTCGTCCGCCGCGCGTGGGCGCGCGATCGCGAGCGACGGCGGCCCGCGTCAGGGGGCGGGATGTAGGTAGTTTGGGGAGTTAAGGTTTCGCCCGGCGTACCCAAGCGCTCGGTTTTGGCAAGCGGCGTACGTTCACGAACGCGAGCACCCGCCGCGGTCAGATCGCTCTCGAACCGGCGAAGGTGGAACTACCGGAGAAGGTGCACGTTCGCCTGGGCGAATGCCGGCGTTGAGCGCGGCTACAGTTGGGCGCAGCACTCGAACCTGGCGCGATGGCGGCGGGTAGTTCCCGTCGGAGCGGCGGGCGCTGCCGCTGGCGACGTCGAGAGGACGCGGCCGCTGTTTCAGGCGCGGCAGCTTCGGCCAAAGCTGCCATTGGAATCTTCAATTTCGACCGGAGGTTCGACTACCGGTGCTGCCGGCGCACTCGCGTCAGTCGCAGGGTGTTCGGCGCGCACAGCCGGAGCCAGCTTACGCAGTAATTTCGCGGTAGTGGCCGGTTTGGCGACGTCAGGTGCAGCGGTTGGTGGCGCAACTTCAGGCTCGGCGACTTTCAACGACGACATCGGTTTCCGGTGCGGCTTCAATCGCAGCCTCGGTCGTCTCCAGCGCCGGAGGTTCTTCAACGGCGCGCTCGGCCCGCTTGACGACCCGCACGCCGCGCTTAACAGCCGTTTCCTTCTTAGGAAAGTACTTGTTGCGAATCTTCTCCGCCAACTCTTTCGAGACGGAGTTGGAAGGAACGCTGACGTCTACACCTTCGCGTCGCACCTCTTCAATGAGGCGCTTGGTGTCGAGCTTTAGTTCTTTGGCGAGATCGTAAATACGGATCTTAGAGGAAACGGTCATGCACTCCTTTTCAGACGCTGGCAAACCGGGGCGTCTGGCTGCTTCAAATGGTTAAAAGAACCCTCGCTCTTAACCACTTGAAGCCCGCATTAGAAACGCAAGGCGTACGAGTGGCAGGGAGGCGAGCAACGCAAACCACCGGGATAACCGGCTTGCTGCGCTGATGCTAATTCGCTGCATCTGGGGAAGCATCCTGCTTCTCTTCGTCAGTGCTCTCGCTTGATGCAGCATCTTCCGAAGCCGCGAGAGCAGATGTTTCAGGTTCGCCGGCGGACACTGGCGAAACATTGTCTTCATTCATGGCAAACTCATCAGCCAACGTCTCGTCGTCGGCAATCTCGGCCAATTGTTCCAGCACGCCGCTTCTTCGCTCGCGGAAATATCGGGCGCCTGCACTATCGTGTCCGGACGCAGGTCGCGGCCGGTTTCCTGCAAGAGAATCTCATCGTCGGCTGAATGGCTCAGCCTCGGTCAGCGCCACCGGGTCGGCGGAATGCTGTGCCAGAATTTCCGGCTCGGCACCGAATGGAACACTCGTTTCGACTGCTTCGTCATAACCAGCTTCGGTCGGGTCGTCGGTCGATTCAGCTGCCGCGGTCTCGTCTTCGGAACTCACTGTTGCTGCTTCGAGTTCTTCTCCGGTTTCCTCACCGGCCTCTGAATCGCCTGTGGCTTCCTCGCCTTCACCGGCCAGCGTCCTGTCACGCATGCTGACCACTGCTTTGGCCGCGTTGAGGATCACCTCGGCTTCGTCCAAACTCAGATCGAGAAAACCAGCCAGGTCATCAATGTTCGTTTTCGCGAGCGCATCGATGTCGTTAATATCGTGTTCGGCCAACGCGTCAGTCTGCGCGGCGGTCACGCCTTCAATTGCCGAAAGCGGCACCGACTCGCCCGAGGCAATCAGCGCGCCCATCTGTTCGTTGACTTCGCGTTTGATCTCTTCTTCGCTGCGAATGTCGATGTTCCAGCCCACCAGCTTGGTTGCGAGGCGCACATTCTGGCCGCGCTTGCCGATGGCCAGCGAAAGTTGATCTTCGTTCACGATCACTTCCATCTGGCGATTCTCGATGTCCGTGATGCGGACCTGGTTGACCTTCGGCGGGTGAAAGCGCGTTCGCCGCAAACACGGAAGGCTCGTCAGACCATTCGATGATGTCGATCTTCTCACCGCGCAGTTCGCGGATAATCGCCTGCACGCGCGAACCCTTCATGCCGACGCAGGCGCCGACCGGATCAACGTCGCGCTCGTTCGAAGTGACCGCAATCTTCGCGCGCTCACCGGGCTCGCGCACCGCAGACTTGATGACCACCGTGCCGTCGTAGATTTCCGGCACTTCCATTTCAAACAACCTGCAGCAGCAGCTCCGGCGACGTGCGCGAAACTTCAACCTGCGGTCCTTTGATTCCTTCGAGACGTTATTGATGACGCACCCGAATTCGTTCGCCCTGATTCCACTGTTCGCCGCGCGATTGTTGTGAACGCGGCAGGATGGCTTCAAGATTTCCCAGATCGACGATGATGTTGCCGCGCTCAAAGCGCTTTACGTAGCCATTGACGAGGTCGCCAATCTTGTCGACGTACTGCTCGTAGACGTTGCTGCGCACGGCGTCACGAACCTTTTGAAACAGAATCTGCTTCGCAGTTTGCGCCGCGATGCGTCCCAGCTCTTCCATCGGCAGGGGCAGCAGGAGCGCGTCACCCAACTCAACCTCTTCACCGGCCAGCTCGCGGGCCTCTTCAATCGACAGCTCCGTCGCCGCGTTGGCAACTTCGTCAACGACGACTTTCGTAGCCGACAGCTCGATGCCGGTGTCCGGATTCCAATCGACCTGAATGTCTTCACCGGAGCGAAACTGTTTCTTGGCCGCAGCGCGAACAGCTTCCTTCATGGCGTCGATTACGAGATCGCGCTCGATACCCTTGCTCCTGGCAGAGCGCCTCGATGTTTTGTGCGATGGATGAACTCATGGAACTTCTTGTTTCTCCGGTTGGCTCGACGCTCCCGTTTGCATGATTGGCGTCGTTGAGCCTATTCAGTTGTTATTCAGTTGTAGTTTCAATCTCAGATCTCAAATTTCAGATCTCAGAACTTCAAGTCTCAGATTTCGAAAGCGCCCGCTTGAATTCCGCGTTGACGTCCATTTCCAAATTCGCCTTGGCAATCGAGTCGAACGGAAGCTTCACTCGGCCACTGGTGCGATCCTCGAAAAGCACGTCTTCGCCTTCGATTCCCAGGAGCTGGCCGCGGAAATTACGCTGACCGTTGAGCGGCCGGCGAGTTCGCAGCCGCGCCGGACTGCCCGCGAAGCGCTCGTAATCCGCGCGCTTGTAGAGGCTCTCCGCTCAAGACCCGGCGACGAAACCTCCAGCGTGTAGGACGCGTGGATGAAGTCTTCGACGTCGAGCACCGTGCCGACGTGCAGGCTCACCTCGGAACAGTCCTGGTGAGTTACCCCGTTCGGCTTGTCAATAAAGATGCGGACAATCGGCTTGTTTTCGGGCCCGGCAACTTCCGCGTGCACCAGTTCGCATCCGTGGTCGAGTGCGATTCGTTCAGCGATTGCCTGCACCCGATCTTCAATCGAACCCGCGCCCATTGCCACCCCTCCGACGCCACCCGCGAAAAAGTCGTCGCACAAAAGAAAAAGTGGGCGCGAACCCACCGGACGATAACTCCGCGCTTCGAGCAAGTCGTGAATTATACGGAAAGGGCTGGGTAGAAGCAAACGGCGGGAAAGCGGGTGCAGGAACGGCAGTATATGGCCGAAACAGGCATGGCAACCAACAAAACCGCCAAGACAGTGACAGATATTGGCAAACGAAAGAAGGCCTTGAGCCAGGGCGCGAAAGAGCGCCTGTTTGTGGTGATTTTCAACTCTGCGGCCAGCGCCTCGTCAGCCGCTAGTTCCGCCGATTGATGAGGTGGTCAATGGAGAACCGATCGTCCGCGGGAGGCAGCATGAGCACGAAAAGCAATAACGCCAGTCGCGGAATCACGTGCTCATGAAACGGATAGAGAGGTTCGTGCAGGAGGTGGCCAAAGGTCACGATGATGAGCACAAAGCCGAGCGCGATCAGGGCTTCGCGGATGCGCAAACCAAGAATCAACAGCGCACCGGCAATGAGTTCGACAAACGGGATCGTAACGCCCACGGCCCAGAGCGACCAGACCGGCAGAAAAGTATCGGCAAATGGCAGGAAATACTTGCGCGCATGATTGAGTGGGCCCAATTGAAAGACTTTAAAGACACCGGCCATGCAGAAGATAAGACCAAGCACTTCGCGGGCGAAGAAGATGGCCCAGTTTCGATAAGTGTTGTTCTTCATGACAGCACGAGGCTTATACACTGAGAGCTGGGCCAGAGTAAACGCTTGAATTGACGTCCGCAGCCGTCTATTATCCCCGGCTTTGTTCCTTGATTTTTTCCGACCAGGATGGCGTCTCGCTGAACAGTCGCCGCTTCGAACCTCTACGCAATCGTTTGTCAGACTCCCAGGTTCCCCGCTGCCCGATGGCCAAAGGACCACAGACGATCGACCCCAGCCGCCCGGATTCAACCCGAGGGATCGGTGTGAATTGGTTCGGCTGGTTTCGCTCTGGATTTGCGGCGCTGGTGCACCTTCCTTCTGGCGCTGCTGCTGTTTATTGTACTCTCCGTGTTTTCCAGCTGACAGGCCAACGAGCGCCGCCGCCAATCCGCCAGTGCTTGTCAGCCAGCCAACCTCCACCCGCGCGATCGCCATCGACTCGTTGAGTTTCACCTCCGAGCCTTTTGCGTTGAACTCGCCGTACGCTGCCGTGTCCGATCGGCGAACTCGCATAATGTTCTTCGCGCTGAATTTGCAATTGCAACCTGGCGAGAATTTGTCCGTGGTAACAGGCAGACGCGGAGGACGCAGCTCACCAACACTACGACCTTCCGGTTGAATACGTCGGACCGGTGCCGCAACAGGAATGGCTGAGTGCAGTCGTCCTGAAACTAAGTGACAACCTTGGCGATGTTGGTGACGTGCTGGTCCGGGTTTCTTACCGTGGCGTCAACAGCAATCGCGTCCGCATAGGGATTGGTCACGTCGGTGGCGGGCCGCCTGACGACAACGGCGCTGCTCCAACTCCCGCGCCGCCTTACACCTTGAGCGGTCAGATCAAGTTGGACGGCCGTTGGCCTGGGCGACGTAGCCGGTTGAATTGACGGGAACGCGGACGGCAACGTTCATCACCAACGGCAGCGGTCTTTATGCGTTCCTGGCCGGCGCCGCCGGCGAATATACAGTTCGGCCAATCAAGCTCTATTACAATTTCAATCCACCGAGCGCAACGTTCAGCCTGACCAATCAGCGACTCAATCTCGACTTCATCGCGACGCGGCAAACGTATTCAATCACCGGACAGGTGCGAGACGACAATAACCAGCCGCTTGACGGCATCGCCATCACGCTTGTCAATGAAGCCGACGGAACAACCAGAACTGGCGTGACCGCGAGCGGCGGCAGTTATTCTTTGCGGCAGTGCCGGCCGGCTACCGCTTCACAGTTACTCCGTCAACCAATGCCTACTTCCAGTTTCAGCCCGCAAAGCATTGACACGCTCGTCAGTGATCGCGTCGTGAACTTCCAGGCTGTACGACGAACCTATTCGATCACCGGAACATTGACGGGCTCGGTGGGCAATGGACTGGCGGCGGGTGCGACCGTCAATCTCAGCGGCTCGCGCGAGGCCACAACGACGACTGACCAGAACGGCAACTATGCGTTTGCGGGATTACCGGCAGCCGGCAACTACTCGGTTGGCGTGGAGACAACACCCTACTACACCTTCACGCCGCAGAGTTTCAACGACCTGAACGGGAATCGGGTTGGCAACTTCAGCGGCTCGTTGCGTTCCTACACGGTCAGTGGTTGGGTGCATCTCGGTCCCAATGCGGCTCCCGGCCTGGTTGTTCCGATCAGCGGTTCGCAAACTGCAACCGTAACCACCGACGCGGAAGGTAACTACTGATTGTTTTGCCGGCGGGCGGAAACTACGTGCTCACTCCATCGCTTCAATACTACGACTTCGGAGCCAGTCAGCCAGTTCATATCCGACCTCAGATCCGATCAGATCAACCGCTTCTTCATTGGCTTGCGGCAGATTTTCACGATTAGCGGGCGGTTGCTGGACCAGCAAGGCAACGGCCTGCCAGGGATGACTGTCGCTCTGGCAGGCGCTACCGAGCCGCGCACGAGTGTGACCGACGGCGCCGGACATTATCAGTTCCCGAATTTGACCGCCGGCTTCGACTACACAGTTACGCCTCAATCTACCGCTGTTTACGTCTTTGCGCCCCGCAGTTTTGTCGATTTGGATCGCAACGGAGACGTTCGACTTTACCGGGCTACATCGCTACACCCTCAGCGGCACAGTCCGCGACCAGTCAGGCAATGGCCTCGGCGGTGTTAGCTTGAGGTTGAGCGGATCGGAGAGCGCCACGGTGTTGACCGCCCTGGACGGAACTTACTCGCTGACTGTCACTGCCACCGGAAACTACACCGTGACGCCGTCAGTTGGTCAGGATTGGTTCACGTTTGCTCCCGCGGCTGCGACCTTCAACAATCTAGGCTGGCGGACAGACCACCGATTTCACCGCCACGCCCGCGCTTGTTCCCGATCCCTCGTTGGTGCTGGCATTCGACGGCTCCCCAAAAACCGTCGACTACGGCAACTACTGGCCGGAAGGTGTGAACCTCGGACATTTCTTTTGGGAATTCTGGGCCATGCCGGGCGCTAACGCCGGCGCCACCTACATGCTTTCGGACGGTTATGGCGGCGCCCACGCTCTCCTCTTCGGCGTGGGCAGTTTCAATTCGAGCGAGCCAGATCGTTACGAACTCCTCGGGAATCTTTTCGACGGGGTCAGGTTTGACAACTACTTCGGCAGCGACCAGGGGCCGGCCATTGGCGAATGGGCACACCTCGCCGTGGGTTGGGACGGGCAAAACATCATCACTTACTACAACGGTGTCCCGGTTGGTAAGACGCCATTTGCCGGTCCGCGGCGTTCACCCGGTCCCGGCGGCGGCGGTGGTCGCTTGCTGATCGGTGGGTTCAGATCACGTAGTAATTTTGACGGGCGCATTGCTGAGATTCGCGGCTTCGAGGGCAACAATCCTCGTGAAGTTCAACCGGGCGGAGTGGAATCTTCATTCGCTCCGCAAACCGTTTTTGCAAGAGACGGAAATCTGTTGAGCTACTACTTTCGGTCCGGTGAGACGGTCGCGGATCTTTCGCATGGTTATGATGGCAGCAATCACGTCGGCGTGCCTCGGAGCACTCTGGCCGGGATTCTCGGTGATTGTGGTGGCTGTCCGCCGCCGCAGTTTGTCGTCGATCCTACAGCGCCAAACTTTGCTGCCAACGCAGCGCCGTCGCCGGTGGCCGTGCCAACGCCTCAATCCGTGACCCGCAGGGGCGCTCGTCTTTGATTCGTTCTCGCGCGCTAACTCAACTTACCTTTTCGGCAGCCACGGTGGTTTAGGGAACAACTGAAGCGTGGTGCAGCAGGAACGCGCGTCTGGCAGACTAATCCAGACCGCCGGCGGCCCGCAACCTTTCGGAATCCTTAACTCGATGGCGGTGTTGCTTAGCGGCGACGCTGCGCTTGCGTGGGTCGACAGTGGTTCAGCGACCGGAAACGTTGATGTGCGGATCGGATCGCCGGCCCGGCAGGTGGCGCCGAGGGCAACATACCGGTTTGAGTTTTCGCGTGGCTGATGCGGGCAACTTCTTTTTCGCCTACACCACCGACTCCGGTGGCTCGCCAAATAGCCAAATACTCAAGGTAGGTTACAAACAAAACGGACAGCGAGTTGAGTCTGGCTAACGGCATCGCAATGCCGGGTAATTGGACCACGCTGCGGGTGGTAACGAACGCCGCCGGCGCCTTGCACGTCTTACGTCGACGACAACTTGTTCTACTCAACCAACACTCCGCTGCTGGCGACCGCCACGGGCGCCGGTCTTTACAACAACGCCCCTGGTTTGGGCCTGGTCAATCGCTGGGACAACTTCACCGTCTTCAATGCGCCGTGAGGACGGCCGACAGGAGTCAGGTCGTAGCTTCAGTTTCAAGTTTCGTTTCACGTTCGGAGTTACGACTCCGCGGGCGTCACCTTATCATCGACCTGCAAACTTGGAACTCGAAACTTGCGAACTCTGAAACTTGAACTGAACTTGGAACTTGAAACTTGGAACTTGAAACTCTGACCCCCGACTCTCTGGTCCTAGCAGGGAATCATTCATACTAATGAAATGATTGAAAAGGCTCTGGCACTATCGTAGTATTCGAAAGTACTACGCAGGTCTCGTCCGTGGCTGCCTTGCTGGTGGTTCCCGCCGCCGTTAGTCGTAGGGGCGACTGCCCAACTTCCGTGTTGTGCACTAAAGCGCGCGCCTAATGATCGGCAAAACCGTTTCACATTATCGCATCCTGGAGCCTCTCGGAGAGGGAGGTATGGGAACGGTCTACCTCGCCGAAGACACTCACCTCGGCCGGCGCGTAGCGATCAAATTTCCTCCGTCAATTCTGACTCTCATGACTATCGCGCTCGCTTTCTGCGCGAAGCGCGCGCGGTCTCGGAGTTGAATCATCCCGGCATCGCGACGCTTTTTGACTATGGCGAGAGTGACGAGGGCCGGCCATTTCTCGTCATGGAGCTTGCCAAGGCAGCCGCTTACCCAACTGATGCACCAGGGTGAACTGAGCCTGTCGCGCGCGGTAACGATCGTTATCGATATCGCGATGGCCTTGACTGAAGCGCACGCTCGCGGCGTGATTCACCGCGACATCAAGCCTTCGAACATCATGATCGACGATCGTGGTCAGGTTAGGTTCTCGATTTCGGCCTGGCGAAACAACTCAACAAAGAACAGAGCGTGTCTTCCGAACCGGAAGCGCAAACGCTCCTTTCGACAGAAACCCAGAGCGGTGTGGTGCTGGGGACGCCGGCCTACCTTTCGCCGGAACAGGCCTTGAGCAGCGCAGTTGATGGCCGCAGCGATCTGTTCGCACTGGGCACGCTGCTTTACGAAGCCATCACCGGGCGCACGCCATTTGCCGGAAAGAGTTTCATCGAGATCGCCGCGAACGTGCTTCACGTTGAACCGCCGCCGCCGTCGAAGTTTAACGACAAGGTGCCAGGCGAACTCGACTTCATTGTCCTGAAGGCCCTCGCCAAGAAGCCAAACAAACGTTACCAGACGGCCCGAGAAATGATCGCCGACCTGACGGCGGTCAAAGAGCGCCTGGAAGAAGACACCGGCAAACGCTCATCAGACAGACCTCGCCTTCATCAGTTGTCGGGCCCCGAACGCTCGCCAATCTTTCGCAAATGCTGCAGCGGCCGCGCATTCCCGTTTTGTACATTCTGATCGGAGTTGTGCTTCTGATCGTCGTTGGGGTAGTGGCCCCGCGGTTGGCGCGGCCCTCTGCGCATGTGCCCAACGCCGAAGCCGCCCGCTGGTACGAGACTGGAACAAACGGCTGCGCGATGGCGCTTATTATCAGGCCAGCCAGGCGCTCAAACACGCCGTCGCCGCCGACGATGGCTACATGTTGGCCCATGCGCGGTTGGCTGAGGCGCTGGTTGAGTTGGATCAAGTCGATCAGGCCGACGGATGAACTGGTTGCGAGTCAACGCTGCTGACCGCGCGACGCTCTCCACGCTCGACTCACTCTACATCGACGCGATCATGGCGAGCACCCGGCACGACGGCGCCCGCGCAATCGATCTCTACAAACAAATCCTCGAGCAAACGCCTGAACCGGAAAAACCGCACGTGCTGGTCGACCTCGAGGCGCTTACGACAAGAATCAGGAGCTGCAGAACGCCATCGCCGCCCACTACCGAAGCCACCGGTCGCAACCTCAATATGCTACGGCGTTTCGCGCCTGGGAATCCTCTACGGCCGACAGCGCGAGATGGTGCGGGCGCTCGCGGCTTTGATAAGGCGGATACGATTTACCAGGCGCTCGGCAACCTCGAAGGCCGCACGGAAGTTGTTTACCAGCGCGGCGTCCTGTTCAATCAGCTAAGCAGACTTTCCGACGCCACTGCGCAGCTGGAGCGAAGCGCTGACGCTGGCGACAGCCGGGGAGCAAACTGCGCAGCGGATCAGAGTGCTCCTGCAGCTCAGCACGATCGCCGTCGATTCAGGGGAAACCGGCACGGCGGCGGAGTACGCGCGCCAGGCGTTGATCTGGCCCAGAAGAACGGGATGGAGAATCTCGGCGCGCAGGGACTGGTGGATCTTGGCTATGCCTTCTCGTCCGCGGTGATTTCGCGGAGGCGGAGAAGCATATGCAGCAGGCGCTTGATTGGGCCGAGCGAGCTAAGGCCCGCAACGGCGAAGCGCGCGCGGCGTGTCGTCGCTGGCCAGCTTGCGCGAACAGCAGAACCGGCCGGATGACGTAATCAAGTACCTGAACCGGCGCTCCAGTTTTATCAACAGGGCGGCTATCGCTCGCAGACTTTTTCCTGTCTTACCTGCTGGCGCGGCCAATCTACAGAAGGGCGACTACGCAGCAGCCAGAAAAGGCCATGAACAACTGCTGCAACTGGCGACTGAGTCGAATGATCAATCGCAACTGGCCACCGCCCATTCCCGAGCGCGGCTCCGGACTCCTGCTCGAAGAAAACTTTCCCGAGGCGCTCGAACACTTCAATCAGTCGTACGCGATTTACAACTCACTGGGACCGCCACGAAGCCCGTTTCACTCTCTGACCGGCCGAAGCGCTCGTGTCGTTGTCGCTACAGCGAAGCACAACCGCTGTTGATCAGGGCGGGCCATTGCCGAAAGCCCCGGTGTTGAATCCGAAACAGTTTCTATCGTCTCAGTTGAAATAAATAAGGCTGGTATGATAAAGAAGGCTTCAATCAGAGGTTGAGTAACAGCGCAAGTTCTGTATATGCCCCGTTGTCAATTTTGACTTGTTGTTATGGGCGTAACGGGTGAGTGGTCTCAGGCGGTGGCCTATGGCGGAAGCTGGCGTGCCACAAAGGTCCGGAAGAGGCGGCTGGAAGGGCGTAGTAGAGACGCAACGATGCGCCAAGGCTGTCATGTATGAACCCAGCTCCTGGCCTGGCAAAGTTGGATGTTGTTTCGTCAAATTTATAAGGGCGTTTGGTAACTGTCCAAGGGAGACAAACTTTCGCGCATTAATGGCAAAATTGAGTGGCGGCAACGCTCGCGGCGTCGCCGCCGCACGTTAGATCAGAACAAGCTCGCGGGTATGGAAGCGAGCCGCAGGACGCTTTTCTTGAAACTTGAGAAGGCTAGTAACACAACTACTAACGCTTGACTCGTCGTTCACGTATAGATCCTGCAACAACTTTTCGACTGGTTCTTATTCCAATAATACCTGTATTGCCTGAGGTCATTTTGATCGCCAGACGCGATCTTTAGGCGACAGACGCTTCGCAAAATTTTGCGGCGTACCGACGTGATCCTGGAGCGTCAAACGTGATCCTGAAAGGCGTCAAACGCGATCCCGAAAGGCGTCAAACACTTTATCCCGGAAGTGTCAACGTGATCCTGAAGTATATATCGCAACGGGATCCTGAGTGTCAACGTGATCCTGAAGTAAGGTCAAATCGATCCTGAGGCAACAACGTGATCCCATACAGCCAACGTGGATTGCGGGCGCGTCGCAAACGCGATCCCGGGCACAGGCCGTGCCGCGACTCTATAAAAACGCAAACGTGGATCCTGAAAGGTGTCAATGGGATCCTGAGGCGCTCGGGACATTCAGGCGCCCGACGGATCCTGGCACGACGAGGCTTTTATATCCAAACCTGCATTACAGGTGGAGTTACCAAATTGGGGCCTTCCCGCTCGAAGTTGTATGCCACGTGCAGGTTTTGACTCGTCCAAAGAACGTCATTGAAAGGTCGATCATGACGCGCTGCTGGTCGCGCCGGGGAACGCCGGTGTTTGACGCACCGGGGTCGCACCAGCGTTTGATGCACTAATTGGTCGCTGGTTGGACGCGGCATCCGGGTTTCATCGCCCGGACGCAATCGGTAGTTCGATGAAATGATCTGAATTATCGTTTCAGGGCTAATTATCGTTGTTATGGATCTTTGAAATGCACCCGTAAGTAGGAGGTGCCCAGGTGGTTACAATACCCAAAGGTTATATCAGTGCTTGAAAGCATTGGCCCATAAAATTATAGCTGTTTCCTCAAAGTAGACGCTTCCAAACTCGAGCTGTTACTAGTAACGACAACTACAACGTTTACCCAGTCGTCTGACGTGCGAGATCCCGGCAAACAACTCGACCAGGTTATTCCGAATACTACCCGTGTTATCGTCTGGAGGGTCACGACGTCGCCGTGACGCGACTTATGACAGAGACGCCGCACTTTGCGCGTCAGACGTGATCCCGAGGTGCGTCAAACGTGATCCCGAGTGCGTCAATCGGGATCCCGAGGTAACAAACATGATCCTGAGTGTCAAATCGATCCCGAGGCGTCAAACGTGATCCCGAGGTGGCGTCAAACGTGATCCCAGCGGTGTCAACGTGATCCTGAGCGCCAAACGTATCCCGGCGTCAAACGATCAGGGCGCGTCAAACATCCCGGCGTCGCGTGATCCTGCGCGTCAAACGGGATCCCAGTACTCGGACGTGATCCCAGTAAGGCACCGACGCATCTGGCGCTTCGACGTGATCTTTGGCAGGTACGACGAGGTTTTTATGGTCCAAACCCAGTATTTTACAAATAGTCATTTTTCCCGCTGATCATGAAGCACATCATTACCTGACGCACAGCTGATATGCCTCACTGTCGTTGATAACGTTACGGTCGGCAGCTGAGGTTTTCGATAGGACTGGGATCATGTCGACGCACTGGCACTGGGATTACAGTCGCATTGGAGTGACTGGGATCTGTTTTGATACCGAGTAATGCAAACTTCTGAATGCCTAGATCAGTCTGAGTGAGTAAACATTGAACGGTTGCGCCTGAATCTGACAGGACTTGCATCGAAACCAGGCAGCCATTTGAGCGTCTCTTACTTCGGGCTCAGGCCGCGGAAATGGTCGCATCGGCTTCTCCAAACGAAGGCTGGGGCAAACGACAACTACAATCAGAGTTTACCTTTAGTCGCTCTGGACGCGGTGGTGGTAGAGGACATCCTGGTAAACACCCTGACCAATCTGGTTCCGGGCCATACCAGCGGCCGTTCGAGGTCATTTGACGTCAGCTGACAATCTGAGCGACAGAGACGCCGTACTCTTATAGCGTCGGGACGTAACCTTGAGTGCCCAAACGTGATCCGAGTATAAAACATCGTATCCCGAAAGTGCAGGCACAAACATGATTCCAGTAAGGTTAAACATCTCTGGAGGTAGTGCGCCAAACGTGCATCCCTGAGGTATGTCGGAACGATCCCGAGGTGTCAAACGTGATCCTGAGTGTCAAACGTGATCCCGGGCGTCAACGGATGCGGCAGCTCGTGGATTCCAAGGCAATCAGTATCCTGGCGCGTTAAATGTGATCCTGATATGCCTGATGTGATGTCCCCGGTGCCGCTGTCGACGTGGATCTAAATAGTCTTACTTTATCTGAGAAAAAGTGACTGAGCTTTTGATCCAAACCCACTTACTAGGTGGAAATACCAACTCAGGCGGAAGGCTAATTTGGCGTTTCCGGCGCGGTGGACCTGAAACAATATGTTTTTAGTGGTCGGTCAGCAACTACCGCGACCAACGGTACTTGTCTGACGAAATAGATGTCAGCGAACTGGGTGCTTTACGTCGAGCACTCCAAAGTTTCGGTAGTTCTGCCGTCGAAGGCTTCGTTTTCACGATTTTACCACCGTTTTGCCATCGGCACCTTGCCAGCCAGCGCGTGGCTTGACCGTTTTTTGCTACTTCCGGTCTGCGCCTTCACGGTGCAGCTGGCGTCTGTTTCTACTGGATCAGGTGGCGTTGACCGTCATTTCGTGGTCTTTCCTCATAGGCCTTTATGGTGTTTGATGTCGATTTCAGTTTTTCTTGGCGGCAAGTCTATCTCTGCCTTTTCTTATAATGTTTCAGACGGGAGTCGCGACGTTCGTTTACTTGTGCCAACGCGTGAAGTTTCACTATTTCTTCCTGTCGTCCAAGTTCGTTGTCTTCTGATCTGCGGGCTCGCCAATATGGCTCTCACCATCCGTAGCGCGTGTCGAGTAGCGCGGCGCGTCCTGCGCTTATCAGGTCGTTGATCAAATGATCTGTTGTTTGAGACCTCATAAGTTCGCTTCCTCCGCCAGGACAAGTTAGGGTAACAGTGGCTATGGCGCGTGGAGTCAGCAGGTGCCGCACTCCATCAAGTCGTAACGCCGGTCTGCCCGCCTCCCCGCCTGCCCCACTTGGCCTGTTCCGGTGATCACGGCTAGCCTTCAGATCGACAGGACAGGTCAAAATGTATCAGTGTTTATTCCTCGGATCGGGGTTTTCACCAACTTGAAAATATTGAAAATCTGTGGGTTTATGTACAGGTCCGCCAAACCAGTCTGTTCAATGGAATGTTTCCCGTCAACCAGGAACTCAGAATGGGAATGTCGTTGTTGTATCGTTATTCCCAACGCGTCATGGTTTCGGTGCTATCAGAAAGCAATACGTAAAACTGAACAGTACAA
>ERZ1370068.4362-contig-3439_pt1 | contig 22824 bp, 25 predicted proteins | sample MGYA00561227_ERZ1370068 | MGnify/ENA primary metagenome ERZ1370068 (study PRJEB38410, sample SAMEA6850437) | metagenome | study: Metagenomic assessment of the ecological functions of the soil: analysis of the soil microbiota associated with the...
CTTGCTTCAGAACGCGGGGTTCCAAGGTCACCGACGTCGTGACGAATTCATTCCGCATGCGGTTTGCCGGCGGGTCGGCGCTCCTGCGCCACCACTTCATCCGGCTCGGCTTTGTTCCGGGCTGGATATCGGTCGCGGCGGCCGACTCACTCCAGGAGACGTTTGACAGCCTCGAGCGAAGGCTCAACGCGATTGCGCGAAGAGCGCGGCGAGCTCGCGCTGACGATCCCGATGGCGTGCTTCGTGGCGCGCAAGTGACGCGCGGCTTCCTGTTCACGGTCCCTGGCCTCGCCGCCCTTGCCGCCGCGTTGCTGAGCTCACAGTGGCGATTTTCTGGGCGTCGGACTGGCGGTCGTTTTCCCTGCTCCTCGGCGGCACCGCGTTCAGCAATGCGACTCGGATCGCCCGGTCCCTTCAGCCTCGTCGTCAAGGAATCGGTCCGCGTCGAGGTCGTGGGGCGTGCTCCTCCCCTCTTCCGGCGAGACCGGCTTCCGAGATCGACCTGCGGTAACGGCATTCCGGCGCGGGTCTGCTGATTCACCTGCGGGCAACCCCGGGCGGTCCACGAACCCTGCTGAAAGTCGCCGCAGCCCGGATCAGTGCAGGCTGGAAGAAATCCGGATCGAGATCAACGAGGCGAGGTACGTCAGCTGGGCAGGCACGAAGCTGAAACCAGCCCTGGATAATACGCGCGCCAGCGTTGGTGCTCCTCACTGACCTCAGAGCAGCGGGGTAAACTGGGCCGGCCATGGATCGGGAATCTTCACCCGTCGGCCGCCTCGCATTCCCTGCGACGTCGTCATCATCGGGGCGCGGTCGCTGGCGCTTCGACGGCGATTCTTCCTCAAGCGGAAGATGCCGGGGCTGAAGGTCCTCGTCGTCGAGAAGACGGACCGCTTCGACTGGAAGGTGGGAGAGTCGACGGTCGAGGTCTCGGCGTATTTCCTGACGCGGGTCTTGAAGCAGTACGACCACCTCTCCCGCGAGCAGCTCACCAAGCAGGCGTTCCGCTACTGGTTCGTCAACGACAAGGTCCCGTGCCTGCGGGAGGCCTCGGAGGTCGGACCGACGCAGCTCGGCGCGCACGCCTTCCGTTCCAGCTCGACCGCTCGAAGCTCGACGAGCACCTGCTTGAAGGTCGCCGCGCGAGGAAGGGAGCGAGGTCTGGCGGCCGGCGCGCGTGACGGCCTTTCGAGCTGAACGGAGACGACGGCAACCGCCTGACGGTCGAGCGGGAGGACGGCGCAGCGCGTCGAGGTCGCCGCGAAGTGGATCGTGGACGCGAGCGGGCGCCACGCGATGCTGGCGCGCAAGCGCGGCGGCGTCACGCCGATCGCGTCGCATCCGATCTCCGCGATCTGGGTCCGGTACCGCGGCGTCAAGGACATGGACGGCACGGAGGTCGCTGGGACAGACCCGTCGGATCCCTTCGCGCGCGAGCGTCCTCGCGTCGCGGCGGCTGGCGACCAACCACTTCAACGGCTGGGGCTACTGGATCTGGTTCATTCCGCTGAAGGACGGCGAGACGTCCGTCGGCCTCGTCTGGGACAAGCGGCTCGTCAACCCCGAGGGGACGACGCCGCTCGAGAAGCTGCAGCGCTTCCTGACGGGAACCCGCTGACGCGCGGAGCTCCTCGAGCACGCGACGGCCGATCGACGGCGACTGCCGCTCCTACGGCCATCTCCCCTACTTCGTGGACAAGTTCATCGGCCCGGGCTGGACGTGCGTCGGAGACGCCGGCGGGTTCCTCGACCCGTTCTACTCGCCGGGGCTCGACCAGATGGCGTTCTCCGTTCACACGCGCGTGAGCTGCTGACGAAGGCCCTGTCCGGGGCGCCTGCGGAAGAGATGGACGAAGGCCTACGAGGAGCTACAACCGCTGCTACTCCCGCTTCTTCCGCTACTTCTACGAGTCCATCTTACCAGGACAAGTACTACGTGATGGGCGACTACGACACGATGACGACGGCGTTTCTCCTCGACACCGGCCTCTACTACGCGGCGGCGATCATGCCCGTCTACCGGTGGTCGCACGACCGCCTCGGGGTCCCGCCGTTCTACCAGGACGGCGCCGAGGTCGGCTTCTACCCGATCCGCTTCTACAACCGCCGCCTCGTCTCGATCGCGAAACGCAAGAAGGCGCTCGGCATCTACGGCAACCACAACGCGGGCCGCCGGCCCGGCTTCGTCGGCTTCTCCGTGCGGTCCGCCTTCCTGGTCATGATCGCGCACGGCCTGCTGCGCTGGTGGAAGGCGGAGCTCGCCAACGCCTGGACCTACGTCGTCAAGCCGCGTCCCCTCTCGGTCTCTCGCCGCATCGCCGAGGAAGGCATCCGCTCCACAGATGCTGGAGAGGCGTCCGCGAAAGCAGATCCTCGCTGGGCGCGTCTCGTGCGTCGTGAAGGAGCTGCTCCAGCACGAAGGGGCCGGAGGCGCGTTATCCGGGAGACCGGTGAAAGAGACGCATGAAGGCGGCGACGCCGATCCCCCAGCGCGCCGTTCAAGAGCAGCGCTCCCACGATGACCTGCGGGCTTCCATCCGCCGCCGGCTGGCTGACCCTTCAGAGCGGAAGGACGACCAGCAGCGCGACGAGCGCTCGGCGCGACCGCGCCGATGATCAGAGCGCGAGGAGCCAGTAGAGCGCGACCCCTGCGTACCGCTGCGATCACGAGCCACAGCAGGATTCCCCAGCACGCCTCCCCAGAAGCGCGAGCGAGAGAACCGCCGGAACACCGGAGCGGCGGCACCGGGATCGAGCGCATAGGCCGCGCGCGGCGAGCGCGCCCGCGGCGTGAAGGATCGCCAGCAGCCCCTGATGGAAGACCAGCGTCGAGAAGAAGCCCGCCAGGAACGCCTTGAACCACGACCATCTCGACGTCCCGCCTCTCCATCGAATGGCCGGCGCGGACGGGATGTATCTTACCGGTCCATGAAGCTCGAGACGTTCGCGCTGGAGCGGTGGATGACGGCGCTGGGAGACGAAGACTCCGTTCGACATCGCCGAGAGCGGCATCTTCCCGATGAGCGTCCGGGAGCTGCTCGACCTCGAGCCCGCAGGAGAGCGCGAGCGCGACGCTCGACGCGTCTCCTCGACCTGCGGCTGGGTTACAGCGAGGCGCCGGGGACGCTGGAGCTGCGCTCGCTCGATCGCGGCGACCTATCGCGACACGGGTCCCGGAGGAGATCCTCGGTCACGACCGGCGCGATCGAGGCGAACTTCCTCCTCTTCAACGTTCTGCTCGAGCCGGGCGACCACGTCGTCGCGGTGCTATCCCGCCTACCAGCAGCTCTACAGCGTGCCCGCGCGCCATCGGCTGCGACGTCGTCGCTCTGGAAGCTCCGGCCGGAGACGGATTCCGCTTCGACCTGGACGAGCTCGAACGGCTCGTGACGCCGCGCACGCGGCTGATCGTGATCAACACGCCCGCACAACCCGACCGGCTCGATGCTCTCCGCCGAAGAGCTCCGACGGATCGACCGGCTCGCCTCGCTCCGTCGGGGCGCGGGTCCTCGTCCGACGAGGCCTACCGGTGGCTCGAGATCCCCGGCGGCGAGCCGCTGGCGCCGCCGATGCGGAACCTCGGCGGCGCCAGCATCAGCGTCGGGACGCTCTCGAAGCCCTTCGGGCTGCCGGGCCTGCGGATCGGCTGGATCGCCGGACCGGCGGACCTCGTCGCGAAGTGCTGGGCCGACGCGCGACTACGCTTCGCTCTCTCCCGGAAAGCTGAACGACGCGCTCGCCGTGCTCGCGCTGCGCCACCGCGAGCGAATCGTCGAACGCACGCGGAGCCATTGTCCGCGCGCAACCTCGGGACGGCCAACGCGTGGTTCGCCGAGCACTGCCGACGTCGTGTCCTGGACGCCGCCCGAGGAGGGCTCCTCGCCCTGATGCGTTACGCGCTCGACATCCCGTCCCTCGACCTCGCCAATCACCTCGCGGCGAAATACGGGCGTCATGCTCGCGCCGGGCTCCGCCTTCGGGGTCGAGCACCACCTGCGGATCGGGATCGGCCAGGAGCCGGCCACCTTCGCGGGAAGGCCTGCGCCGGACCTCGGCATGCCTGACGGATCCCGCGAGCCGCCGGCACTCCCATGAGAGCGCTGATCCGTCATCCCTTCGCTCTCCCGTCATCCGAGCGCAGTGAAGGATCTGCTCGTCCAACCAGGGCAGATCCTTCTTCGCTCAGCCCCTCAGAGCCTGATGCCACCCTGCTCTACGGCGTCGGATCCACCGACCCGGTGACGTTCTCGCTGGCGACCCTCACCTTGACGACAGTCGGGCTGTTGCCACCTACATCCCCGCCCGCCGCGCCGCCCGCATAGACCCGCTCGTCGCGTTAAGACACGACTAGATTCCAGATTCCAGGTTCAGATTCCAGATCTACCAGGCGTCGGCGCCGGCGCGGGCACTGGCCGTCCTGGGAGCTGGACCTCGCCGGAGAGGCCGATGGCGCCGATGGTCTTGCCGTTCATCGACGAGGGACGCCGCCTTCCACCGGGACGGCGCGCCTTGCCAGGCCGAACGCGCGAAGGCCGTCGTCCCCGCCAGCGGCGAGCATTTCCTGGAAGGCCTTCGTCGGGCGTGAAGAGGGCCGCGGAGCGCGCCTTGTCGATGGCCACGGCGACGCTGCCGGTCTGCGTGCCGTCCATCTTCTCGAAATAGACGAGGTGCCCGCCGGTGTCCACGACCGCCACGGCCATGCGTCCAGCCGTTCTTCGCGCGCCTCTGACGATCGCCGCCGCCGCGGCCTTCTTCGCGTCTTCTCGGAGCCGACCGGCATTCCGTAGGGTTCAGGCATTGGCGCTCCTTGGCGGCAGCCCGTCGGGAGCGAGGGGCAGCTCCCGCAAGCGCGGATTCCCGTCGCGGCGAAGATCGAGCCGCCGACCGCCGGCGCGAGACCGACGATCGGGGTCTCGCCCGCTCCGGCCGGGGAAGGTCCTTGCGTTCGAGGATCACGGTCTCGATCAGCGGGACGTCCGTGAAGCGCGGGACGCGATACTGCGAGAAGTGCGGGTTGGTGATCCGTCCGTTCTCGAAGCGGATCGCCTCGAAGAGCGCGCCGCCGATTCCCTGAACGATCGCACCCTCGACCTGGTTGCGGAGGCCGTCGGGGTTGACGACCGACGCCGCACTCGAAGCGCTGCGACGACGCGGCGGATCCGCACCTGGCGGGACGAGCGGTCGACCTCACACCTCGGCGCAGGTCGCGACGTAGCCGCCTTTCTCGACTCCGCCCGCGATGCCGAATCCCACGCCCGGCGCTGCCTTCTGCGCGCTCCAGCCGAACTTCTCCGCCGCCGCCTCGAAGACCGCCTTCAACCTCGGATCGGCGAGGTTCTTCAGCGGAACGCGAGCGGATCCATGCCGGCGGCGTGCGCGAGCTCGTCCATGTGGTCTCGCGGGCGAAATGGTTCGCGGTCGCCGCGAGCGCCGCGGTAGGAGCCCTGTCGCAGCGGCGACTTTGACCGGATGGAACTGGATTCTCTGGTTGGCGATCCGATAGGGGCGTCGAGATCGCCGCCGGGCCGGAGTTGTGAGTTGTGGAACTCCCAGCGCCGTGATCGTGCCGTCGCGGCGGGCGCCGCTCGCGACCTCGATGACGCCGGCCGGACGGAAGTACGCCCAGGTGAACTCCTCCTCGCGGGTCCAGACGACCTTGACGGGCTTGCCGGCGGCCTTCGCGAGGCGCGCCGCCTCGATCGCCGCGTCGCCCGTGTGCTTGCCGCCGTAGGCGGAGCCCGTGTCGGGACCTGACACGCGCACCTTCTCGCGCGGAGATGCGGAACGCCTCGGCAAGCTCGTCGCGGACGCGCGAAGGGGCGCTGCGTCCCGGTCCAGACTGTCAGCCTTGTCGCCCTTCCACTCCGCGACCGCGGCCCGCGGCTCCAGCGGCGCGTGCGCGATGTACTCGACCGTGTAAGTCTGCGAGAGCTTCACGTCGGCGGACGCCATGCCCTCCTCGACCGAGCCCTTGACTCGCGCCTCGCTCGCCGCTCCGCCGGTCTCCTCGTTCTTCTTCAGGTATTCGAAGAGGTCCCTGCTCGGACGGCTGCGGCGGCATCGCTCCACTTGCGCCTTGAGCGCCGGCGGCCGCGCGCTCGGCGGTCCAAGAGTCGGGCGCGGCGACGCCGACGAATTCGCCGTCCCGCAACGACCTTGACGCCCGGGATCTTCTCGGCTTCGCTGCGAATCGAGCGAGACGAGCGTCGCCTTGAAGCCCGCGGGCCGCAGCACCTTGCCGTGCAGCATCCCGGGCGAGAGAGGTCGCGACGTGTACGCGTGCGTGCCGGTGACGAAGTCGCGCCCGTCCACCTTCGCGCACCGTCGTGCCGGCGATCTTCCAGTCGCGGACGCGGGTGACGGCGAGGTCTCCACGCTCGACGACCTTGACGAGGTTCTGCCCGCGCGTCAGCTCGCCGTAGCCGAGCGACCTTGCGCGCCGCGGCGATTCGTGACCTTTCCGCCGTCGGCCACGAGCGCCGCGCGCTCCACGCTGCCAGCGCTCCGCCGCGAGATCGATCAGCTCCTCGCGCGCCGTCGCCGCGACGGCCCGCAGCTGCGACCCCATCGTCGGCGTCGTGCGGCTGCCGAACGTCCCCGCATCCCAGGGAGTGCGGTCCGTGTCGCCCATGACCATGCGGATCGGCGTCCACCGAGAGCGCGCAACTCCTCGGCGACCTGCTGCGCGAGCGACGTGCGGATGTTCTGCCCCATCTCGACTTTTCCCGTAAACACCGTGACGCGTCCGTCCTCTCCGATATGGAGCCAGGAGGGGATGTCCCAGGGCAGGCTCCGGCTGCCCCGCGGCCGCCCGGTCTCCTGCGCCGCGCGTGCGCGGGGCAGCGAGGCAAATCAACAGGCCGCCGCCAAGAACCCTCAGGAAGCGCGCGCCGTTCCATGTCGAACCAGTGCAGCCGGCCGTCCACCTCGTGCTGGAGGATCTCGAGGTCGAGGTCGGACTGCCCGTTCTTCTTCATGACTTCTTTCGCATGGTCCTGCGCCGCCAACTTCACCGCGGCCAGGATCACGCGGATACGTCCCGCACCGGCAGATGTTGCCGGTCAGGCCGCCGGCGATGTCCTCCTCGGCGGGATCCGGGTTTTTCTCGAGCAGGCCGACCGTCGCGACGATCATTCCCGGCGTGCAGTAGCCACACTGGAACGCCTCGACTTCGAGAAACGCGGCCTGGACCGCGATGGAGCGCGCCCGTTGCGTGCCAGCCCTTCGATCGTCGTGATCTTCTTCCCGACGGCCTCGGAGACCTGCCGTGCGGCACGAGCGCGACGGCCGTCCGTCGAGGAGGACCGTGCACGCGCCGCATTGTCCCTTCGCCGCAGCCGTACTTCGGTGCCCGTCAACTGCAGCCGGTTGCGCAGACAGAGAGAAGGACTCTCTTCCGGCGGCGCGTCCCACGCGTCGCTGCGTGCCGTTCACGACGATGTTCAGCGCACCATGCGCGCCTCTCTCTCATCCAGGCGGGGATTATAGAGGCTGCATTAGACTCCGACCGATGTCCCGCGCGCCGGCGAAGCGTGATCTTCTTCGCCTCCTCGTGGCACTTCCCGGATGCCGGCATGCTCTGGTCCCGCCCTGCTGGCCGCCTCCAACCGCCGGTTCCCTGAAAGTTTTGGTGGACGCGGGAGAGGTCCGGCACGAGGAGTCGAAGTCCCGGACGCCTTCGAGTGGGTGCTGCCGGAGAGCGCTGGCGGACGCTTGCGCGCCTGTCCTGGACACTCAACGGCCCGCTCCGCGGAGACGCCTCGCTCGTCGCGGGCTCCGTGCCTTCCGGCGGCGGGTCCGCGCTGCTCGGTCGGACGCGCGACGCGGCGGTTCGTTCCGCGGGGACGGGCGCCGCGGAATTCTTCGACGAGGACTGGAAGCTCTCCTCTCCGGGCGCCGGATCGCGCCTGCGCCTGCGGCTGGACCCGGTTGGGGCGTTCTTTCTCTCCGACTTGCGTGTCGTGCGGCTCGATCCGAGGGCGGACGCGGTCCTGCTGCTCTGATGTTCGACACGACAAGGCGCGACGCGCTCGGGCTCTATGGCTGCACCCGACCCGTCGAGGCCCCAACCTCGACGCGATCTTCCGGAGCGCCTGGAAGGCCAGACCGCGCCTACGCGCCGGCCTCCTGGACGATCCCCTCTGTCGCTTCTCTTCTGACCGGGCGCGTCCCCGCCGTCCAGGAGGTTCGGACGGAGCGCCGCTCGGCATCGTCCCCAGGCATGGCCACGATCGCGACGGACTTACGCAAGGCGGGCTGGTCCACGGCGGCCTTCATCGCCAGCCCGACGCTCCATGCCGGCAACGGTTTCGCCGAGGGCTTCACGACTTTCACACGACGCCGTACGACCCCTCCTCGATCACGCTGCCGGGCGGCGATACGGCGCGGCGCGCGCCGAAGTGGCTCGCGTCGCGTCATCGGGGCGAGCCCTTCTTCCTTTCCTCCTCCTGATGGACCCGCACGACCCGTACACCCCCTCCCGATCGGACGCGCGGGACGACGCCGTTCGATCCCGACTACAAGGGTTCGTTCACCGGCGACGGATTCGCAGTCTTCAGATCGGCAAGCTCCCGCGCCCGTCGGAGCGGGACATCCGGCACCTGGCGGCGCTCTACCACGACGAAGTTCGCTACGCGGACTCGAAGATCGGAGAGCTCTGGAACGCGCTCGACGCGGACGAGAAGAACGCGCCGCGGTCGTCTTCACCTCCGATCATGGCGAAGAGTTCTGCGAGCACGGCGGCTGGAAGCACGGACCGTGCGCTCTTCGACGAGGAGTGCTCCGAGTGCCCGCTGCTCATTCGTCCCCGGGCCGGGCGACCGATGCCGGCGGCGCCGGCGGACGCGCTCGCCTCGCTCCTCGACCTGCTTCCGACGATCGAGGCGCTCGCCGGCGTTCCGGCGCCCCGCGCGCCCTCTGGACGGGCGCAACCTGCTCGAGCGCGGCGCGCCCGAGCGCACGCCGCTTCCCGCGATCACGATGCGTCACCGGCGGCGGCGCCCGCGCGGCCGTCCTGCACCGAGGATCCAAGCTCTTCTTCTTCGATCGGCTCGCGACGCGGGATTCCCGACGGAGAAGGAAGGACCCGGACGGCTGGCTCCCTCGCGCGGCGGCTGCCGGATCTGCTGCCCGCCCTCGGCCGGTTCGACCTCGGCGCGGACCCGGGCGGAGACGAGGCTCCTTCAATCGCACGACGGCTCCTTCGCCGCCGGGCTGGCGCGCGGTGGAGCTGCGGCCATCGCAGGAACACACGAGGGTCTCGAGCTGCGTTTCCTCGGAGCCGTCGACTCGCCGCCCCTGCGCATCAGGGTGGGGCCTGCCGCCCGGGACTGGCGTGGAGCCGTTCGCCCTGGAGACGATCCGGACAGCTTCGCCTGGCGCCCGACGCCGGCAGGCGGCGTCCTGACCGCCACGCTTCAACATCGCCGCCGACGTGGACGGCTTCCTGATCACCGGTCCCGGAGTCGGACCTGGAAGATGACCAGTGGAATCGAACGTCTGCGCGGACCTGACGCTCGCGGCAACGAAGACACTGACCTCCGGCCGCGCGGAAGACATCACCGAAGGCCGCCGTCGGGCCGCGCTCCCCGCTTCGAGCGCCACGGCCACTGCGCCGGCGTCTTCGTGTGGCGAGCGCCGCGCGCAGGGCGGGGTCGCGCCGGAGCCGACCGACAGAGGCAATCAAAAAGCTTCGTGCCCTCGGATATCTTCACCGACCAGAACAAACTGCTGGATTTAGGGGCCTGAGCGAAGAGAAGCGGATTGAAACCGTCTCGCAAGGCGCGGCAGGTCTGCCGAGCGTCGCGGCGCGCCTGCCCCGGGGCGTTTCGGTGGTCGTACCCGTTCATGGCACGGGGGACGTCCTCGACGAACTTGTCGGCCGGGTGGCTTCCGTTCTCTGGCGGAGTATCGGCGCGACCGTGGGAAGTCATCCTGGTCAACGATGGGAGTCCCAGAGTTGCTGGCGGCGCATCGAGGACCTGGCGCGGCGGCACGCCAATGTCCGGGGGATTGACCTGACGCGCAACTACGGGCAGCACAACGCGCTCCTGTTGCGGCCTGCGGGCGGCGGCCTACGACACCACCGTTACCATGGATGACGACCTCCAGCACCCTCCCGAGGAGATCCCGAAGCTCCTCCCCTGCGGGAGGAGGGTGGGACGTCGTGTACCGGCACGCCCGGCGAGGCAACGGCAGCCCTTCTGGCGCCGGGTCGCGCCTCGATGCTGGTCCGCATCGCGTCTCGCGGGAGCGATCGGTTGGAAGAGGGCCAGAGGGGTCAGCGCCTTTCGCGCGGTCCGCACCGAAAACCGCCGCGCGTTCGCGCAGTTTCCGCGGACCCTTCGTCTCGCTCGACGTGCTGCTGAGCTGGTCGACCGACCGCGCCGCGCGTCGAGGTCAGGCACGAGGCGCGCAAGTCGGGGCCTCCGGCTACAGCTTCTGGAGGCTCGCCTCTCATGCCGCCGACATGATGACGGGGTTCTCGGCGTGGCTCCTGCGGCTGGCGAGCGTGGTCGGATTCGGCTTCACGCTCTTCGGCCTGGCCGTCCTGGCCTACGTCATCGTCCGCTATGTCGTGGCGGGCGGAAGCGTGCCGGGCTTCCGTTCCTGGCCTCCATCATCGCGATCTTCTCCGGGCGCGCAGCTCTTCGCCTCGGGAATCATCGGGGAGTACCTCGCGCGCATGCATTTCCGGTCGATGGAGCAGCCGGTCTATCGTGGTCCGTCAGGACGACGCCGGAGGGATCGACCGAGGACGGGCCTTGACCGAGATCCGGACAAGCGCTCTGCTCCGTCGGAAGCGGACAGCCTGCGAGCGCCTTCCGATCTCCTCTACGGCCCGCTGCGAGCGTGGTTCCGAGGAATGCCCGAGGATCGGCGCGCGGAGTATTGGCTCGACGAGATCCGATCGGCGCTCTCGGGCCCGGGGGCCGCGGCGCTCGTGGCGCGCGCCGACGGCAGGGACGGCGAGGCCTGGCCATAACCGCCGACCAAGGCCTGGGAGACGCGAGTGCTCGGCCGGCGCATCACGGGAATCCGGTATCTCGCCGCCGCCGGAGAGCTCTTCGAGCGGGCGTCGATTCTCGAACGGCTTCTCGACGAGGCGGCGCGGCAAGCCGAGGATCTCGGCGCGGAGTGTCTCGTCCACAGGAGCTACGCGGACGACGCTCCCGCCATCCACGCGCTCGAGCGGCGCGGGTTTCTCCTCATGGATACGCTCGTCGACTACCGCTTCGACTTCCCGCGCAAGCGAGCTTCCCAGTCTCCTCGCGCTTGCCGCCAGACGTCCGGGTGCGCCTGGCCACGCGAGAAGACCTGGAGGGCCTGATCGAAGTCTCCCGGCGCGCCTTCCCCGCTCACTCGGGCCGATTTCATTCCCGACGAGAGGATTCCTCACTCCGACGCGGTTCGAATCTACGAAGTGGATCCGGTCAGCGTGGTGGAAGGATTCGCGGACTGGGTCCTGGCGGCGGAGTGCCGCGGAGCCGTCGTCGGCTACTCGACGTGGAAGAAGCCTTCGGAGATCGAACGCCGACACGGGCTCGCGCTCGGACACTAGTGATTATCGGGCGGTCGTCCCCCGAGCATGCCGGCCACGGGCTCTTCCGCGCCGCCATGAGCCCTGGAAGGCATGCGGCTGTTGGCGGGACACGCGCGATCGTCGAGGTGCCGACGCACACGCCGCTAACGTCCCCGTGCAGCGCGCTTTCACCTCGCTCGGCTGGAAGGGCGGACGCCCGCCATGGCTTTCACCGCTGGTCAGAAGCCTTGGGCGCGCCCGCCCGCCCGGTGCGATCCCGCTTCCAGCAGAGCCTGCCGGGGCGGGAGCAGGGAGTACATGCTCCGGGCCGATCGCGAGCAGCCATCTCTCCGGCGACGGTGAGTTCACGCGGGCCTGCCACTCCTCGAGGGGTCACTCGGCGTCCCGCCGGCGCTCCTGACGACTTCCTGCCACCGCATGCGCTCCGAGATGGCGGCGCTGTTGCTGCGCATCGCTCCGGAGACAAGTCGTCCTCCCTCCTTCACCTTCGTCTCGACGGCCAGCGCCTTCAGTCTTGCGCGGCGCCCGTCCCGTGTTCGCCGATATTCACCCTGACACTCAACCTGGACGGAGCCGGCTGGAAGGTCTCACTGACGCCGCGCGCGGGCCGTCGTCGCGATGCACTACGCCGGCGTGGGATGCAGATGGACGCCATCCTGAAATCGCGGAAATCGCAGCGGCGCATGGCGTCGTCGAGGACTGCAGCGCAGTGGCTTGTTGACCGATACAGGGAAGTTTCTCGGCACGTTCGGCTGCCTGGCCACGCAGAGCTTCCACGAAACGAAGAACTTCATGTGCGGAGAGAGGCGGCGCGCTCCTGGTCAACGACCTTCGGTACATCGAGAGGCGGAAGTCCTCCGGGAAAAGGGACCTACCGCACCCGTTTTCCGCGGCGAGTGAACAAGTACACGTGGGTGGACATGGGGTCGAGCTATCTCCCATCGGATCTGCTCGCCGCGTTTCTCTGGCCCAGCTCGAGGCGCGGGGAGAGATCCAGGCCCGGCTTGCCGGCGGATCTGGGAGCGCTACGCCCGCGGGGCTCCGCGACTGGGCCGGCGACCGGGGAGTCCGGCTGCCCGCCGTGCCCGCCGACCGCGAGCAGCCCTTCCACATGTTCTACACTGATTCTCCCTTCGCGGGAATCGCGCCGGGGCCTGATCGCGCATCTCAAGGAGAGGCATCTCGCCGTCTTCCACTATCTCCGCTGCATCTCTCGGCGATGGGCCGGAGCTTCGGCGGAGCGCCGAGAAGCTGTCCGGTCCACCGAGGATCTGAGCGATCGCCTCCTGACGGCTCCCCTTCTTCAACGACCTGACCAAGGAGGAGCAGGCCCCGCGTCCATCGGCGCGATCCGCGACTTCCAGGGCCTCCCCACGCAACCGGCAGGACCTGACCCCGGCGTGCGAAGCGACTCCCCGCCGGCGCCCACGTTCCCGGATGAAGGGCCGGGGCTCCTGTTCGCCGGTCAAGGACGGCGCACTTCTGGTTCACGCACCCGGCGGCTCGCGATCCGCGAGGCCGCCCGGGGCTACGTCCCGGAGCGAGGGCCGCGCGCGGGTCCTGGATTTCGGCTGTGGGGACGGCGAGGTCCTGATGGAACTCTCGGCGATTCTCGCGCCGTCGGTCTCGACCCGAGGGTGAACGACCTCTCTCTGGCGCAGCGCCGCGGCGCTGCACGCGCCTGGTGGCCGCCGCGGGAGACCTCCCTCCGTTCACGCGGTGCTTCGACCTGGTCGGCCTCTTCGACGTCGTCGAGCACGTTGCCGAGCGACACGGACCTCCCTTCGCGGCGCCGCGCCGCGCTGGCCTGTCCCGGCGGTTTCATCCTGCTGACGGTGCCCGCCGGACCCGAGGCTCTGGAGCAAAGTTCGACCGATACGCCGGACACTACCGAGGTACACCGTCGCGCGCTCGAGGGTCTGCTCCGCGACTCGGGGGCTCGAGCAGGTGCGCCTTCTTCCGCTCTTTCGCACCCTCTGGCCTCTGGCGCGAATCAACGCCCTCCTTGGCCAGCAACGGGAAGTGGAGGACGCAGGGCGCAGTATCGGGTCGGCGGAGTCTGGAACGGGTTGTTGCGCGGCGCGCTCGCCGTCGAGCGACAGATCTTCCGAGCGTCGGAGCGGGAACCGGCACCTCCTGGCTCGCCATCGCTCGAACACCGGCGGACCCCGCCGCGGCCGGCAACCAATCCAAAGGGCTCACCGTGCCGTAGGGTCGCCGGGCCCGGATCGCGGCGAAAACGCCGAGGACGGCTGCGAGGAGAACCCCGGCCAGGCAGGCGCCGAGAGCAGGGCCCCAGGGCGGCGGGCGGTAGTGGAGTCGGATCTCGTGACGTCCGGGCTCCAGCCGGAACCCGACGAAGGCGTTGATTGACTCGGACGATCGGGAGGCGTCCCGTTTCGTCTCCCGCGTTCCAGCCCGGCCACGCCGGAATCGAAGTCGCCAGAAGCACCCGAGAGGCCGCCGTCGCCGTGATCAGCAAGTCGGGCCCGCTCGAACGCAACGAGAGTCGCGCCTGGCCGTTCGCGGTCTCTCCTCGCGCGGATCCCTCGCCGTCCGGATCCGACAGCCCAGGCCCGCTCTCGAAGTCGGTCTCCCGGGCCATCTGGGCGATCCGGGCATTGCGCTCCGGCTCGAAGCGGACGCGCCGCGGGACGAACACGCGCTCGAGAGCGCGCGGGTTCTCGAAAATGGCCATCTCCCGATCGCGTCCGCGCTCCAGCCACCCCGACGGCGCCGGATCACCGGGCGAGGCGATGGCAAAGCGCGCGTTGAGCAGAGAGAGGAAGGGCCGGGTCAAGTCCTCGACCCGTGTGTAGGAAGCGTGCTGGGGCTGGCACCAGAGCGGAAAGGTCTCCGCGAAATCGGCCAGAACGAAGGGTTCCGTAGCCGCGCACATCCTCGAGTCCGTAGAGCGTGGCGGTGTTGGGACGCAGGATGTCGCGCGGGAGCGACGATGCGGTACGGCGCGCCACCCGCGGAAGCGTCTGGAGCGCGCGCAGGGGTGGCGTGACCGCGCCGGCCGGAAGCGTGGGGTAGACCCCGTTCATCTCGGCATGAGCGCTCCACGACGAGCAGGAGAAGGGCGAGTCCGCCAGCTGCGTGCCGGAGAGAGTCCGCACCAGCGCCACCGCGGCGAGCAAGGCGAGCGGAATGAGCTGCGCGACGAGCGAGTCGAGGACGAAGGACCCGGGAGGCTCCGATCCTCAAACACGCCGCGTGAGAGAGGACGAAGGAGAGGACCAGAAGCGCCAGGACCGCTACGGACGCGAGCGCGATCGGACGTCCGGGGCTTCGCTGAATCTCCTCAGCTCCAAGAGCCGCGAGTCCCGCCAGGCCGAGCGGCGCGAGGAAGACCAACCGGTAGTTCAGCGCGACGTCGAACCCGGGAAGGGCGGAGGTGACGTCGGAGAGGAGTGGAGCGCTCGCCCGTAAGCGAGGCCGGCGAGGTAGAAAGACCAGAAGAGGACGCGCCCCCGGCGGGAATCCTCGCGGGTGAACGGAAGGCGAGCGAGGGCCAGAGGGAAGAGAAGCGCGCGCCCGAATAGCCCAGCGGCATGCCCGAGCCGTCCTGGCGCCAGCCTTGGACCGGACTCTGCCCGTAGATCCCGTGCGCGAACGGGAGGACCGCTGGCAGGAGGCGCCGCGGCGGACTCCGGGGCGGAGACCGACTGTCCGCGCTGCTTACCCGAAGGCGGGCCCGCGGCCCGAAGCGCTGGTAGATGGCCGTGCGTGAGGAGCGCATCGAGCAATGGGAGAAGCAGCGGCGCCCGGCAGCAGCGCGAGAAGCCCCGCGATGAGCGCCGCGCCGAGCGGGCGGAAGGGAGCGCCGCAGCCGGCTCGCGATCTCCCAGACGAAGTAGGCCGCTCCCCGCCAGGCAGTGAAAGAAGCTTTCCGCATGCCCTCCGGCGATGCCAGAAGCAGTGCGATGACCGCGAGGGCGGCGGAAGCCGCTCCCGGCCGCCGTGCCAGACGGCGCAGACTCAGAGGAGCAGGGGAAGGTCGAGATCGTGGGCCCGATGGCAAAGCCGTCCCAGAAGAGAAGACAGGTCGAGAATCCCCAGGCGACCGCGCCCATGAGAGCCGGGAGCCAACGACAAGCTCGTGGTCCCGGAAGAACAGGAAGGCGCAGAGGAGCGCGAGAAAGAGCGTGAACGTGCAGGAGAAGAGGAACGAATGCTCGACGGGCAGAAAGATTCCGAGCCATGTGCCCGGATGGAAGAAGGCGTCTCCCACGGCGGGAAAGAGCGGGCTCCCGGCGAGGACGAAGCGATTCCAGAAGGGGATTCTCCCGTTCACGAGCGACTCGCGGACGGCGCTTCTCCAGGGCAGGTTGGCGAAGGCAATGTCCGAGAGGATCGGATTGCGCACCGGACCGATCGCCTGTGCCTCCGGCGTGTGCTTCCAGGGGTCGTGCCCGTAGTAGAGATCCGCCGGTCCGTAGACACCCCGGTCAGGAAGGCCTTTCCCGCGAAAGCCAGCGGGAGAACCGCCAGGACCAGACCGGTGCCGCGCGACACCGACGCCACGAAGCGGTTGGCGAGAAAGAGGACGAGCGACACCGCGGCGGCGTACGTCAGCCAGGAGGAGGAGCGTCTCGGCTTTCAGCGGCGGGGCCTCCGCTGAATTCTAGCGTAGCGTCGGACGCGCTCATTGCGGTGAGTGAGAGGATACTGATTCGGAAAAAAGGAGACACGATGATGACATCCCGATCCCTGATTGCTGGCGGACTTCTCCTGGTGGCCGGCCTCGCGTCCGGCCCAGATGCCCCGGCGCCGCGAGGCTCCGCCACCCGCCGACGCCCTCTCGGTGGATTCGATCGTCGCCAGCGCTCTACGCTTCCGTCAGCCACGCCCCGGACGCGTCGCCCGACTTCGAGAGGATGCGCGGCATCTTCCTGTACGTCGGGATGCTCGTCCCTCCCGCCAAGCCCGGCGAGGAGATCCAAGGTCACCGACGTCGACCGGATTCGCCGGAGCGCTACCAGAAGGGCGTCGACGCCCGCAAGGAGAAGAGCGAACCCGGCTACGGGCTTCTTCGAGCGCGAGATCGGCGCGCCGCACGGACTGCTTCGGCAACGTCTGCCAGATCTTCTCGACCTACGAGTCGCGCCACGCCGTCGCCGACGCCGCTCCCTTCCAGCGCGGCATCAACTCGATCCAGCTCGTCCGCGACGGCGAAGCGCTGGTGGATCGCCTCGGTCGCCTGGGACACCGAGAGCCGGAGAATCCGATTCCGGCCCAGTACCAGCCCGCGAAATAAGTTGTGAGGGCGCAAAAAAACCCCGGGGTCGGAGGTCGGCCCCGGGGTAGGAGGAAGGGAGGGTGAGAGATTTCACCCCACCCGGCGTACGCAGTTAACTCTCGGAAACTTCTCCGTGAGCGGCCTTCCCCGGCCGTGTTCGGCTGGCGCCTGGAACAGTGAAATAGAACGTGGACCCGGAGCCCAGCCTGCTCTCGGCCCAGATTCTTCCCCGTGCGCCTGGATGATGGACCTCGAGATGAAGAGCCCGAGTCCCAGACCGTGGCTCTCGCCACGCCCGACCTTGCTGTACGGATTGAAAATGCGCTCGAGGTCGGTGTCCGCGATCCCCGTCCCGTGTCTCGAACAGCGAATTGAACCTGGCGCTCCTGCCGGGCCGCCGTCACCGAGATCTGCCCGCCCCTGGGCGTGATCTTGATCGCGTTCGAAAAGAGGTTTGAGAGGACCTGGAAGATACGGTCCTGGTCGACTCGAACCGGGAGGTCCTTGCCCGGAAGCTTCGCCTCCAGGGAGAGGGCCCGGGCGGAAGCGATCGGGCGAAACACTCTCACGGCCTCCTTCACGATCTCGGAGGCGTTGCGCCTGTTGAAGACGACGTGAAACCTGCCCGCTCGCAGCCGCGCAAGATCCAACAGATTCGAAATGCGCCTGTCCATCTGGCCGGCGACCCGCCTGACATTGTCCAGTCCCTCGGAGCTGACGTGGCTCTGGCTCGCCGCCACTCTCCGCGTGCGCGGAAAGGACGCTCAGGAGACTCTTCATGTCGTGTCCGAAAACGGCGAGCGACTTCTCCCGCTCCGCCAGCGTCTCGGCGGCGGCGTCGCGGGCGCTCTCTGCTCCCGGAGGAGCGGCGTGGGAGCTCTCCTCCCGCTCAGCGGCCAGACGGGCGTCGCCCGCTGGCGGGCCCTACGGAGCCGGACGGCGGCCCGGGGGCGGCCGCGAGCCTGCCGGCCGATCTGGTCGACCAGGCGGCGCTCGCTCCGAAAGCCGTCATCGGTCCGGGAATGAGCGCTCCTGCGGGGCGGCTCTGGAGAGATCTTGATCTTCATTCTCAAGTCCTGGTTCCGCTCAAACTACTCCCGCGGCGGGGCCGGCGGAAATCGTTTGATCGAAGATGACACTGATACGTGGGAAACGATCAGTCGCCGCCCGGAATCGGAGGTAGCCGAGCCGAGACCCCACCTTCGCCTGTATCTTCTTGATGACACTGCAGGTTTGCGTGCAGGCGCGGGTCGCGCGCTTCAAGCTGTGGCCCTCGTGTCTTCAGTTTTCGCTTTCCCGGCGTCGGTTATAGAATTCCGATCGAACGCAACGAGGTTCAATCCGAGCATGTGATGAGTGGGAGACTCACGAGCTTGGCTGTTCACCGTCTCCCGAGTACAATTCTGAGCAACGCTCGGGTCGAGACGGTTCGAGGATGAGAGAGGGTAATGGAGCTCCGGCATCTTCGATACTTTGTCGCTGTCGCTGAAGAGCTTCACTTCGGGCACGCGGCGAGCCGCCTGCACACTTCCCAGCCTTCGCTGAGCCAGCAGATTCGGAACCTCGAGCGCGAGCTCAAGGTGCAGCTGCTCGTCCGAACGAAACGCCGCGTGGAGCTCGCGCCCGCGGGCCAGCGGTTCCTGGAGGAGGCTCGCGACATCCTGGCCGCGGCCGACCGCGCCGTCGGACTGGCGCGGGAGACGGCCCGCGAGCAGTCGCACAAGCTCGTCATCGGAATCTACCCCGAGACGGATTGGCGCCTCCTGGGCAGGGCCCTGCGTCTCTTTGCCGAGCACGTCCCTTCCGTCGAGATCCTCTTCGAGAATCTCACGCCGGAGGCGCAGGTCGAGGCCCTTCACGAGGGGCGCATCGACCTGGGATTCGTGGTGCTACCGATGGAGGTGGAAGGCCTGGCCAGTGAATCGACCGGGCGCGTCCGGATGATGGTCGCGCTTCCGGAAAAGACATCCGATGGCCCGCGAGCGCCACGCTCCGGCTCGAGAAGTTGTCGAAGGAGGCCTACACGCTCTGGCCCCGGCATTTTTCGCCGGCTTCCTATGACCAGCTCCTCGCGGTCTTCCGGCGAGCCGGCTTCGGGCCGCCGATCACCATGGAGGGCGATCTGCCTTCGACGCACACCGTCCTCGGCATGATCGCGGCCGGCCTGACGATCGCTCTCGTCGACCTCGTCGCTGCGTCAGATGGCCGCGCCGGGGTCGTTTTCCGCGCGCTCGCCGGCCAGGGCATCTTCACCGAGACGGGTGTCATCTACCGGCGAAACGATCCGTCGCCGATCCTGGCCTCCTTCCTCGCACGAGCTGAGAGCGACGATCCGCTGGCACGCATCCGCCCCGGCCGACGCCCAGCCGCAGCCGAAAAAGCGCCGCGCCGCCGGAAGACCGCGAGTCTCCCTGGTCGCGCGGCTGGCGCCGCCGGTCCTGGAAGAAGCTGAAGTCCCGATCTCGACAGGTTCCTAGGGCTCGAGCAGACCGTGTAATGGACCGAGCGCGAGTCGAAGCGCGCCAGAGCTGGCGCCGCCTGCTCGGGCACGACGGCCTTTTCCGGGTCGTCGCCGGCGAATCGGCGCACGGCGTCCATGGACTCGAAGAGAGTCAGCGTGACGAACTCCGCCCCCTCGGGCACTTCGCGGCGAAGCAGGTAGGCGCCCCGGTAGCCCTCGACGCGATGAGATTCCCGGCAGGATCTCGCTCGCAACAGGTCTTCGTACTGACTCGCGTTCTCCGCTGTGGTCACACTGTGCCAGAGTCGGGCGATGATCATGGCTCCTTCGGAACCGCGCGGAGAAACCGCGCAAACCAGTTGACCGCCATCTCCTCGGCCCAGTAACGGACTGCCCGAGCTGGAGACGAAGCCGACGTGGCCGCCCGGGGCGTCGTCACGAGAGTCACGGCGGAGGATGACGCCGCCTCGCACACGGGGAAGTACGGAAGCGGGAAGAAAGGGATCGTCTTCGGCCGAAAGACAGAGCGTGGGCGTCTGGATGCGCGAGAGGAAGCCGAGCGAGCTCGACCGCAGCGTAGTAGTCCTCCGCGCCCGTGAATCCGTGCAGGGGCCCGTCGCGGCATCGTCGAAGTCGCGAAACGTCCGGCTGCGGGCGACGCGCTCCAGGTCGATGCGGGCGGCCGCCTGGAAAACGCGCGGCGACCAGGAAGCGCCTTCGGCCTGAAGCGTGCGCAGGAAACCGCGGACGTAGAAGCCGCCGATGGGAGTCTCCAGGTGGCGCGAACCGGCCGCGAGGATCGTAGGGCGTCGAGACGCGACCGCGGCCGCGACCGTCGTCTGGCCGGGATGCTCTCCCAGCCATTTCAGGAGGACGTTGCCTCCAGGAGAGGCGCCGACGGCAAAGAGCGGAGCTCCCGGCTCGCGCCGGGCGAGGGTCCCGATCACGAAGTCGGCGTCCGGTGGTCTCGCCGGAGTGATAGAGGCGCGGCCGGCGATTGGGAAGCATCCGCGAGAGCCGCGCGGGATCGCGGGCGCAGGAGCGGAAGTTCAGCGCCGTGCCGCGCCAGCCTCGCCGGGCGGCCGCCGCGAGAAATCCCTGCACGTAGACCGGAATAGGAGCTCCCCTCGAGGCCGTGGAGCGCGAGAACGCGCAGGGCTCCCGGCCGGTCCCTCGACGTGGTCGAGGAGAAGCTCGTCGCCGTCCGGGTCTCGAGAGCCTCGCGGACGAAGCGACACCTGCCTCTGCGACCGGAACCACCCGCCCCCATGCCGACTGGAAATGCGGTCCCGGCAGCCACCACGCCGCGCTGAATTCAGATTCCAGATTCCAGGTTCCAGATTCCAGGGAGCCTCCTCCTGGAGTTTGAAATCTGGAATCTGGAATCACTGGTGGGATTTCTCGAGGAGGCAGATGCTCCGACCAGGGACGGTTTCCCCTGGGGACCGGAGGTGCGATTCGGGCAGCATCGCCACGAAGCGCAGGAGCAGCGGGAGTCGCGTTGCGGCAGCCCGCTCCTCCAGCGGAGTCCGCACGTCGACGGGGCGCTCATCCGCGCGGAACGAAGAGAAGGCCGGCCCTTCCGGGGCCCGAACTTCAGCTTGGCGCGCGGGCCTCTTCGAGGCGCGGCGCTCGACCTCCGCCCTGGATCAGGCGCAGGAGTCCCCGGCGAAGCGATGCCGAGCGACCCAGCGCCGCCGGAAGCCTTCCGGCGCCGCGAGGTCCTCCGCGAGCGCTCCCGACCCTCGCCGGCGGACAGGTAAATGAGAGGCCTCGGTGATGATCAAGGACTCTGTTTGCGCGCCTTCTCCCAACCGCCGGAACAGGTCGCGCCGGGCGGGTCGCGTCCAGAGAGATCGAGGCGGACCCGCTCGAGGACGCAGGCCGGCTCTCTCCGCGGAGGATCTCCTCCCTTGTAGTCCAGGATCGCGGGAAGGTTCCACCTCGACCCACCGGAGCGCGGGCGGAAGCGGGCATGCGGGTACGGCCGCGCGTCCAGACCCGCGGCGAGGTTGACGACGAGGTCCACGCCCTCGTGCGACCAGTGTTCCGGCGATGAAGGCGTCGAAGAGAACCGTCCGCATGACCCAGGCCCACTCGTGCTTGTCACCGCAGATTTCATCGCGGCGGCGATGCTCGCCGCGCCGTCAGCCTCTCCCGAACGGGTCCCGAAAGGCGCGTTGGGCCGCTCCGTCTCCCGCACCCTGTAAATCGCGGCCCAAGATCGCCGTGTCGAAATGTTGCGGAACACGCCCTCTTTCCATCATTCCTTCATTCTCTCAGAGGACGGGCTTTCGACCGCAGGCGTTCGACTTGTGGTATCAATGGGGCCGGGACTCATCGGATGTCTCAAAAGGCCTTCGCAACCGACCGGGCGGCTCTTGCCGCGTTGGTGGTTCTCGCCTCGAGCTCCGTGGCGCTGGGCGACGCGCCAGCGCGGACCCGCGTGACGATCCGGGAAGCGGCAGCAACGTCACGATCGAGTACACAGGCCCCGGAGCGAAGAGAGAGGTTTTCGAGCGGAAAGGCGTTGCTCCCGACGCGCTCGCCGAAGACGCGATCCAGCTCAAGGCGGAAGGTCAGCGACAGCATGCTCGTCACGCCTATCTTCGCGCGCACGAGGCCGAGCTTCCGCCCGTCATCGAGGCGGCGGCTGTGAACGCGACTGCGCAGAGCCAGCGCCGGCATCACCGCCTACCTCGTGACTGTCGCGGCCGTAGACATCGGCGAGACGGGCGCCAGGTTGGGGCCCGGCCGCTTCGAGCGCTTCCCCGCCGGAAGTGACACCGGGATTCCCGTCTCCGACATGACTGACGGCTATTACGTCGCCGGCGGTTACGCCTCGCCCTACCCGCGCGCCGCCGCAATCACGCTTCCTCGATCCGCCACGCGCCGTAGCGCGCCGTCAGCCGACCTTTCACAGTGCCTTCCTTCCCATGCCAACGGAGCCATGACTTCGCGCGCCATGCCGGGCCGCCGGCAGATGCAGTAGACGCCGCTTCCCTCTTCCAGTTCTAAGCGGGAAGCCCTTCAGGACGTCCTCCATCTTGCCGGCGAAGACGTCGATCTCGGGAAGCGTCGTGTAGACGGTTGGGGGTCACGCGCAGGCCGTTGAACTCGGCGTGGACGATCGGGGTCGTCATGATCCGGTGCTTCTCCCAGAGGTGGGCCTGGAGCTTCCCGGTGTCCACGCCCGTCCGACGTGGATGAGCCCGATGCCGCAGGAGTCGGTGTCGTTCAAGGACGTCAGGACCTTGACCCGGGATCCGCGGCGAGCAGCCGCTTGGCCCAGCGGTCGCGCAGGAGCGCAGCCGCGCGGCCTTGCGTTCGGCGCCGATGCCCTGGTGGAAAGTCGAGCGCTCCGGCGATCGCGTTGTGGTTCGCCGCCGGGATGCGTGCCGATCTCCTCGATACTTGCGGATGTCGTTGTCCATCGTCCGGCGGCGCCGCCATGAGCGGCCAGATCTTCTTCTGCTTCTCCTTGCGCACGTAGAGGAAGCCCGTGCCGATCGGCGCCAGGAGCCATTTGTGGAGGCTCGTGCCGTAGTAGTCGCATTCAGCAATACGGCAACG
>ERZ1370068.9627-contig-8391_pt1 | contig 22823 bp, 41 predicted proteins | sample MGYA00561227_ERZ1370068 | MGnify/ENA primary metagenome ERZ1370068 (study PRJEB38410, sample SAMEA6850437) | metagenome | study: Metagenomic assessment of the ecological functions of the soil: analysis of the soil microbiota associated with the...
CGTTACGTATTGCTGATCTTGTTCTTAAGAGCAAGAATGGGCTTAAATCCTGACAATATCAACGAAGGATAGAGTGCCGGCAAATATGGTGACGGTAATACCAATGAGCAGTGTAAATAAAAGCATCGACAGGGAGATCAGGTTGACGTTCTCGGGGATTGACGCGATATTCCTGATAAATGGCAGGCAAATGAAAGCTATAGCTATGGCCACAACCATTGAGATCAACACAATGATAGCAGTTTCACCAATCATCTGCCAGAACAATTGTTTCCTGTTCCCGCCCAATACTTTTTTTATTCCGACTTCTTTCGAACGTCTTACCGCCTGTGCCGTGGAGAGATTGACGAAATTGATACAGGCCATCACAATAATGAACAAACCGGATCAGCCCCAGAGTCCATAAGGTGGTTTTACTGGTTATGTGATCGCCGAAGTTTCCTATTTTTTATTGAAGTGGATATCGCTTAATGGTTGAAGAAAATTAATGACCAGGTCATTGTCCTTCCGGTCCTTGTTGTAATGCTCATTGCTGAAAGCGGTTAACTGTTTGTTGATAGCTTGAGCAGAAACGCTTTTTGGCAAAAGCATAAATGCCCGGAAGTTACTGGTCACATTTCCCAGCAGCCCGATAGCCATACACGTCGGGATATTTCTTCATGGTCTCATACGAAGCCACTATGCCGAGGGAGAAGTCGGTATTTGCAGGTATATCGTCAAGTATCGCTTCTATTTTTACGGTGGCGGTGTTGTCTAATTTTAAAGGTTGCCAATGGCGGACTGCCAGCGCCCAAAAATACTTTTCAGCAAGTTTTCTTGTAATGACCGCTTTGTTTGGATCATTCAAAACCCTGGAGAGCCATAAAGCCAGTTGTACTGAAATGCGGAAAAAAATTGCGCGTCGGAGAAGAATATGCCGATATCTTCCGAGAATTTTTTGTTAGAGATGGCATCGGGATCCTTAGGATCGAGAACCGCTACCTGGGAGTTTCCATTGTTGAACATTGCAGCAGTAACAACCCGCGGAAATTCCAATTTCAAAGCATCGTATGCGGGATAAGGAACACCTTCGCCATATGATATGCCCTCTGAATTCCTCCTTTCTGAAGCAATATGATATAGCCGTTTATAATTGGGCTGAAACTTATCATAACTTAACTCGTACTGTATAACCGTCAAAAGTATGGAGACCCGCCGCAATACCAATGGCCAACCCACCAATATTTATGGCTGCATAGACCTTGATGCCGCTTGATGTTCCGCCACGCGATCGTAAAATAGTTTTTTATCATGTAGTATAGCTTTTAGGCATTTAGCGTTTAGCTGTTAGCAGCTAATAGCTAACAGCTAACGGCTAACAGCTTTCTCTTCACTCTGTTCGAAGAGACTTCACCGGATTTCTAATCGCCGCCTTTATAGCCTGAAAACTAATTGTCAATACAGCTACAGTTAGCACTACCAACGCTGCAAAGAGAAATACCCATATATTTATATTGACCCTGTAAGCGAAATCCTGCAACCATTTACTCATAGCCCACCAGGCAGCAGGTATCGAAATAACGAATGCGATCAGGATAAGCAATAGAAATTCTTTTGACACCAGTGTCAGAACATTTTGAACTGATGCACCCAACACCTTGCGGATGCCGATTTCCCTGGTGCGTTGTTCGATCACGAACGCAGATAAACCAAACAAGCCGAGACTTGCGATAATGATTGCGAGAATTGCGAAGGCCGAGAATATTTTTGGGTACGTTGTTCGCCTGCATAAAGTCTCGCAAAATTTTCATCCAAAAAGTAGTATCCCAAAGGTCCCTGTGGATTAAACGAGGCCCAATTTGTTTTGAGCTTATTCAGGAATCCTTTGATATCTCCGGCTCCAATTTTAGAATCAACTCCTCCGTAGTTGCCTCCCAATATCATCATTATGGGCGCCACTTTTTCTTTTACAGAGGCGTAGTTGAAATCTTCTGTTACCCCAATCACCTTGAAGGCTATTTGCCCGGAACGTATGATAGTCTTTCCCACGGCATTTGCATTGGTCCAGCCCAATTCACGGACGGCGGCTTCATTGATCACAACACCAGAAGAATCTGTGGGAAAATCTCTTGAGAAATTCCTGCCACTGGTTATGTGAATCCCCAATGTGCGCAGGTAATCATAGTCAACGTGAAAAATATGTGTATGGATCTCTGTACCGTTCGAGGTTTCATTTTTCGGATAAATTTCGGTGCCGTCCATAACTAGGGCCGCCTGGAACTGATCTCGAAATGCTTGCGGCAACAACACGGTTGTCCTGCAGCAATGTTTCCTTAAAGCGTCTTGGTCCTTGCCTAATATTCTTGAGTCTGGCAAAAACAGAACCTGCTCCTTATCGTAACCAAGTTTTTTGTTTTGCATAAAATGTAACTGCTGGTACACGACAATGGTGGCAATGATCAATGCTGTGGAAACAAAGAACTGGAGACACGACAAGACTACTCCGCAATCGACTCTTTCGGGAGCGGTTTGCAAATGATACACCTTTCAGAACCTTTATTGTATTGAATGACGACAAGAAGAAAGCCGGGTAAAGACCTGCCAGCAAGCCAGCCCATGAAACTTACCATCACCACTATTGCTACGGTTCGCCAGCCAAGAAAGAACTCCAGGCTGATATTTTTGCCGGCCAATTGATTGAAATAGGGAGTATCACAAACAAGAAGCCATAAGCACAAATCAAGGCGAGGAATGTGATGACTACAGATTCTACAAGGAATTGGACGATCAATTGCTTTTTACTGAGCCTAATACCTTCCGAACACCAATTTCCTCGCTCTTTTCACTGCACGGGCAGTTGAAAGATTGGTGAAATTGACACAGGCGAGTAATAAAATGAATATCGCAAGCGCGGAAAAAATATAAACATATTGGATGTCACCATTGGCTTCGAGTTCGGATTTTGTATTGCCGTACAGGTGAATATCAGTGAGTGGCTGCAAAGTAAAACGGAATGTATTCACTGATTTTTGCGCTTCAGCTAAACTGACGCCCATATCGTGCTGGATTTCCGGCACCACATACTTAGCGACCAGTTGAGGAAACTTGGCTTCGAGCGGTTTTGGATCTGTGTTTTTGTTTAAGACGAGATAGGTGTAGTAACCGAGGTTGCTCCAGGTCTTAACGGATATTTTGAAAGTCGCGAGACTTAGAAACGCTTCGAAGTGAAAATGAGAATTGTCCGGCACCTTGTCGATGAGACCGGTTATCTTATAGGGCGTGTTTTGCGTGCCGATGAGCAGGGATTTTCCAAGCGGGTCATCATTACCGAAATATTTTTTTGCAAGAGCCTTTGAAATAACGATGGAGTTCGGCTGCAAAAGGGCGCTGGATTCATTGCCCTCGATCAACGGGATGGAAAATGTTTTAGAAGATTGGAGTCGGCAAAGGCCATTTGCCTTTCTTTAAACTGTTTGTCCTCGAATTTCACAAAATCCACAACGGGAGCGAGGCGGGTAAGATCTCTGATCTCGGGAAAGGCATTTTTCATTCCTTCCCCAACTGCTACATCTACGTTGGGATAGACAGCTGTCGTACCATTACCGACAACCGATAAATTGACACGGTAGATATTTTTTGCTTCGCTGGGGTACCGATCATAGTTTAGCTCATCATAGACAAATGTGCCGATTAGCATGAAGCAAGTAAGACCTATTGCCAGGCCCAGAATATTGATCACAGAAAAAGCTTTGCCTTTCCTTAAATTTCTCAGCGCGATTTTTAGATAATTTCTTAGCATGATCTTTAAACTATTATTCGTGAATCGTGAGTCGTGAATCGTGAATCGTGAACCTGCCTGCCGGCAGGCAGGTCGTTAAACGTCAAAATGCACAACATCATCAACATCCAACATCCAACATCCAACATCCAACCCTCACTCCGTTCGGAGTGACTCCGCCGGATTCGACAACGCCGCTTTCACCGTATGAAAACCTACCGTAAACAATGCGATTAGTATTGTTATAATAGCCGTTGCAATGAACACGGAGACATTTACCGGTATACGGAAAGCAAAATCCTGCAGCCATCTGTCTCCTGCCCACCATGCCAGTGGTATTGCAGCCACGATCGCAATGGCCACCAACTGTAAAAAGTTTTTCGCGACAAGCAGAGTGATACTACTGACATTCGCACCGAGCACTCTTCGTATTCCAATTTCTTTTGTTCGCTGCACTGTAGAGAATGCGGCGAGACCGAACAGACCGAGACATGCAAGCAGAATCGCCAATCCGGCTGCAACGGAAAACAACAAAGATGTTCGTTGATCTGACTGGTAAAGTTTATTGTAATCCTCATCAAGGAAATGATAGCTGAAGGGCCTGTCCGTTATTCTTTGTTTCCAAATCATTTCAAGGCGACCGAGAGTGGTTGCGCATATCGCTGCTGTTGATTCGAACCATGAAATCTCTTGAGAAATCACGACCCAGGAATATCAGCAGTGGCCCAATGGGTTCATGAAGGCTACTGAAATTGAAATCTTTCACCACTCCGACCACAGGACCGGTGGTCCTATTCTCGACCGTTCTGCCTATTGCCTGTTCCGCGGTCCAGCCGATCTTTTTAGCCAGCGACTCATTGATGATATAAGGCAAATGATAATTGGCATAGTCGTGAGTAGTGTCAATCGCTGCCAGGTCCGATTCCTGGAAATCACGCCCAGCTACCAATTGCATCTTCATTGTCTTTATGAAGTCGAGATCAACTGGCATAGCGTTCAGCGAAATATCATGTTTGCCTTTTTCGTCCGTTACAGTTAAGCCATCTCCCCATTCCACGTATTCGGGGTCTCATAAGAAGCGGTCACTCCCTCGACGCCACTTACCCCCGAAAAGGCATCTTTCAGACTTCGGAAATCATTCAGCATTTTTCCCCCAATGGGCAATACCACTACATGATCTTTATCGTAGCCCAGGTTCTTTGTTTGCATATACTTTACCTGTTGCAACATGGTAATCGTGTAAATAATGAGGAAGACAGAAATGCCAAATTGTGCAACGATCAGGCTCTTTCGAAGCCCGGTGCTGCCGCCTGTAAAGGAGAATCCCTTCTTCAATATGCCGATGATCTTAGTGCCTGACAAGACTAATGCGGGGTAGACTCCTGCAAAAAACTTACCACAAGTGCAAACAGGATCAATGCAATGATAGGACGGGGCCGAAGCAGGGAGTCTGTCGTAAACTGTTTGCCCGTGATCTCATTGAAATAGGGGATCAGTAAGATGCTGGATACAAGAGCCAGCGAAGCCGCCAGTACTGTTATTAACGCCGATTCGCCGATGAATTGAAAGAACACTTGTTTTTTGGAAGCACCCATTACTTTTCGAACACCAATTTCAGCGCTTCGACCAACGGATTGAGCGGTGGCGAGATTGGTGTAATTGGCGCAGGCGATAATAAGGATCAACAAAGCGATGCCGGCGAACATATAAATATAACGGATACTTCCATTGGGTTCAAAGCCGGCTAGTTTGGAATGAAGATGGACGGTGGTCAACGGTTCAAGATGATAAGTGAGATAGCCAGATCCTTCGATTCTTGCATCTTTTCGTACATCAGAGGTTTTCATATATTCCACCACCTGTTGTTGCAATTGCGAAATGCTGGCTTTATCTCTTGCCAGCAGATAGGTTATCCAATTCGCCGTCCACCAAGTTTCGTCTTTAACCCCATTTCCTAAGTTCAAAAATTGGGTGACAAAATCGAATATTAACCTGGGAGTTCTTTGGCACATCCTCGCAGACAGCCGACACTCGGAGGTCTTTTCCTCCACTTGTCAGGATTTTATTCAATGGACTTGCTTCACCGAAATATTTCTTAGCCATCGATTGAGTAAGTACAATCTTGTCGGGAGCATCCAATGCAGTGGCGGCATCACCTTCAGCCAGGTGAAATGAAAATATTTTGAAGAAAGCGGGATCTGCATAAAGAATGCGAGGCTCGTCAAAAGCTTGTCACCAGTTTTAACCGTATTGTGCGAAAGAAATGTTCTGACATATTCTTCAACGGCAGGAAATGTGCGTTTGAACTGGGGACCGACCTTCGTTCCCGTGGAAGCCACGCTATTGACTGTTTCCGCGCTTTTATATTCCATGGTCACTCTTACAATCCGGTCGGCATTTTTATTGAACTTGTCATAGCTCAGTTCATGGGTGATAAAAACGCCAATGAGCAGGCAAGCGGTCAAGGCGGCCGTTAGGCCAATAATATTTATTGCCGAATAAAGTTTATTCTTACCCAGGTTCCGGAAAGCCGTCTTTAAATAGTTTCTAAACATATGATAGAGCTTTTAGCTTTCTTTTCATTCCGTTCTTAATAATTTGATCGGGTTTGTTTTTATTGCCTGCCATACTTTTATTCCGGATGTTATCCCTGCTATGATAAATAATACGATTACTGAGCCTATCAACGTTGAGTTGTTAATGCCGGCATTTATTTTAAATATCATATTGAGCAAGAGTCTTGTCAAAGCCCATCCGCCATAACAGCCAACCACTGCCGAAATAATGAATATCCAGAAATATCCCCTGTTAATTAAAACAAGGATGTGGCGGGGACTAGCCCCTACCACCTTGCGCAATGCTATTTCTTTCATTTTCAGTACAGTAAGGGATACCAATGCGAACAGGCCGGTTGCGGTAAGTAAAATGGAGATGATCGCAAACCAGGTAAATATCCTGGCAATACTTTTGCTGGTATCATATGCTTCGGCTTTTATATGATTTTGATAAAAGCCTGTATAAGGTTTCATGGGGAAAATCCTTTTCCACGCATCTCTTGTTTTGCATAAACGTTGGTCAGGTCAGCGGCCGCTGCCTGAATGATGAGGAATTGAAACCGGTTTTCTTTGACGAGTTTCATCGCAACCGGTTCGAGAGGCTCAAATAAAACCTCGGATTGAAAATCTTTGAGTACACCGATGACCGAATAGGTGGCAGAATCTATATGCACTTGTTTTCCTAACGCCTCCTTATTGTTCCAGCCATACAGGGCAGCCAACTTTTCCGTAATTAAGATGGAGTTTGTATAATCGGATTCCATCTGCCCATCAAATGCCCTGCCTTCTGCAATTTTCAGGTTCATTGTTTTCAGGTAATCCTTTCCAACTTCCAGGTAATTGGCCTCTTTTTTATTCCTTGTGTTTCGGCTATCACATTCCTGTATCCAAAGCCGATATGATGTCTCGTTCCTGCCAGGGCAGTGACCTGGGGGATTTTTGTTACTTCATTTTTAAATGCGACAAACAAACTTGTATCGCCAACCACCGTTCCCATGGTGTTTTCGACGTTGTAACCAAAGTCGTAATTCTTTTGAAATTCGGCATTGCGTGCAAAACCCAATACCCGCGACCACAGTAATGATGGCAATAGATAATTGTAAGCCCAACATTATTCTTGAAAACAAATTTTTGCCTCCAAACTTTACTGTGCCGCGAAAAATAACGGAGGGGTTAAAACGACTGATATAAAATGCCGAGTATGCCCCTGCTAACAATGTAGTGCCAACGAATGTTAAGGTAAGGAAGAGCAGGAGATTTATATCATGAAAATAATCAGCGGAAATTTTTAATCCTTTGAACATTTGATTAAATACCGGGAACCACAGGTAATTAAATACCACCGAAACAAGCATAGCCAACAGTACAATCGAAGCGCATTCCAACAACATCTGGAAAATCAACTGCCGGTGCGAACTACCCATTACTTTGCGCATCCCTATTTCCTTCAATCTTCTGTTGGCTCGGGCAACGGTCGTGTTTGAAAAATTTAGACAGGCAGAAAGGAAAATAAGAAAGGCGAGCACAAAGGGGCCATAAGCAGCGGAATCATCGGGTCGCTCGTAAAAATTATTATTACCCATATGCTGCACGATCGCATTTTGATTAAGCGTTATTAATTTAAACCCCGATGTTTTCCAATCTTCCCTTGTTTTATTTTGAATAGGGATATATTTATTAAATTCCATTGCCAGCCGGACGGCATCTGCAGAATTGGGTATTTTGAAAAAGCGGCATCTACAAACCAACCCCAATCATCATCCGCAATCTTTTTGCCATCATCTTTTAACTGGTTTTCAAAATTTGAAATGAAATCAAAGTGTATGGTAGAATTACTGGGAGGGTCTTTCAGTACGCCTTTTATTGTAAGGGGAAGGGCATAGGCTTCGCCTGAATAGAAAGTCAGTGTTTTGCTCAACGGGTTTTGATTGCCGAAATATTTTTTGGCAATTCTTTCAGTAATTAAAACAGCGCTTTTATCATTGATATCATTAGAGCCTGCAACCAGCGGAAAATTGAACAAATCAAAAATGCAGGGTCGGTAAAATGGACCTGCTCAGCAAAGGGTTCGTCCTTGTCATATTTTACATTCAATCCGCGGCTATCAAACCGGACGGCTTCCGTAATACCGGAAAAATCATTTCGTGCCTGCCTTACTGCCGCGAGCGGAAATATACCTTTAATCCCGTCGCCGCCATCCTTATAAGACAGTGCCCTGTAAACAATGTCCCTGTCCTTGTGAAAATTATCGAAACTAAAGCAGTACCGGAAGGTTTGATAACCCCAGACAACTGCGGCTATGCCAATGGCCATTCCGATAATGTTTAAAAAGGTATATCCTTTATACCGCCACAAATTCCGTAAGCACGATTTTTATATAGTTTTTAAACATATAGTATAGCTTTGCTTTTAGCTGTTGGCTATTAGCCACTAACAGCTAAAAGCTAACGGCTAACAGCTTTTCCTCACTCCGTTCGAAGAGACTTCACCGGATTTGCAATAGCAGCTTTAATAGCCTGGAAACTTACCGTCAATAACGTAATAATGACTGCAAGCAGCGCCGCTCCGCGAATACATGCCATTTAATCGCAATCCTATAATCATAATTGGTAAGCCACTTGTCCAGGTAATACCAGGCTATGGGAGTTGCGAGGATACAGGAAAGAACGACCAGCACGAAAAACTCAGTTGAAAGCAAGCGCCATAAGATTAACTACGCTTGCGCCGAGCACTTTCGAATGCCAATCTCTTTGGTTCGTTGCTCAGCAACAAAACTTGCCATGCCAAATAAACCGAGGCAGGAGATGAAAATGGCGAGCACAGCAAAATAGGAGGCGAGTTTTCCTATTCTTTCTTCTGCCTGAAATTTATTTCCAAATTCTTCATCTACGAACTTGTAGTTAAACGGAACAGAGGGTGTGTATTTTTTCCAAATCTGTTCAATACTACTTAATGATCGCCTGGCATTTTGTTGCGGATTAAGTTTCAGGATCAGGTTATACAAATTGTCGTAACTACCGAGATGATATAAGGTGGGGCGAACGGGATAAAATGGCGACTCCTGCATAATGTCTTTGACAATCCCGATGATCGTGAAGGGTTGCCCGTTCCATTTGAGCACTTTGCCAACTGGATTTTGAAGTCCTAAAAAAGCGGCCGCCGATTCATTAATGATAAATGCTGCGGAGTCGGTTGCGAATTCCTGGAGAAATCGCGGCCTTCCTTAATTTTCCACTGTACAGCTTTTCCGAAATTCATATGACACAGTGTTATTAGGAAAGTCAACTGCCATATTGGGATCTTTGCCCTCCCATTCAAAGCCGCCATTTGTATTCCATACCTGTGTTAACGGACTATTGGATGCCGCCATCTCTTCAACGGCGCCTGAACTCGTTAACTCAGTCCGCACAGCATCGAAATGATCTCTTATTTCTTTTTCCATGCCAAGACTGATCAAGCCCTGGCGCGTATAACCGATTGGGCGGTCTTTAGCATGCTGTATTTGCTGGTACACAATGATTGTTCCGATGATCAGTGCATACGGAAATGGTAAATTGTATTACTACAAGGACCTTCCGTGGAATAGACGCGAACTTTCCTACGCGGAATGTTCCCTTCAATACTTTCAGTGGTTGGAAAGAGGAAAGATACAGAGCAGGGTAGCTGCCGGATAGCAAGGCGGTTAAAAGGATGAACACGAGACTGAAGATCCAAAAGAGCGGACTTTGCCAGGGCATCCCGATTTTTTACCAGCAACGTCATTAAACAAGGGCAGTAACAGCGCTACTAAGATTAAAGAAAATACAAATGACAGGAGGACGACCAGATAAGATTCGGCAAAGAACTGCTTTGATCAACTGCCAGCGCAAAGAGCCAATGGCTTTTCGGATGCCCACTTCCTTGGCCCGCTTTTCACTTCTCGCAGTGGCAAGATTCATAAAATTGATGCAGGCGAGCAATAACACAAAAATGCCAATGACGCCAAATAGCCATGACATATTGAATGTTTCCGCCGGTATTAACGCCATTCTTAAACTCATTGTGCAAATTCCATTTTCTCATCGGTTGCAGAAACACCACCCATTGATATTTTGCTTCTTCCTTACCTGACATTGTCCAGTTTTGTGTTTTTGATCTTCGCGGAAACTTTTTCCATATCCGCGTTGTCTGCGATTTGCACGAATGTTTGGGTGAAGTTACTGCCCCAGGGTTCATCCATTTTTTTGCCCATGGATTTTGAATTACCCACAATTCCCATGGCATCATTATTTTTATCTGCCTGAAAGAAGTATTATCAGGGAGATCTTCGTAAACACCGGTAACTTTTACATCATATTGCCTGTCGAATTTTATCATTTTGTTCATCGGGTCATCTTTGCCAAAGATGGATTCAGCTGCTGAGGCTGAAAGCAGGATCGAGTAGGGGTCCTTCAGATCCGGCTCTTGTGCCTTTGAGCATTTTGAGCGTAAGCATTTCAGGCCCATCGGGTTCAAAATAGTTCCCAACTATAACGATGGGTTTGTTATCAACAGTAAGCAAATGACTGCCAGTCCAGTGATGATCTGCACTACATATTTAAAATTGCTTCCGTATTTAGTCCGCAACTCCGGCCCCATGAACGCCGGGTTTGCGGTTTGTGTTTCTACTTTGCCATTAAAGTTCGCATGCTGCATTACCTGGGCAATCCGGTCATAATTCTTATGATATCTGTCAAAGGTCAGTTCGTCATATACCCATAAGCCGATCAGCATAGCGACAGCCATACCGACAGCTAGAACCACCGATATTAATGGCACTATATCCCTTGCTCTTTACTAGATTTCGCCACGCGATCTTAAAATAGTTTTTTATCATAACCTTTAAACCTTTGAACTCGAAACTCGAAACCTTATTCCGCTCGTAAACTCTTAACAGGATTCGCAATCGCCGCCTTAATGGCCTGGAAACTTACCGTTACCAACGCTATCAGCGAAGCGATCACTCCCGCTAAAATAAAAACCCACCATCCTATATGTATCCTATACGCAAAATCATCTAACCATTTATGCATAAACCACCACGCTATCGGAAAAGCAAACACAGCGGATATAGCAACGAGTTTCAAAAATCACCAGAAAGCATGGTGGCGATATTGCCAATGGTAGCGCCCAATACTTTTCTTACGCCTATTTCTTTGGTTCTTTGCTCAGCCATATAAGTTGCCAGCCCAAATAATCCGAGGCAAGCGATGAATATGGCGAGGATCGCAAATGAAAGAGCTACTTTGCCAACGCGTTGCTCAGCGCGGTACATTTCATCAAAGGCATCATCTAAAAAGCGATAACTGAAGGGCACGGAAGGTATCATCGTTTTCCATTTCGCTTCCACCAGGCTGACCAGGGTTCTGACATTGCCCGCCGATACTTTGAAAGAGGCGAAGCTGGGATCATGTCCCAACAGCAGGCATAGAGGACCTATCGTCTCCCTTAAGGATTCAAAGTGAAAGTTCCTCACGACACCGATGACCGTGTATGGGATGGACGTGCCGTTGGGGTTGTTGCCATATACCGTTTTACCGACAGGATCCTCATACCCCAGGAGACCGGCCGTCGTTTCATTAATGATCATGGCCAATGAATCGCCGAGAAAATCCTTTGAAAAATCTCTGCCTTTGACGATTTGCATTCCCATGGTTTTGACATAGTCCTGGTCAATTATCCATGATTGCATGTTGAGTCCATTGCGGCTATCCATAACAGCCTCCCTGGAAAAAGTGTTATCGCTCCTTGAAGAAGAAGTGACGGGTAGGTAGCCGCTTAGAGTACCGCTACTTACTCCCTGCATATTCAGCACGTCGTTTTTAAACGATTCTGCTTTATTGCCAAGTGCACTTACGCTATTAATGATGAGGACCTGGTCTTTATTAAATCCAAGCTTTGTCGTTTGTATATAGTTCAATTGCCTGTACACCACGATGGTGCCAACGATCAGGAAGATAGAGATGGCAAATTGAAAATGACCAGGCCGCTGCGGAGGTAGCTGCGTTTCACTCCTGTATTGATCTTCCCCTTTAAAACCGCGATCGGCTTGAACCCGGAAAGAAAGAATGCCGGGTAACTGCCAGCTAATAATCCAACCAATATGGGTAGCAGTAAAAAATAGGGAAGCAATGAACTTGTGAAAAGCTGCACTAATGACAGAGACTTGGCGGAAATAGAATTGAACACAGGCAATAACAAACGGGCAATTACCAACGAGACGAGCAGCGCAATGACCGCCGTCACGGTCGATTCGGTAAGGAACCTGGCGAATCAAATCCTTTTTTCTGTACCAAGCACCTTTCTTATTCCTACTTCCCGGGCGCGGCCAGCTGACCGTGCGGTAGAAAGATTCATGAAGTTGATGCAGGCGATGAGTAGAATGAAAACAGCGATAACGGAAAAATATAGACATATTGAATGTTATTGTTAGTGCTTAATTCCCCGCCACGTTCCGGAATGCAAATGGATATCGGTCAACGGCGTCAGCATATATTCCAACTTGTTGCCGGCTTTTTCGAATTCACTTACGCTCGAGATTTGCATGAATTGCTTTGCCTGGGGCATGACATACTTTTCTATTACCGTGGCAAAAATTCTTGTCAAATGCCCTGGGATCAGTTCCTTTTTTAATACGATATAAGTTTGAAAATTCTGACTGAGATAATTCCCGAAGTTATACTGCACGTTGTCCATCGAAAAAGCATATCGAAATGGAAATGCGAGTTGTGGGGAATGTCTTTGATTACAGCAGTTATTTTATAGAGCGGGCTCGGGCTATCGGAGGTTTCGAGGGTTTTTCCAATAACATCTGTCGTACCGAAATATTTGTTCGCCGCCGATTCAGTTACTACAACTGTGTTGGGTTCGTTCAAGGCGGTTTTTTGTGTTACCGATAATTGCCGGCAGTGTGAAAACTTCAAACACGGTGGAATCGGCATAGGCAACGCGGTATTCTGTGATAAAGGAGTTGTCTTTTTACATCGCTTGGGTCCGTCGGATGTATAAAAACGGGCATATTGTTCTACTTTGCGGATAGTCTCTTTTCAGTGTGGCGCCCATGGGATCACAACATACCGCGAGCTTCTGATCCGTGCCGCCGAACTTAATTTCTGAGTCGACCCGGTAGATGCGATCTGCTTTTTCGTTGTAACGGTCATAACTCAATTCGTCCACTACATATAAAGCGATCAGGGTAAAACAGGCGAGCCCGATCGCCAGGCCTGCGATAGTTGATGAAGGAGAAAACCTGATTCTTGGTAATGTTTCTCCAGGCGATTTTTAAATAATTTCTTTAGCATGATCTTTAAACTATTAATCGTGAGTTCGTGAGATAAGCTTCGAGCTTCTAGCTACGAGCTGCGAGCCGGAAAACCTGAAACTTGATACACCAACCCTGAAACCCTTGATCCCCTGAACTTTTGAACCCTTGAACCCGAAACCCGAAACTCGAAACCCAAAACCCGAACCCGAAACTCGAAACCCAAAACCTCACTCCGTTCGTAACGACTCCACGGGATTCGCAACAGCCGCTTTAATCGACTGAAAACTGATCGTTAATAATGCTATCAATAGGGGCGGAAATGCCTGCCGCGAGGAATACCCACCATCCAATGTCAACGCGATAGGCAAAATCGTTTAACCATCTGTGCATCGTCCACCATGCAACCGGGGAAAGCAATAATAGCCGCAATGCCTACCAGCTTTAAGAAGTCTTTTGAAAGCATCTGTATAATTCCAGTGACCGATGCGCCAAGAACTTTCCGGATGCCTATCTCCTTTGTTTTTGCTCTGCGGTAAAAGTGACCAGGCCAAATAAACCCAGGCAGGAAATAAATATGGCGAGAAAGGCGAAATAGCGTGATAGTTTGCTTACTGTATATTCCGCCTTATAATTTTTGGCAATCTCGTCGTCAGTGAAATAGTATTTGAAGGGAAACCAGGATTGAATTGTTTGGATATTTTTCCATACTCGCTATCGCCTCCTTGGTTTTTGCCTTTCTCTGTTCTTATCATAACATTTCCCCAATAATTTCCCCAACTTTTTTATGTAAGCGCAGTATCAATGGTTCAATGGGAACATGCAATGAATTGTGATGATAGTCTTTCATCAGGCCAATGATCGTCCCCTTATCACCCCACATGGTTAATTCTTTACCGACCGGATCCCTATAGCCTATTTTTCTTGCTGCTGCTTCGTTGATCAAATAACCCACACTATCAAGACCGTATTCCGGGCTTAAATCTCTACCGGCGATCAATTGTATTCCCATGGTCTTTACATAGTCATACGTGACGGGATTGGTGCTGAAAAGGATCAACTTGGTGGTATCTTTTTCCGGGCCAGCGGACACCTTGCGTAGAGCTGCCCACTTCCAATGGGCTGCTTTGGGGCGCTGGTGACTGATTTGATGCCTGGTTGCTTTTGTAATTCGTCTTTGAATGTGGGATATGTTTTTTGTAAGTCACCTTCCAGCGGCATGAACAACAGGTCTTCCTTGTCAAATCCCAGGTTCTTGTTATGGATATAATCGATCTGGCGATAGATAACGATCATTCCAAGTATTAAAATGATGGATAAGGCAAACTGGAATACAACAAGTCCTTTGCGGAAGTAAGTCGCGCCGGGCTTGAATTTGAGAATACCCTTTAAGATGACTATTGGTTTTAATGAAGACATGAACAATGCCGGGTATGAACCGGATATAATTCCTGTGACCAGGGTAAGTCCAAGAAGTATCAATAAAAATGAAGGGTCAGTTAATTTAATTGCAAGATGCTTTTCGGTCAGGTTATTGAACGTTGGGAGCAACAAAGCAACGATCAGTAGTGAAAGACATATTGCAAGAAACGAAACAAGTAACGATTCACCTATGAACTGGCCGATCAATTGTCTTTTGCCTGCACCTACTACTTTTCGAACGCCGATCTCTTTAGCTCTTCTTAAAGAACGAGCAGTAGCAAGATTCATGAAATTAATGCAGGCGATAACTAATATGATGATAGCAACGATTGAAAATATTCTTACATACTCGATCCTTCCGCCACTCTGTTTTCCATTCTCCCAATCTGAATACAGGTACGATTCACCGTAGTTTTGAAGAAACAATTCTACATTGCTGTCTTTATTTTTGTTTTAATGTAGTTCTTTATTTTGGCATTTACTTTATCAGCTGAAGTATTAGCGGCAAGCATCACGTAGCATCTTGGACCATTATTGCCCCATTCTTTGGCCCAATCATTTTTCCTTGAACCATTGTTGATAATTTAGTAAAAAATCAAATTTCAAAGAAGATGATTCTGGAATATCTTCCAGGACACCCGTGACCATTGCGTTGTCTTTATTATCGATCCGGATGATCTTGCCGACCGGGTCTTCTCCTTAAAATATTTCGCCGCCAATTTCTTTGATATCACTACAGCATCGGGACCAGCAAGGGCAGTGGCGATATCACCTTTGGACAGGCGGAAAGAAAACATTTTCAGGAAGTCCTTTTGTACATACCTCCCTTTCTCCTTATCGAAAGTGGTACCCACGGCAAACAATGGCTCTGATTCCCAGAGCATCTGGCTGGCCATCTGTATATCGGGAATATCTTTGACAATGTTTTCAGCCAATATACCCGGAGTGGCAGGGAATGTTGATATGTCGCCTGAATAATATTGATTCTCCATTACACGAAACAGCTTATTGCCATTTGCGTGAAACTTATCCATCTTTAATTCATCTTTCAACCAAAGCATGATAACCAGGCTACAGGTCATGCCGAGAGCAAGTCCGAAGATATTGATGAGGGAGAATGTCTTATTATGAAGAAGATTTCTCCAGGCTGTCTTGAAATAGTTTTTTATCATCTGTTGGCTGGTTGATTAGTTGAATAGTTGATCAGTCGATTCAAAGCTGACAAACGCGAAACTCGAAACCCGAAACGTGAGACGTGAAACGTCAAACGTTCAACCTCTGCCCTGTATCACTCACCCGTACTCACTCCGTTCGTAAGGACTTCACCGGATTGGCCATCGCCGCCTTGATCGCCTGGAAACTCACAGTAATAAACGCGATCAATGCTGCTACAATGCCCGCTGCGATAAACACCCACCATTGCATGCTGATCCGGTATGCAAAATCTCTTAACCACGAGTCCATGGCAAACCAACTGACCACGGAGCCAAGCACGGCTGCAATGCCAACCAGCAACAGAAAATCTTTGGAAAGTAAACCCACGATGCCTGCTATATCAGCACCGAGAACTTTACGAACACCTATTTCCTTTATGCGTTGGGAAATGGCAAACGCAGACAGACCGAATAAACCCAGGCAGGCAATAATAATCGCCACGCAGGCAAATACTGTAAAGATCTTTGCTCTGTCTTTGTTCGGATTTGTAGAGCTTGTCGAAATTCTCATCAAGGAAAGTGTAATCTACCGGCACATCAGGAAAAAATGTCTTCCAGGTCTGTTCCATGAATCCCAGCGCGGACGCCACATCATGTGTATTTATTTTAATTGAAAGATTGTTAAAAAAGTTTTGAGAAGCCGGGAACAAGCAAAAGACCATTGGAGCGATAGCCTGGTGCATCGATTCAAAATGAAATCGCTGATCACCCCGATGATATGCCCCGTTTGCCTGCCATATTTGAATTCCTTTCCAATGGCCGTTTGGTTGGTCCATCCCAGCGCCTTCACCGATGCTTCATTGATCACAAAGCCAGCCGTGTCTGTTCCATAGTCACGGGAATAAAACCTGCCTGACTTCATAGCTATCCCGAACGTAGAAGTGAAATCGGGATCGACTGAAACAAATTTGATGTCAGTCGTCACCGGTCTCATCGAATCCCCAACAGGAGCAGACGCGCCCATGTTGTCCAGCAATCGGCCGGTAGGAATTCGGGATGACCGAGTCATATCTTTAAATGCCGTGTTTTGCAATAGTTGATTGCGGAAGGCATCGTATTGTTTCGCTACGTCATTAGTATAAGACAATGTTATCACCCGTTCTTTATCATAACCCAGCGATTTATTTTGGATATAACGAAGTTGCAGGAACACCATAACAGTGGCTACAATCAGGATAATGCCGATGGAAAACTGCGCCACCACCAACACTTTACGGAAAAGAGATATTGCTGCCTCCTATTTTGAATAGACCTTTCAATGTTTTTACCGGTTGAAAGGAGGACATAAACAGGGCAGGGTATAAGCCCGAAAGAATTCCAACGACAAAAGGTGTCAGCAAAAGCGGTATAAGGATTTTCCAACGAAGAAGAGTAGAAATCGAAAGTTCCTGGCCTGAAACCCTGTTCAGCCAGGGAATGGCAAGATAAGTAAGCACGCCCGCAAGCACAATGGCTGCCCAGCAGATCAGTACCGATTCCCCAAGCGAATTGTGCAATGAGTTCTTTTCTCCGTGCACCAATCACTTTTCTGATTCCAATCTCCCGCGCACGTAAAGCTGAACGGGCGGTAGTAGAAAGATTCATGTAGTTGATGCAGGCAATTAATAGAATGAATAGCGCGATAGCCGAAAAGATATAAACGCGGCTGATGTCTCCATTGGGTTCGGCTTCATAAGTCAGTATGTGAGCGGAGATGTATGTCCGTTAGTTTTTGCAAACCAAGTTTTGTAAACTTCGATGCTTTCTGACCCACATATTCCCTGCTGCCCGGCCATCCTCCGATCGAGAAATGCCGGGAAATGTGCGATCATACTCTTTGTAGAATAATTATCCGGCAACAGTAGGTAGGTAAAGAAAGAATTGTCGCCCCAGTTGGTCTGGAGATTCTTTCACCATAAACTGCTGATGTCCTTAAGGGTGTTAAAGGAGAGCAGCATTCCGGGATGCATATGCGAATTGGAAGGAAAAGGCTGGTAGATCCCGGTGACTTTGAAATCAAACTGGTTGTTGAACCGGATCATTTTATTCATCGGATCCTCGTCGCCAAAATATTTCTTGGCTGATTTCGTGGCTGTCAACATCACGGAGAAAGGATCGTATAGGGCATTTTTGGGATTTCCTTGCAAACCTTAACGGTAAATACATCAAAGAGATTTTCATCAGCAAAAGAACATGTCTTTTTCATTAAAAGATCTTGTCCTTATACTTCATCGGGTAGGCCCATTGTCAAGCAGCCTTGTCATTTTTCTTATCTCGGGAAAATCGCCCGGCAGGTAATAGCGCAAATGGCGGTGGACACCGTAGACAGGGTTGAGCGAGACAACTCCGTCCTGGTTGTTAAAGCTCCTGGTGACACGATAGATATTATCCGCATTCTTATTGTACCTGTGTCATAGCTCAGTTCATTTAAAATGTAAAGAGTAATGAGCAGGCAGCAGGTAAGACCCTACAGTTAACCCAAACAGATTGATAAAGGATATGAAGCCTGTACTTAAGCAGGTTCCTGATTGCTGATCTTCAGGTAATTACGAATCATGGCTATACTTTAAGTTTTGCTTTTAGCTAGCTAGCTGTTGGCGAGTCAGCCAGCTAACTGGGCTAACGGCTAACGGCTAAGGTTATACTACACCATTATATTTTCCAGGACTGTTTGACCATCCAGCATACGAATGATGCGGTGGCTGTAACCGGGCATCATGTTCACTGCGTGGGTTACCATTACGATGGTTGTTCCCTGTTCGTTCAGATCAGTCAACAGTTGCATCACTTCATTACCATTACTGTGAATCAAGATTACCCGTAGGCTCATCGGCGAGTATGAGTTTTGGTTTGTTCACACACAGCCCTCGCATACGGCGACACGTTGCTGCTGACCGCCTGATAATTGTTGGGGATAGTGATTGCGGCGATGCATGATCTGCATTTTATCCAGCACCTCTTCCACTCTTTTCTTTCTTTCTGCCGCTTTCACCCCGGTATAGATCAAGTGGCAGTTCCACATTTTCAAAAACTGTCAGCTCATCGATAAGGTTGAAACTCTGGAATACAAAACCAATATTCCTTTTGCGCAGATCGGCCCTTTACGTTCATTGAATTTTGCGACCTTCGAATCCCGTTGAACATAAAACTTCCACTATCGGATCATCAAGCAAACCCGACAATATTCAACAAGAGTGGATTTGCCACAACCGGAATGGACCCATCATGGCAACAAACTCGCCTTCCTTTACTTCAAGCGTAAGTTTGTTCAATGCAACGGTTTCCACTTCATCAGTGCGATAAACTTTTTCGAGGTTGGTAATCTTGATCATTGTTTTTATTTATTAATAAATGCTTTGAGTGGATTTAAATGCTTGAACATTAGTCGCAATGGCGGCATGTCAAGGTCAGTCTGCTGGGCTATTTTGGTCCTGTTTCATACATTTTGTTGCTAGCATGTTTTCTTATCACACAAATTTGCCGGTTTGTTTCGCTGAAGAAAACAGACTCAGGCTGCACACGATCATGTAGTATATAGAAGGTTTTTGCGTTTCATGGCGATAAATTTTAAATATAACTGATCACGATACTATTTCTTGATGACAAGTTCCTGCATGTTTGTATAGTTCTCACAGCTGGACGTAACCACTTTGTCTCCGGGATTTAAGCCGCTCGTCACTTCATAATAATCAGGATTCTGTCTTCCGAGCTGAATATCTACTTTAGTAAGCCGGTATTGCCGCTTTCACTCACCTTGAATATCCAGTTGCCACCAGTTTGCTGGAAGAACCCTCCCTTTGGGTATTTGCACAGCTTCGACCTCATCGCTAAATGCCAGGCGTATCTGCAATGTCTGTCCGCGGCGGATGCCCTGCGGTGCATCACCCACGAATTCCATATCCAACCTGGAATCGTCCGTTGGTTATCTGTGCAAATATTTTTTTATCACCAGCTTATAGTCCTTACTGGCAAAACGTGAAGCTCGCCGATTCAAACCCGTGATAGATCCGTGGAATAGATAGTGTTCGTCAATTTCTGCTCTCACCTTGTACCCGCCCAGCACGCATCGATCTGGCCCAATCGTTCTCCTTTGTTCTTCGATTGTCCTCTTTCGGCATCCAAAGAAGTCAATTGACCATCTATCGGTGCACGAACAATGAGATCACCTACTTTCCTTCCGGTATAACCCGAGCGCGCTTTGTGATCCTTCATAAGATTGACGGTGTTTGGTTGCACCTGTTGGGCATTTGTAATTGAATCCTGTTTCAATATTTGTTGGGTCAATCTTCTCTTTCGAGGTAATAGTTATAGTCGTTCTCTGATTTTTGAACTCCTGCAACCCGATCACTTTTTTTCATACAGGCTTTTATCCAGCAGATAGATACGTTCGGCTTCCTTGAGCTGGCTCTCCACGTCGGTCATTTGGCTGAGCTTTTGAACTGTATTTTGTTGTGCCTGGTTACGGGCGATCTGCATTTGCGTTAACGTATTATACACGTTTGCCTGCTGGCCCAGGAGATTCAAAAGCAAGGTCCGTATTGCTTAATCGTAATATCGGCTGATCCTTTTTCATCATGGCGCCATCTTCGACATATTTCTCTTCCACACGGCCACCTTCCAACGCATCGAGGTAAATCGTTGTAAGAGGCATTACGACTCCATTGATCGGGATCGTTTCCTGGAAAGGTCCTTTTAACTTCGCTGATGGTGATCCTTTCTGATTCTACATTCAGCCTGTTCTTACCCGAGGTGAGCACAAAGCTTGTCACAGCTAATGCAACCACAAAGGCGATACCTGCTATCGTCAATATTCTTTCTTATTCCACCTGCTTTTAGAGATTACTCTATCCACGTAAAAAATTTTAATAATATTACAATGATAATCCGTCCTTATTAAACGGCCCTGGCCCGATAGGGTTACAGCCGTCAATAATTTCCTCTTTACCTGCATGAGAAATATGCCAGTTCCCAAGCAATTTGGTTAGCAAGCGATTAGGGCGAAAAGAACTACGAAGACGTTCGTTTATGATACACTCCTGTGTCCGATTTTGATACAGTCAAAAATCGGCCTTCCGGTCTAAAAAATTAGTTGCCATCACTTTGCTAATTATGGTATACTTTCAGCAGCAGGGTGCTATGATGGTATATAATATATAAATAGAGCTGGAGAAATGAAAGATATAGTTGCTAAAAGAATGCGTCCATACTGATCATAGACGATGATCTTGATGTACTGACCGGCGGTCAGATTGCTCTTAAAGACCAGAGGCAAAAAGAGGTAGTCACCGGAAAAGAACCCTGAGAATATTCGCTGGCACTTGTCCAAAGATGGATTTGATGTGATATTGCTCGACATGAATTTCACCAGTTCCGATCCAATCACCGGTAACGAGGGCATATTCTGGTTGAAAGAAATTCCAGAAGCTCAAGATCGGATGCTTCTGTGATAATGATTACTGCTTATGGCGATATTGATCTGGCCGTTCGATCTTTAAAGGAAGGAGCGGCAGATTTCGTCATCAAACCCTGGCATAATGAAAAGCTGATCACTACCATTAAAGAAACGCTGAGAAGAAAGAGCAATCAACAACGAGCATCACTCCTTTTTCCGGCGTTGATTCCATCATTGGCAGAGAATTGATCGAGGGAGTCGCGAAGTGATGCTGCAGATCTTTTTAAAATTGAAAAAGATAGCTCCAACGGATGCCAATATTTTGATAATGGGTGAAAATGGTACCGGAAAGGATCTGACGCTAAGGCTGATTCATGAGCAATCGCTTAGGAAGTACATAGCCCTTTATTAAGGTGGATGTGGGAGCATTGACTGAAAGCCTGTTCGAAAGCGAATTGTTTGGCCATAAAAAGGCTCTTTTACTGATGCCAGGGAAGACAGGGCAGGGTATTGAATCAGACGGCGAATAGAGGAGACGCTTTTTTGGACTGAGATCGGGAATATTCTCTCTTCACTTGCAGGCAAAGCTGTTAGCGTGTTGCAAAACAGGCAGGTAATTCGCCTCGGCAGTAATGAACCCATTCCAATTGATATCACGGTTGATTTGCGCTACTAATGTAAGTCTCAGCTGAACTGGCCAACGAGAATCGTTTCAGAAAAGACCTCATCTATCGTATCAATACTGTTGAGATCGTTGTGCCGCCGCTACGCAAAAGAGGGAAATGATATATTGCTGCTGCGCAAAACATTTTGCCATAATCTACAGCAATAAATACATGAAACCATTGCCGGAGTTTGATACCAAAGCGACTGGAGAAACTGTTGAACCATCATTATCCGGGTAACGTGCGCGAGTTGCAATACATCATTGAGCGGGCCGTCATCGCGCGGCCGACGAAAGCATTTTGCATCCTCATGACTTGTATATTTTCTCCCATCGAGGCATCCATGTTTCAGGAAGCGGAGCGCGGAAATGAAGCTGAGCGCCGTTGAAAACACTACATTGAAGGTGATAGAAAACATAACGGGAATACGATGAAGGCCGCCAAAGAATTGGCTACTAGGACAGCAAAATGGAGAATTAGTAAATATGATATTTAAGGTCGAAACCCAAACCCGAAATGCGAAACCTGAAAGCAATACGTAACTGAACGAAGTACACTGA
>ERZ1370068.5850-contig-4855_pt1 | contig 22820 bp, 27 predicted proteins | sample MGYA00561227_ERZ1370068 | MGnify/ENA primary metagenome ERZ1370068 (study PRJEB38410, sample SAMEA6850437) | metagenome | study: Metagenomic assessment of the ecological functions of the soil: analysis of the soil microbiota associated with the...
ACGCGCACGAAATGCGTCAGGCGTACCGACCTAATTCCCGTCCTGCCGACCTAATCAGGAGGCATGCCGCCTGACCAGGCTAAGCCGGGCCTTCACCTCGGCGATCTTGGCGCGGCTCACCGGCACGCGATGCGGCGACGGGACCGTCGAGTTCGACGATCGCGCCGTCGCCTTCCTTGCGAACCAGCGTGACGTGCGCCATTGCCACGATGTGGCTGCGGTGCACCCGGACGAACAGTCCGGGGTCGAGCTGGGCTTCGGCCTCCGAAATCGACCACGGGCACATCCGCTCCGGGTGCCGTCATGCACCTTTGTATAGTGAGCGTCGGCCCGGACGCTCCTGACGTCGGCGCTGTCGATGAAATGGGTGCCGTCGGCGCCTTCGACCGGCAATCGTGGCGCCGGTGCGGCGCGGGGCGGCTGGCCGATGCCGCCGAGCGGCGTCGGCCGAGCCGCGAGCTGGTCGTGGCGGCGCTGGAGTCCGCCGGCGGATATCCGCGCGACGAAGGCGACTGCCCTGGGAATGACGGCGACCGCATCCGTCGCCGCTGCGCGCCTTCTCGCGCGGATCCGGCACCAGCGACAGCAGGAAGCCCGCCGCAATCACGAAGCAGAGCAGCGCCACGACCAGCGACAGCATTTGCGACGACGCGGCCAGCCCTTCGACGTGGTGGATGCGATCCTTGCGACGGCGGAACCAGATGCATGCCGGCCATCGCGGTGTAGTGCATGCCTGGCACCGCGATGCCGAAGGCGACCGCGCTCAGTGCATCAGCTGCACGCCGCCCTGCCGCGCCAGGAACGCACGCAGGCCGCCATAGGCCGTGGCGATCGCGATCGCGACCGACATGGCGACCATCGGGGCGTCATGCGTCATGGCGAAATTGCCCGACAATCCATGCATGCCGACATAGTGCATGCTGGCGATACCGACCCCGAGCAGCACCGCCGAGGACACCACGCGCAGCATCGACGGCTCGCCGATGCTGACGAAGAACAGCGGAAATACCCACGACCAGCGCGCAGATCAGGAACGACACGATGGTCGGCAGCACCAGATAGACCGTGCCTGCCGGCAGTGGCGCCGCCAGCATGCCGACGAAGTGCATGGTCCAGATGCCGATGGCGAGAAGAACGCGGCGCCCGCCAGCAGCAGGCGATGACTGGCGTCCGGCGTCCCGCGGATGCGCGCGGTGAGGCCGAAGCCGGTGTAGCCTCCCAGAATCGCGATCACCACCGAGAGCGCGACGAGATAGGGATCGTGTCCTTCGAACATGATCGTCTCGGCCGCCCGTCTCCACGGGCGTGCCTCCTCCCGCCGCCGAGTTTATAGACGCGGCGGGGGAATGACAATCGGCCGATTGTGACTTCGGCCCGCGGTCCAGCCAGGCCGGACCGCGACTTCGTGTTTGAGGCGCTTCGGCCTGAAATCGCTGACGATCTTACACAATCCCCGCCGCCACTTGTCCGCGCAGCCTCTCCAAGCTGTGCAGCGTGTTGGCGCAGGCTTCCGCGACCTCGATGCCCTTTGATGACGAAATGCTTGCGGAAGAAGTCGTGATGCACGGCGCTGTCGTGGAATTGCTGCGGCGTCAGCACCGCCGAGAATACCGGCACCTCGGTCTTGAGCTGCACGTCCATCAGCGCCTTGATCACGGTGTCGGCGACGAATTCGTGGCGATAGATGCCGCCGTCGACGACGAGGCCTGCGGCCACGATCGCGGTGTAGCGCCGCGTCTTGGCCAGCAGTTGCGCATGCGGGGGTATCTCGAACGAACCCGGCACCTCGAACAGATCGACCTGCGCGCGCGTGATATGGCGCGCCTCGATCTCTTCGAGGAACGCGAGGCGGCATTCCTCGACGACGTCGCGGTGCCACGACGACTGCACGAAGGCGACCCGCTGCGGCTTGACGAAACGCGGGATGCGCCGGCGCCGGCGGACGCTCGGGCACGTCGGGGACGTGGCTCGTTTCGACCGTTTGGTGGTGGGATTGGACTTCAGGCTCTTGCAACATCTGATTCATGGCTTTCCTCTTTCAGGACCAGAATCAGGGCATACGGAACGACGTCAGCCCACGCGCAAACGCGCGAAGGCCGCCGCAAACCGTTCTCTTTCATCCGGACTGTAACCGTCGGCTTCAGAATCACACCGGATCTGCTGACCCTTCTTCTCAGGAGAGAAGAAGGCGCTCGCGGGCTTGGGCTACGTCACCCTTACCGCCGGTGGGGATTTTCACCCCGCCCTGAGAACATCGGCCGCCCGGAATGGACGACCTGCCCAAGAATATGACGAAACGCCGGGGCGTCAGCAAGCACCTTTGGCATGGGGAATCGGCATGTCCCCATGCCGCGGGAACAGGGCGCACCGGCCTGATCGGCGGCACGGCTTTACGCAGGCCGCGGCAATTGGGATAGCTTGCTGCCAACAGGGGGACGCTCGACATGAAACTTCTTCTTCGCCGGAATTTCCTCAAACTCGCCGGCGCGCTCATCACTGCCCCCGTCCTGCCGCGACCGGCGTCCGCGCTCGATTATCCGACGCGGCCGACGAAAATCGTCGCCGGTTTCGCCGCCGGTGGCGGCGTCGACATCACCGCGCGCCTGATCGGCCAGTGGCTGGCCGACCATCTCGGGCAGCCCTTCGTGGTCGAGAACCGCACCGGCGCCGGCGGCAATATCGGCACCGAGGCGGTCGTGAACGCCGCGCCCGACGGATACACGCTGCTGCTGGCAACGGTCCTGAATGCGGTCAACGCCTCGCTCTACGAGAAACTCAACTTCAATTTCGTCCGCGACATCGCGCCGGTCGCGGGCGTCATTCGCGTGCCGATGGTGGTGCTGGTCCACCCCGCGGTGCCGGCGCAGACGCTGGCCGAATTCATCGCTTACGCCAAAGCCAATCCGGGCAAGGTCAACATGGCCTCGGCCGGCAGCGGCAGCGCGCCGCATATGGCGGGCGAGCTGTTCAAGATGATGGCCGGCGTCGACATGGTCCACGTGCCCTATCGCGGCCAGGGGCCGGCGCTATCGGATTTGCTCGGCGGCCAGGTGCAGATCCTGTTCGCGGCTGCGCCCGGCACCGCCGACTACGTCAAGACCGGCAAGCTGCGTGCGCTCGCGGTGACCACGGCTGCGCGTATGCCGGATCTGCCGGATGTTCCGACGGTGGCGGATACCGTGGCGGGTTATGAAGCCAGCCAGTGGTACGGCTTCGCCGCGCCGAAAAACACGCCGGCCGAGATCGTCGACAAGCTCAACAAGGAAATCAATGCGGCGATCGCCGATCCCGGCATGAAGGCAAAGCTTGCCGCCATCGGCGGCGACCCGATGCCGGGCTCACCGGCCGATTTCGGCAGACTGATCGCAGATGAAACCGAGAAATGGGGCAAGGTGGTGCGCGCGGGCGGCCTGCAAGCCGAATAAGCGGCTACGCCTTGCGCGCGAAGGCCACGTATTGCGCGCCGAGCGGAAGCCAGCCGAGCCCGGCCTCGAGCGGACGCAACCCGGCGAGCCCGCGCGGGAAAAACAGATTGTATTGTATGCGGGGCGACGCCCAGCCCGCGGCACTCAATCGCTTCGCCAGACTGCGCGCAAAAATCAGCTTGGCGTTCTCGTCGAACGGACACGTATTCACGGCATGAACCGTGAGCGGGTTCAGCGGATTATGCTCGAAGATCGCGATCAGGCCGCCCGCTCGCGTGATCCGGTGCAGCTCCTTCAGCCACGTCACGTGCTCCTCGTGGGGGATGTGATGGAACACGCAGGCCGAGAACGCGACATCGAACGCGCCGGCTTCGCAGGGGATGCGGCTGTCCTCGATCAGAACGGTAGTTGCCGTCGCCGGGGTAACGCTGTTTGCCCAGCGTGAGGCTGCGCTCCGAGACGTCTGGACGATGTCAGCGCCGCATCCGGAAAGTATTTTCGGAAGAACGGAATGGAATTGCCGATCCCGCGAGCCAAAGTCGCAGATCCGCGACACCCCGACCTGCTCGCGCGCGACGATCTGCCGGAGCTGCCTGATCTTGTATTCGGCGAAATATTCCGGGCTCTCGCCGGTGACCGCAACGTTCTCACGATGCTGGTCGTAATAGGCGTCGGCGAAGCGATCGAACTCGGCCTTGTCCATGTCAGAGATCCAGGTTCCGTAAATGACGCCGGCCCACCGAGCGGCTGCGCGAGAGGGCCGGTATTGCATCGTGACGCAACGTTTAGATAGCGCCTAAACATTTGATTAATTTAGCCGCAGCCGGCTTCGACGAATCGTATCCCGGCCGGTCTAAAAATTGATGAACAATTAACCGGGCTTCATCGATTATCGCGGGCAGCAGAGTCGAACCAATTTCATTGCCGGACAGGCTGCCAAACCCATGGAAATTCAGGACGGGATGCCGCGCCCCGGCAAGATGTTTCTGTCCATCGTTGTACCCTGCTGCAACGAAGAAGACGGCTTGCGCGAATTCCACCGCCAGATGACGGCCGCCGCGCGCGCGCTGTGCGGCCAGCGGTTCGAGCTGATCCTGATCGATGACGGCTCGACCGACAACACCTGGAAGCTGATCAACGAACTCTCGGCGGAAGACCGCAACGTCGTCGCGGTCCGGCTCGCGCGCAACCACGGCCATCAACTGGCGCTGACGGCGGGACTTTCCACCGTGCGCGGCGACCTCGTGCTGGTCATCGATGCCGATTTGCAGGACCCGCCGGAACTGCTGACGCCGATGTACGAGATGATGGCGCGGGAAAGCGCCGACGTCGTCTACGGCCTGCGGCGCAGCCGCGCCGGCGAAACCCGCTTCAAGAAGAAATCGGCCGAGGCCTTCTATCGCCTGCTCGCCCGGATCACGCGGGTCCACATCCCAGTCGATACCGGCGACTTCCGGCTGATGAGCCGGCGCATCTCCGACCAGCTCGTGCAGATGCCGGAGCATGACCGCTTCATCCGCGGGATGGTGGCCTGGCTCGGCTACAAGCAGGTCGCTTATGAATACGACCGCAATCCGCGTTATGCCGGCTCCACCAAATATCCGCTGGCGAAGATGATCGGCTTTGCGCTCGACGCGCTGATCAGCTTCTCGATGGTGCCGCTGCGGATCGCGACCTATGTCGGCGCGCTCTGACTACCGTCCTCACCTTTGTCGGCATCGGCGCCGTCATCAGCTGGATTCTTTCCGGCACCGTGCCCGGCTGGACCAGTCTGACGCTATTGGTCGTGATGATCTCCTCGGTCCAGCTTCTGGTGCTCGGGCTGATCGGGGAATATGTCGGCCGCATCTACATCCAATCGAAGAACCGACCGCTGTTCGTGATCTCGCACATCCACCGGCGCGGGCGGCTGCCGCACAATGCGGCCGACGGTGAGGGCGACATCGAGAGAGATGTCGTTCAAAACCCTGCTGGCCCAATCGGGACCGAACGCGCAGCCGCGCCGCTACGACGAGGCCTCCTGATGAAGGCGATCCTGAGCCATCCCGCGCTCTACCAGGCCTATCAGAATGCCGGTGGCTTCTTTGGCGCCCGCATCAAGGCGATCGCGGATTACCTGACGCTGCGGCCGGGAATGCGGGTGATCGATATCGGATGCGGCCCGGCCATATCCTGCGCCATCTGCCTGATGGTATCGATTATACCGGCTTCGACATCGACGAGGCCTATATCGCCTATGCGCGGCGGTCGTTCGGCCATCTCGGCACCTTTCATTGCCGTCATTTCGATGCGGCCGCCGCCCGCGAATTCGCCGGCGCCGACGTCGTCATGATGAATGGCGTGCTGCACCACATCGCCGATGACGGCCTGCAGGCCACGCTCGCCGACATCCGCGACGTCCTCAAAAGTGACGGCGTTCTGTTCACCCTCGACGGCTGCTACCGCGAGGGCCAGTCGCCGCATCGCCAAATGGCTGCTCGACAACGACCGCGGCGAGTTCGTCCGCGACCGCGACGGCTATGACCAGGTGCTTCGGCGCGCGTTTGGAAAAGTGAACCTCGCCATTCGCGACGACTATTCGCGCGTGCCTTACACGTTCATCATCGGCGTCTCGCAGAAATAGCGCGCGAAGCGGCTATTCTTTCCGGCGCAGGATGTCGATCCCTTCGACCGAACGCACGTGCGTGTAGGGCTCGAGGAGCTGCGACACTTCAGCGTCGGCGCGCGCCCAGGCGCCCCAGTCATTGCGCAGATTGTCGACCAGGACGAGGTCAGGCGGCAGCTTCTTGAAATCCTCAATCAGCCATTTGCGCTCGAGCGCCAGATAGTCGTTCAGCTTGGCATCGGTCGCCGCATCGACAGACGGTCCTTTCGCGCGTCAGCCGCACGAACTCGCGGATCCAGAGATCTCTCCTGGCGGGAAACCCAGACGCCGTTGATATCCCGCACCAGCGGATGACCGATGGCGGCCTCGCCGCTCAGCACGAGGATCCGGGGATGCGGCACGAGACCTTCGACCGCTTGCCTGACCGGGCCGACATAGACGCCGGCATAGAACCACAGCATGCCGACGACGAAAGGTCACGGCCAGCACGAACGCCGAAACAGCCTCGCCGCGGCGCGACCGCGATCCCGCCGCTCCCGTCAGCGCGTAGCCCATCGCCAGCAAGGCCACCGCGACCATCGGATAGGAGTGATAGGCCCAGCCGCGCCGCTGCAGGAAGAACGAGACGGCAAATCCGGATCGATGCGAGCAACGCGTCACCAGCAACAGCGAGTCAGGCGCGCGCTTCTGCCGCGCCAGCAGCACCGACACCATCGCGATCGCGAACACCAGCGTGGCGTCGTTGAGGAAGATGGCCGAAAGCCGGCATCGACCACGACAAATAGGTGTCGCGAACCAGCGGATAGGTGACCGTGAAATACTCGGGGTAAAAAATGTACGTGCCGACACTGACTGTTAGCACCAGCGCGGCCGTGATGATGTTCTCCGGCGCAAACAGCGTGAGCCAGGAGCGCGAGCGGATCGCGGCGAACAGGATGCACAATGCCGCCGGCACCGTGAAGAACGGCTTGAAGGCGAGCGTGATGCCGGCGCCCACGCCGGCGATCAGGATCGCCCATAGCGGCAACGGCTCGCGGTTGCTGCGCATCGCATAGACGGCGAGCGCGGGAAGAAAGGTCAGCATGGCCATGTGTTCGCGCTGCGCGAAGACGTGCATCGGCAGGACCGTGACCACGGCCGCGGCCCAGATCGCCAGCGGACCCCAGTTCAATGGCGACAGTGACGGCGACAGACGCAGGATGCGCGACACCGCGAACAGGAGGCCGCCGCCAGCAGCAGAAGCTGGGCATCGATCACATGTCGCGGATCGACGCCAAGAACGCGCGCCAGCGCCACGCCGGGCAGATAGGCGAAGGCCGCCATCGGCGGGTTGATCTCGACGATATCGCGATAGAGCTGCTGACCATCCAGCATGCGTTCGCATGACCACCAGCAGCCAGCTCACATCCGTGTTCAGCGGAACGACCTGCCGCAGCAGGATGGCGGCGAGGAACACCAGCCCGGTCAAGAGCAACGGCATCGGCTTCAGCCCTTCTCGCCCCGCCGTGCCTGGCGTCGAGCGGAGGAAGCGGCTGAGAATTCCGAGGTCATGGGCCCATCCTGCGTGGAAGCCGTGCGACGCTAGCGAACGAGCGTTAACGCGCGATTTGCGAACGATCCGGGACGTATCGATGCATGGCGAAACATTCACGGATCCTTAAAGCCGGCATCCTAGAGGTGTCTATCGTGCCCAGCTCCAGATCGCCCGGGCGACACAGGGGAACAAGCGTGACAGACGCCGCCGACGTTGCCGGCAGGGATGCAGGAGAGCCCGCGGACCGGGCCTGGCAAACGCCTGTTCTTCAAACCAATGTCCTGGTGCCGATAGCCATCGCGCTCGGCTCGCTCCTGGCCGGTGCCATCTACACCTGGTTTATCGGCGAGGACGTCAACTGGGACTGGCAGAATTACCACGAGTACAATGTCTGGGCCGTGATCAACGGCCGCTATGGCCTCGATGCGCTGCCGGCCGGCTTCCAGACCTACTTCAATCCCGACCGTCTATTTCCCGGTTTATTATCTGCGCCATCTGCTGCCGCTGCCCTACGGCCTGATGATCATGGGCGCGGTGCACGGCCTCAATCTGCTGCTGATCTATTTTCTCGATCCGCGCCCTGCTGCGGGAAGCCGCGACGGCGAGCGCGATCGGCGCGTCGATCCTGATTGCCGCGGTCGGGCCGATGACGCTTTCGGAGGTCGGCACGAGCTTCTCCGACATTCTCACCGCGCTTCCGATTCTGGCAGGCTGCATCCTGATCCTGTCGGCGGATGGATCGCATCGCGGACGCTACGTTCTCGCAGGCCTGCTGATCGGCGCGGCCGTCGGGCTGAAGCTGACCAATGTCGTCTATGCGCTCGGTGCCGCCGCCGCCGTGCTCGCCGCCAGCCGGCCGCCTAAAGGCGACGTTCTGCCTTGGCGTCGGCGGCGCGGTCGGCGCGCTGGCGACAGGCGGCGCGTGGGGGCTGATGCTCTGGCGCGAGATGGGCAATCCGATTTTCCCGCTCTTCAACGCCGTGTTCCAGTCCCCGGAATTGGTCCCGATGAACATCATGGACTGGCAATTCCTGCCGCGCGGCATCCTGGACGCCCTGGCCGTATCCCTTCTACTGGCTGGTCGGCGACAACAGGAGCTCGGAATATCCGTTCCGCGACGCGCGGTTTGCGGTCGCGACGGTGTTGATCGTGCTCGGCATCGGCCGCAGCCTCGTCACGCGCACCGATATCTTCACGCAGCCGCGATACTCAGTTCCTGCTGTTCTTCGCCGTCTCCTATGCGGCATGGCTCGCCGTGTTTTCGATCCAGCGCTACGCGATCGTGCTGGAGCTGCTGTGCGCGCCGTTGATCATCCTGCTGATTGCACGCTGCCTGGCCGGCACGCCCGGATCTAGCCTTGCTCCGCGCATCTGCGCTGCGCACCTGAATGCCGTGATGGCTCGCCATTGCCCTGGCCGATCGCGCTGTGGTCGCAACCGGGAGACTGGTTCCGCCGCCCCTGGTCCAATCCGTACAATCCCGGCGATCTCGAAATCGCTTGAGCAGCCCGCGGTCTATCTTCTTCTCGACAAGCCGCTGGCCTATGTCGCCCCGCGTGCTGCCGCCGCAGTCGCGGTTCTATCCAGATCGCCGACATTGCGATTGCCGATCATGCCCGACGGCAAGTTCGACCGCCGCATTCGCGCCGGGTTGAACGAATCCGCCGCCGGGCGGCACATGGGAATTGCACACGCGCGGCAAGCCGATCCGCGAACGGCTTGCTGGAGCGCTATGGCCTCCGGGTCGACGCTTCCCGGTCCTGCGTCGAAATCGAGGGCGCGTGGCTCGGGACCGCCGATCGAGGCGTGCCCGCTGGTTGCACGCGAGACAATAACGACCGCAGCGTTCGCGGGCTCTTCGAGCCGCGCCGATCTGCGATTCGACGTCCTCGCGCAAGACGGGAACCAGCCTCTCCTCATGCGGGCGTATCGGCGGCGGGGACGCGAAATGGTCATCCCAAGGGAATTAACGGTCTATTAACCATCACGATCTATTAACTATTGTGGCGGACCGGCCTGATTTGCCGGCCGCCGGACTCGCGGCGCTCGAATCCGATTCCGGTTTGTTCTCTAAATTAATAACTGTAAGCTGCGATCTGCTGTGGACGACGCCGCTTTGGCCTGTGGACGGACTCAGGGGTGAGTTGCGCGGATTCCGCAAATCACATCAGTTGAGCCTCGGCAGGCCCCGGGACGATCAGGCGATCGGGGATTGCAATCGGCGGCGACGCATCGAGTTCAACGCGCGCCGTGCTCCGTGTGCGTATCAGAAGAATTCAAAAACAAGGTCGAGACGGCATGTCCCTCCTCGAAGGCATTATCGATCTCCGGAACAACCCGCTCGCGGTGGTCGAGGACATCGCCGCCGATAACAACTGGGCGTTCGAGCGCTCCGGCGAGGACGAAGTCACGATCGTCTCCAAGGGCGACTGGACCGACTATCAGCTCTCCTTCACCTGGATGGCGGAGATCGAGGCGCTGCATCTGGCCTGCGCCTTCGACATGAAGATCCCGCCGGCGCGGCGCGCCGAAGTGCAGCGGCTGATCGCGGCGGTCAACGAGCAATTATGGATCGGCCATTTCGACATCTGGACCCACACCGGCATGATCATGTACCGGCAGGCGCTGGTGCTGCCGGGCGGGCTGACCGCCTCGACCGCGCAATGCGAGGCCATGCTGGTCGGCGCCATCCACGCCTGCGAGCGCTATTACCCCGCGTTCCAGTTCGTGGTCTGGGCCGGCAAGACCGCGCACGGAGGCCGATGAGCGCGGCGATGTTCGATACCGAGGGCGAGGCGTAGTTCTCCCTGTCGGCCCCGGTCGCCTCCACACTCTCGATGTCGTTCCTGCCTAGTGCGCAATTGCGCACGGGCGCAGGAACCCATACGCCGTGACCTCAGGGCTCAAGCAAACTGCTTGTCGCGCCTTCCACGCTTCACTAAGAACTTCCTGTGGTTATGGGTCCCTGCGTTCGCGGGGACGACGTGACGATATTTCGGTGACGTCGTTGAACACGCATCAAACGCACTTCAAAACATCCACGGCACCATCGCGCTTGCCGGCGCCGGCAAGATGGGCGGCGCGATGCTGACCGGATGGCTGGCCGGCGGCCTCGACGCCGAGCGCGTCGTGGTGATCGAGCCGCAGCCGTCCCCCGAGATCAGCGCGCTGGCGCCGCCAAGGCATCCGGCTCAATCCGCAGCGAGAGACGCCGGCGAGGCCGACACGCTGGTGGTGGCGGTGAAGCCGCAGATCGTTCCGCGAGGCCGGCGCCAGCGTTGAAGCCGTTCGTCGGACCGTACGACGCTGGTGGTCTCGATCATGGCCGGCACGACCATCGCCGCGCTCGAAGAGGTCTGCGGCGGCATGCGTGGTTCGCGCCATGCCCAACACGCCGGCCGCGATCGGCCGCGGCATCACGGTCGCGGTCGCCGGCAAGAATGTCAGCGCCGCGCAGCGCGCGACTGCGGATGCGCTGTTGCGCGCCACCGGCTCGGTCGAATGGGTCGACGAGGAAAGCCTGATGGACGCGGTGACCGCGGTCTCCGGCTCCGGTCCGGCCTATGTCTTCCTGCTCGCCGAAGAACTCGCGCGCGCCGGCGTCGCGGCCGGCCTGCCGGCGGAGCTCGCCAGCAAGCTCGCGCGCGAAACCGTCGCCGGCTCCGGCGAGCTGCTGCATCGCTCGGAACTTGCTTCCGCGACCCTGCGCCAGAACGTCACCTCGCCCGGCGGCACCACCGCCGCCGCACTGGAAGTGCTGATGGGGCCAGAATGGCCTGCAGCCGCTGCTGATCCGCGCGCATCGGCCGCGGCGACGCAGCGTTCGAAGGATCTGGCGAAGTAGTTTGCTGTTATCCTCATGGTGAGGAGGCGCGCCAGCGCCGTCTCGAACCATGCGGACCGCTGCTGCACCCGGCATTCATCCTTCGAGACGCGCTAACGCGCTCCTCAGGATGAGGTCGAACAGCGCAGCTACTTCCCGCAAGCCTTTCGTAAACGTCTCGGCATTGACCAGGCCGCGGGCGTGGCGGCCGTCGCCGATCTTGCGCTCGCCCTCGAAGGCTTCGACCTCGAAGCGGATGACGCGGCGCTCTACCGCAATGACTTTGTCCGTGACGCGCACCGTCGCGCCGACCAGCGACGCGCCGAGATGGCGGATATCGACCTCGGTACCGACCGTGATCCAGCCCGGCTGAAGATAAGCGCCCTGATGGCGTCGCTGGAGGCCATCTCCATTTCCAGGATCATCATCGGCGTCGCATAGACCATCGGCATGCCAGGCACGAAATGCCCGACCGTGCGCTCGGCCGGCACGACCAGCGTCCGCTCGGCGCTCATGCCGATCTTGATGAAGTCGCGTGCGTCCATGGGATTCTTCCTCCTGGAACGCGGACAGCTCCGCTCGTCGTCCCGGCTTGCGCCGGGACGCATAACCGCAGATGGTGACGTCGGTCAAGCCGCGACGCTGGAGCTGAGCCTGTCAACAACCACACGCCGGTGCGTTACGTGCGCGTCCCTGCGTTCGCAGGGACGACGGATAGAGACCACGCTACTTCTTCGCCGCCGCCGCGCTCCACGAAACGTCTTGCCGCCCTTCATCTTGTGGGCCAGCGGCGCTTCGTTGATCTGGATCACGACCGCATCGGCATCGACGCCGAGGTTCTTGACCAGCGCCTGGGTGATGTCGCGCATCATGCCGGCCTTCTGTTCGTCGGTGCGGCCGGCGGCCATGCTCACGGTAATCTCAGGCATTGTGGTCTCCTCGTTGCTTTTCTTGTCGTCATGGCCGGGCGTATCCCGGCCATCCGCGATCTCTTCGCATCAAACAAGACGTGGATGCCCGGCACAAGGCCGGGCATGACGGCTGGAATGAATAGCTATCCCCACTTCACGTCATGGCGCGCCAGCACTTCGCGCACTTTTGCGACGATCTCGCCTTCGGCGCACGAGAATTGCGCCGGGCGCTGCTCTCGCGCCATTCCTGGTTGGAGGCGATCGCGGCGGCCGCCTTCGCGCCGTCGATCAGGTCCTTGATCTGAATCTTCGCCGCGCGCCCTTTCGTCCGAGCCCTGGATGATCGACGCAGGGCGAGTTGCGGCCGGTCGGCATATTTGAGCTGGTTGCCCATGTTCTTGGGATTGCCGAGATAGAGCTCGGCGCGGATGTTCGCGTTGCGAAGCTGCGCGACCATCTTCTGATAGTCGGCGACGCGGTCGCGGTCCGAACACGGTGACGACGACCGGCCCAAAGTCGGGCCGCGTGTCGAGCTTGCCGAGCATCGTCAGCGCGGCCTGCAGCCGCGACACGCCGATGGAAAATCCCGTCGCCGGCACCGGCTCGCCGCGGAAGCGCGAGACCAGCCCATCATAACGGCCACCGCCACCGACCGAGCCGAAGCGCACGGGGCGGCCTTTTTCGTCTTTGGTTTCGAGCGTGAGTTCGACCTCGTAGACCGGGCCGGTGTAATATTCGAGGCCGCGCACGACGGAGGGATCGATGACGATTTGATCCGATCCATAGCCCGACGCCGCAACAAGTTTGCTTATCGCGTCGAGTTCGTCGCGGCCTTCCTGTCCGATCTTGCTGTCGCGCAGCCGCGCATCGATCTGCGCGCCCTGTTCGATCGCGCCGACGACCAGAGCAATGTCGTCTGCCTTGAGACCGGCGCCCTTGGTGAAATCACCTGACTCGTCCTTGCGGCCGTCGCCAAGAAGTTGCTGAACGCCGGAAATACCGAGACGATCGAGCTTGTCGATCGCACGCATGACGGTCAGCCATTGTCCGTCATCTGCAATGCCAAGCGCGTCCCTCACCCCATCGAGCACCTTGCGGTTATTCACCTTCACCACATAGCTGCCGCGCGGAATGCCGAGCGCTTCCATCGTGTCCGCCGCCATCATGCACATCTCGGCGTCGGCCGCCGGCGACGCTGAGCCCACCGTGTCGGCATCGAACTGCATGAACTGGCGGAAGCGGCCGGGGCCCGGCTTCTCGTTGCGATAGACGTAGCCGGCGCGGTAGCTGCGATACGGCTTCGGCAGCGCGTCGAAATTCTCCGCCACGTAGCGCGCCAGCGGCGCGGTCAGGTCGTAGCGCAGCGAGATCCACTGCTCGTCGTCGTCCTGGAACGAGAACACGCCCTCGTTCGGCCGGTCCTGGTCGGGCAGGAATTTGCCGAGCGCGTCGGTGAACTCCATCGCCGGCGTTTCGACCGGCTCAAAGCCGTAGCGCTCGTAGACCTCGCGGATTTTCTCGACCATCTGGCGCGTGGCGGCAATCGCGGCCGGGCCACGATCTTCCAGCCCGCGCGGCAGGCGGGCGCGGAGTTTCTGGGGTTTTGGGTTTTTCAGCCATGGGCGGCGTTGGTACCAGCCAAGGCCCGACCGGGCAACCGTGTCGCACTGGCCAACACCGGACCTCGTCATGGCCAGGCTTGACCGCCGCCTTGCCCTTGGGCTCGTTTCCATCCGCGCGCGCGAAGCGCGTCGGCGTCGGCCTTCGGCAATGCCTTTCAGCAGCGGCCTGATGGTCTCGCCACCGACGATCTTGCCGTTCCGCGTGAACATCCAGTCCGAGATGTCGGCTTCCTTGAACAGAGGCCACCTCGCCGGCCTTCTTGCCGGGCAAATCGCGCGGCGCGTTGGCGAACCGTCCCTGAATAGCGGCCGTCCGCGGTCTTCTCACATCGGCCATCCAGATGTGCTCGCCATTCGTTCCTCGGATCCTGGAAACCGCACCTTTGAGGGGAGTGACCGGTCTCCGACGGTTTTGGCGCGTCGTAGGAGGCCCAGAACGTCGGCAGCGTCGCCCGCCCCTTTGCGATCGCGGCATTCATCTCCGCGTTGCCGGAGCTAAGCGTCGATCACCGGGAGCGGTCTTCGGCCCTGACGGCGGCCCCCGTGGGAGAGCCGAGAACCGCGAGAGACCGCCGCGACGGCGGCCGCCACGACGCATTTGGAGCATGTTGAGCGGGCTGAGGTCATTGTCGCCATTTCACACACCGAATTCTATCCGCAATCCGGAGAGTTGGTCGCACAAAGCCGCTGAAGAGTCTCACGACCCCGCACGGGAAGAGGAGCAAAGAGGAGTGCCACTCCGCGCCTTTTTGATGCCTCACCGCTGGGCACGTTGATGTGGCACACGCTTTTCTTCCCTTCTCCCCCGCTTCCTCCATTCCGCGTGTGTTGGCCTTTCGAGACGCCGAAGGATCGCGCCATGCAGCCGCCAAATCTGGGAACCACACTTTGCGCGCTGAATTATTTGCAGTGTCTCCAAAGAGTGGAGAGCTACTGAAGAAGCTCATCACCGTCGCCGCTCTTGTGCGGTTCGCTGGCCTTTGCCCAGGAACACCGGCCCTGCTCCGCAGACCGTGGCATGGAGAAGCCCGACGACGTCACGAACGGCGCCAAGCCAGATGGTCTGACGATGGGCACCTTCACCGCGCATGGAGCGCAAACTAAAGGGCAATATCAAAAGGAGCAAAGGGACGGTGCAGTGGTCGCCCGAAGGACGAGAAGAAGTAAGCCGCTCGCTAACGCGGCGAGCGCATCAAGCTATATGTCGATGAGAACTTGGATGCATTAAGGCGTCAAGCTTCACAGGTTCACCGGTATCTTGCCAGAACAGTTTTTGACCGAGGCTGCCCGCCAGCATGATGCGGTGGTGGCCGCCGATCAGCGTACCGTCTTTCGTTGCCTTGGCGATGATCTCGCCGTCTTCGTTCACGATGTTTCTCATGTGCCCTCCGTGTTGCTCTTGTCCGCCCCGTTGCCTGAGCACTCCAAGACCGTGGCCATGATGGTTGAAACCAGCTTGCTCCAATCAGGTTGTGCAGCGCGGCGTCGCGGATGATGCTGCCGGCTGGGAATGCTTCGTCAATCTTCGGCATCACCAACGCGGCTCCGACCAGCCGAGTTCCGCTTAGCCAGTTCAACAACCATGACAGGCGCCCTCTCCACGAGCGAGGAGGCAGACCTCGCCGAAGGCTGAAAGCTGGGCCTTAGGCAGCCACGGCCTTGCCCTTCGGCTGCACTTCGGCGGTGTAGTCCGCCATCAACTGCTCGGAGATCTTGCCGGGCGTGAACTTCCAGTCGGCGATCTCCGACACCGGCGTCACTTCCGCCGCGGTGCCGGTGATGAAGCACTCGGAGAAGCCAGCGAGTTCCTCCGGCATGATGCGCCGCTCGATCACCTCGATGCCGCGGCGCCTGGCGAGGTCGATCGCGGTGGCGCGGGTGATGCCGGCGAGGAAGCAGTCGGCGATCGGCGTGTGGATCTTGCCGTCCTTGATGAAGAAGATGTTGGCGCCGGTGCATTCGGCGACGCGGCCCTGCCAGTCCAGCATCATCGCATCCGCATAGCCCGCGCGCTCGGCCTTGTGCTTGGAGATGGTGCAGATCATGTAGAGACCGGACGCCTTCGCCATCGCCGGGATCGTCGCCGGATCGGGCCGCCGGTATTCGGCCAGACCGATGCGGATGCCCTTCAGCTTCTCGGCCGGATCGAAATAGCTCGGCCAGTCCCAGGCGGCGATGGCGAGGTGGATGGTGTTGGTCGTGCGCCGACACGCCCATCATCTCCGAGCCGCGCCAGGCGATCGGGCGGAGATAGGCATCCGGCAGATTGTTCTTGTCGATCACCAGCTGCTTGGCGGCGTCGATCTCGGCGACCGAATACGGGATCTCGAAATCGAGGATGTTGGCCGAGTTCTTCAGCCGCTCGGAATGCGCGGTGCTCTTGAAGACCCTGCCGCCATAGGCGCGCTCGCCCTCGAACACGCAGCTCGCATAATGCAGGCCGTGGGTCAGAACGTGCACGTTGGCGTCGGCCCACGGCACCAGCTTGCCATCGTACCAGATGACGCCATCGATCTTGTCGAACGAAACTCCCATGGCTTCTCTCCCGTATTGACGCCGTTTCAATCAGCCACACGTCAGCCTTCACGCACGTCTCAACGAGACGCGCGCTAACCGAGCGTTTAAAGTGATTAGTCGCAGAAGCGGCGGAATCATTCCGCCGCCGGTCACAGGACCTTTCTGATCCAGTTGTGCGGGTCGGCCGCGCGACCGTACTGGATGTCGACCAGCTTCTTGCGCAGCCCCATGGCGACCGGGCCGGCCGCGCCGCCGCTGATGAGAAAATCGCCGCTCGCGGAACACACCTTGCCGATCGGCGAGATGACGGCCGCCGTGCCGCAGGCGAAGGCCTCTTTCAGCTTTCCGCTGGCGGCATCAGCGCGCCACTGGTCGATCGTGTAGGCCTCCTCGCGCACGCGCGTGCCGGAATCCTTCGCGAGCGCGATGATCAGATCGCGGGTGATGCCCGGCAGGATCGTGCCGAGCGGCGGCGTCAGCAGCGAACCGTCGTCGAACACGAAGAAGACGTTCATGCCGCCGAGTTCCTCGATGTAGCGGCGCTCGACCGCATCGAGGAAAACGACCTGATCGCAGCCGTGATCGATGGCCTCGGCCTGCGCGCGCAGGCTCGCGGCGTAATTGCCGCCGCATTTGACGGCGCCGGTGCCGCCGATCGCGGCGCGCGTGTAGTTCTCCGACACCCAGATCGACACCGGCGCAGGTCCGCCCTTGAAATAGGAGCCGACCGGCGAGGCGATGACGGCGAAGATGTATTCCGCGGACGGCTTCACGCCGAGGAAGACCTCGCTCGCGATCATGAAGGGCCGCAGGTAGAGACTGCCCTCGCCGCCCGGGATCCAGGCGCGGTCGATGCGCACGAGCTGCTCGACCGCTTCGATGAACACAGGCTCGGGCAGCGGCGCCATGGCCATGCGCTCGGCCGAATTCTAGAAGCGCCGGGCATTGGCGTCGGGGCGGAACAGGTTCACGCCGCCGTCGTCGCGCTTGTAGGCCTTGAGGCCTTCGAAAATCTCCTGCGCGTAGTGCAGGACGGCTGCGGCCGGATCGAGCGGGAAATTCGCGCGGGATTCGACGCGCGCGCCATGCCAGCCCTTCGCCTGATTGTAGCGGACCATCGCCATGTGATCGGTGAAAATCCGGCCGAAGCCCGGGTCCGCGAGCCTTGCCGCGCGCTCCTTCTCGGACGTCGGATTCGCCGCAGGCTGGATTTCGAATTTCAAACTCATTCCTTAGCTTCCCGCTGTCGGAACCGGCGCGATTTCCGGCGCCGGCCTGGCTCTCCGGGCCTGCTCGAACGAAACTGCCATGGACTTCTCCCGGATTGACGCTGGCTTCGCGCCTGCGCCGCGGCGCTGTTGGTGACGCCTGGCCTTCACCACATCTGCCGGGTTTCATGGCCGGTCGCAGGACATGCTTTTGCGGAATGCCGAAGTCCAGTATGTTTGCCGAAATGCCGCTCGACAATCGCACGGTAGTCCAATTCGCGGCCGTTGCCGCCATCGCTGGCTTTTCCGGCCGCCTGACACGTCACCGCGGTCGAAACGACTTAATAGTTTCGTCGCGGCTGACAGTTTTGTAACATTGAACCCAAGATATGTCAATATGGCTGACATAAATTTCTCAAGCGGCCCGCCCGACCCTGATTCGCAGGGCGGCCGAGCGGCGCGTCCCCGCCCCGCGGCCGGCGATTTGCGCTGGGACATCATCGAGCTGTTGTTCTTCGCCTACCGCGACTTCGTCGGCGATGCCGACCATGAGCTGGAGGCTTTCGGGTTCGGCCGCGCGCATCACCGGGTGATGCATTTCGTCCACCGCTATCCCGGCCTCAAGGTCGCCGACCTGCTGGACGTGCTGCGCATCACCAAGCAATCGCTGGGCCGGGTGCTCAAGCAATTGCTCGACGAGGGCTATATCGTGCAGAAGACCGGCAACAACGACCGCCGGCAGCGCCTTCTTTTCGCCACCGCCAAGGGCGAGGCGCTGGTCGGCAAAGCTCGCAGGGCCTGCAGACCGACCGCATCAACCGTGCGCTGCGGGACATCGGATCCCGAAGGCGTCGACAGCGGTCCGCCAGTTCCTGCGCGCGATGATCGATCGCGACGATCCCGACAAGGTGCTGGAAACGATCTTCGGGACCGGCAGCGCAACCGCAAGGAGTGACCGTGATGCAGTGGCAACCATCGCTGCAGCCACTCGCGCGAACGCCGCCGCAACCGGCCGACGACGCCCCGCATCTGCTGCTGGTCGACGACGACCGCCGCATCCGCGATCTGTTGTCGCGCTTTCTGTCCGGCGAGGGCTACCGCGTCACCACCGCGATGAGCGCCAGCGACGCCCGCGCCAAGCTGCTCGGCCTGCATTTCGATCTCCTGATCCTCGACGTGATGATGCCCGGCGAAACCGGCTTCGATCTCGCCCGCTTCATCCGCACCTCGTCCTCGGTGCCGATCATCATGCTGACGGCGCGCCATGAAGCGGAAGCCCGGATCGAGGGCCTGCAGATCGGCGCCGACGATTATGTCGCAAAGCCGTTCGAGCCGCGCGAGCTGGTGTTGCGGATCGGCAATATCCTCAAGCGCACCGCGCCGCCGCCGGTGGAGGCGCTGGAGCAGGTCGCGTTCGGCCCTTACGTCTATCATCTCGACCGCGGCGAATTGCGCCAGGGCGAGGAGATCATTCATCTCACCGACCGCGAGCGCGAGATGCTGCGCATTCTCGCCGTGGCGCCGCGGCGAAACCGTGCCGCGCAGCGCGCTGACCGGCGACGGCACCGTCAACGAGCGCGCGGTCGACGTGCAGATCAACCGCCTGCGGCGCAAGATCGAGCGCGATCCCGCCAATCCGCTGTTCCTGCAGGCGGTGCGCGGCATCGGCTATCGCCTGGTCGCGTCGCCCTGAGCCAATATCCGATGAGCACGCTCGACACCGGCCTGACGCTGATCCGCACCGCCGCGCGGCCGCGTCTCCGCGGCCAATGGCTGGATGGGCAACGCGTTCAAGAGCTGGATGCCGACCGGCCTCTATGCCCGCGCGCTGCTGATCATGATCGTGCCGATGGTGGTGCTGCAGACGGTGGTGGCGTTCGTGTTCATGGAGCGGCACTGGAACACGGTGACGCGGCGGCTGTCGGCCGCCGTGGTGCAGGACATCGCCAGCCTGATCGACGTCTACAAGGTCTATCCGCAGGACAAGGACCGCGCGCAGTTGCGCCGCATCGGGCAGCGGCTGCAGCTGGTGGTGGATTTCCTGCCCGTCGGCGACCATGCCGCCGCCCGGCCCAAAACCGTTCTTCTCGCTGCTCGACCAGACGCTTTCGGTGCAGCTCGGCCGGCAGATCCGCCAGACCGTTCTGGATCGATACCGTCGGCCAGCTCCAACCTGGTGGAAATCCGCATCCAGCTCGACGACGCGGTGATGCGCATCTTCGCCCAGCGCAGCGCCGCCTATGCCTCGAATTCGGAGATTTTCATCTTCTGGATGCTGGGCACGTCGTCGATCCTGCTGATCGTCGCGGTGTTGTTCCTGCGCAACCAGATCAAGCCGATCCTGCGGCTGGCGGACGCCGCCGAAAGCTTCGGCAAGGGCCGCGAGGCGCCGAATTTCCGCCCCGCGGCGCGCGGGAAGTGCGCCGCGCGGCGCAGGCGTTCCTCGAGATGAAAGCGCGCATCGAGCGCTCGATCGAGCAGCGCACCGCGATGCTGGCCGGCGTCATCGCACGATCTGCGCACCATCCTGACCCGCTTCAAGCTCGAACTGGCGCTGATCGGCGACAGTCCCGAGGTCGACGGCATGCGCAAGGATGTCGACGAGATGTCCGGCATGCTGGAGGACTATCTCGCCTTTGCGCGCGGCGACAGCGGCGAGCACGCGCAGCCGACCGACATGACGCTGGCGCTGGAGGAATTGCGCAGCGACGCCGAGCGCAACGGCCACGCCGCGACCGTGACGTTCCACGGCCTGCCGGTGGTGACGGTGAAGCCGGCGTCGTTCAAGCGCTGCCTCGCCAACCTCGTCTCCAACGCGGCGCGGCACGCCAGCGCGATCTCGATCACCGGCCACCGCGATCACCGCTATCTGACGGTGACGGTCGACGACGACGGGCCGGGCATTCCCGCCGACATGCGCGAGGAAGTGTTCAAGCCGTTCCTGCGGCTCGACGACGCCCGCAACCAGGACGAGGGCGGCACCGGGCTTGGGCTTGCCATCGCCCGCGACATCGCCCGCTCGCATGGCGGCGACATCACGCTCGGCGACAGCCCGATGGGCGGGCTGCGTGCGGCGGTGCGGATCCCGGTGTAAGAAGCAGCCGCGTAGCGCCGATGCAGGGCGGCAGTAGCACTCTGAGGCCGCCGCCTTGCGCTGGCGGCGGAGGCGGGTGATGAAGGGTGCGCGCGCGCCGCGCGCTCAATTCGCGGAGATGATTTCACCCGCCTCGCATCTTGCGAGCGCGGCATGACCTCCCCGACAAGTTCGGGAGTGGGAAGGCCGGCGCCAGACTTGACCTGGCTACTTCGGCAGCTGCTTCGGGATCAGCCCCTTCAGCTTTTCCATGTCCCTGATGTTCAGCTTGATGCCGCCGGGCATGATGATGTCGCCGGGCTTCTGATCCGGTTTGCAGGCGCCGAGCCATTTCGCCTCGATCGTCGTGGTGCGAGTCGCGCGGCACGCCGGCCGGACCGCCCTGGGTGTGCGAGGTGGTCTTGACGGTGTAGGCGGAATTGAAATCGCCCGTGGTTTCCGAATGCGAGGTCACCGACATGCCGCCGATGCTGCACACGGATCGGCGGCGTAACCGGTCGCGGTCTTCCTGGATGCTCGTTTTGCGAGCCGGAGCCTCTTTCGCCATCGGCGAAAATGTCGTGCCTCATTTCCTTGTCGGTGGTCGTCGCCGGTGCAATGCTGCATCGTCATACTCCGGGCGCCGGCGAGGCGCGGTCCGGCAGCATCGCTTCATTTCCCACAGGCCGGCCTTGCGCACCGGCATTTCCACCGCGCGCCGGCCTCGAGCACCGGCAACAGCACGAGCAGCCAGGACACTTGGCGAAAATGCAACGAGCTGTCGCGCTCATGCTGCCGCGCGTCCCCGGCTGGTCTCTTCCGTCAGGTCAGGTGATGCGCGAGTCCGGCAGAAGGGGTGCGCAGCGGCCGCTGGGCGGCAGCCAGGTAGGGGACCCAGCGGCAGGCGAACGAGATGTACCCGCCCTCATAGGAGGCTGCACCGCGAGGAATTTCACCACCTTGTCGTAACGCGCGCAGTGATCGACCGCGATCTGACGGGCATCAGCCTGGCTCGCCAGTGAATAGGCAATGATGCCGCCGGTGTCGTTGCCCTTGAACGCCGGCACCTCGAACGGCGGCAGCCATGGCCCGCGCCGGCGCGCACGCCAGCATCCCGCCCACGGCAACCAGGCTCAAGCCCCTATCATTCGCATCGCAAACTCCATTTCGCTCAAGCGACACCTTAGAGCGCATCTGCCGCCATGCAAAGAACGGCCGGCGGGGCGGACGCGCGAGTTATCGGCAGGGTGTTGCCGCCCTGCACTTGACCTCGGTCAGCCTTCGCGGCACCGTCCCCAGGGTTGGAACCTCCGGCGGAATGCCCATGCGCGACTTCATCTCACATCCTTGAAAAGACCGGTCTTGCCCCTGCGGCCGGCTTGGCATCGTGTTCGGCCTGCTGGCGTTCGGCCAGGCCGCCCGGGCCGCTAACCCATGGAGCTGAATTTCTGGCTGTCCGGCCCGCTATGACGGCCGGGTCGCCGAACGCGAGCGGGCGCTGTCGACCATCACCTCAGTTCCAGGAGAAGGAAAGCACTTTCTGGAATTCTACCGCTGCAGATCACGCGCTGCGGCCGATCCACGAAACCACGTTCCGGCCGTGGCAGTCCGACAACATTCCGCGCCGCTATTGCACCGCCGACGTCATGCTGAACGACGGCAAGTCGCGCACCGTGCACTACTCGATCATCGAGGATGGCGGGTTTGCCGGCTTCGGCCAGGGCGTCGAATGGTGCGTCACCGGCCTCGACCGCAACTGGGCCTACAATCCCGCTGCAGGGCCGCCCGGCCCCTGATCCCCAGCCGGCTTTTTACTCCTCTGGCCTCTCGAACCGGCCTCGTCCGGCTTTCTCCTTATTTTGTTCTTGAAATGTTCCGGCTGGCCTGCTAGGCTCCGGGCGGTCTGGCATGAGGGCTGTCGCCATGTCTTACTTTTCACGGAACTTGGATTTCGCGGTTTTTGATCTCGTTTCGGCCTGCTTGCCACGGCCGCGCAGCCGGCATTGGCACGGGACAACGGCGGCGCAGGACCGCCGGCAGAACGCCCCGGCGAGTTGATTTTACGTGCTGTCGCTGTCGTGGTCGAGGCAATGCAGTAACTG
>ERZ1370068.9270-contig-8059_pt1 | contig 22804 bp, 23 predicted proteins | sample MGYA00561227_ERZ1370068 | MGnify/ENA primary metagenome ERZ1370068 (study PRJEB38410, sample SAMEA6850437) | metagenome | study: Metagenomic assessment of the ecological functions of the soil: analysis of the soil microbiota associated with the...
CCGATCGCCCAGCCGTTCCCGGAAGTTGACCCCCGACCGAGCGTTGCTGACGTGCTCGGTGCCTTCGCCGAACGAGAAGACGCCGATCGCGTCGCGGGCAACGAGGGGCTCGCCGATGATCGTGCTGTCGCGCTCGGTTGCGATCAGGGTCTTCGTCCTGCGTCGCGAGCGGGCACCAGCGGGAGTTCACAGCCGGCCCGCCGCCCGCCGGCAACGACGGCCCAGGCACCGGCCTCAGGTCGAGCTTCTCCTGGGGGACACGCGTCCTGTCGTCGGCCACGGCCTGCTCGGGCGTCAGCCACCCGGCCGTCGAGGTCGTACACGCGCGTGACGCCGCTGTAATAGGGCGCGTCGTCGCTCGACCCCATGACGTCGAAGCTGACGTAGCCGCCGTTCCCCGCTGCGTCTCCGCGGAGCTCAGCGGTGTAGTTCGAGCGCAGGACGAAGAAGCCGTCGGTGCCGGTGGTCGCGGTGTCGAGCGGGCCGTAGGAGCCGCCCGAACCCACCGACGGTCGCGCGGAAGAGCTCGACGACCACGCCCGAGACCGGCACGCCGCTCGGGTCGCGCACGTAGCCCTGGGCGACGACCGGCGGCGGAGGAGGCGGAGGCGGCTCGCTCGGAACGATCGCGTTCGAGCTCTGGACGAACGAGCCGTAGCAGCCCACCTCGTCGTTGCAGGGGCTGGACCGCCGAGCGGATCGCGTGACCAACGTCCCCCGGCTGGACGACGTAGGTGAAGCTCGCCGGCGCACCCGCAACCTCGTCCGGGCCGCTGAACACGGCGCCGTCGCGCAGCCACTCCTTGTAGAACCTCGAGAACGGGACGCCACACGACGTCCAGCTGCCGCCGGTCGACGTGATCGTGTCGCCGGGGTACGTCGGGTTGGGCGCCCTGAGTGACCGGGGCACGTTCAGGGTGATCTCCCGTAATGGCACTGCGGGGACGCGGCCACGGCTCGGTGACCTCCGACAAACAGGGCGGCCACGGCCAGGATGACCGGCACGGCACACGCGCGAGGTTGCATCTCGACTCCTTTCCGTCGACTGCTCTCGACGGTAGGCACGTCCAACGCACGCGTGTGAAACGAAGACGTGTCGAATGTGCAACATCTCTGCCTCGGCGGTCTAGCGGATCCGCCTCGAGCCGTGCCTAGTGGCCGTTTTGGACGCGTCCGAAGCCGCCTCCGCCGGGTGTCTCGACGCGCACGACGTCGCCCGCCCGCAGGTCGCGGGTCGCCTTCCCGGGAAGCTGTCGTTGCCGTTCAGGAGGTTCCGTCCCGGCGCTCCCGGCTCGCCCCCGCCCACGCCCTGAGGAGCGCGCACGCGTCGCTCGCCGACGACCGAGAGGCTAGAGGGCCTCGAGGACTCGCAGCTCGCGGACGACCCCGTCGCCGCCCTGGTGCAGGCCATGCGCCGCCGGAGCCAACGCGCGCAGCGCGTGGCGCTCGACGCGCAGCGGGTACGCGAGCTCGAGCGCCTCGGTCGGCGTCGAGAGCGTGTTCGACATCGCGACGTGCACCGCGGATGGGCCCGTCGGCGTCCGGACATGCGCCCTGGCCGCCGCCGACGGTCTCGTAGTAGGTGAAGCGGTCGTTGCCCGAGCGTGAGGTTGTTCATCGTGCCCTGGCCCTGCGCGCGGCACGGCGACGGCGCTGGCCGAAGGCGGCGAAGACGACGTCGACGATCCGGCTCGAGGTCTCGACGTTGCCGGCGGCGACGGCCGCCGGCGGCCTGCGCGTTGACGAGGCGAGCCCTCGGGCGCCCGTACCGGCACGGGCGCGAAGGCGCCGCCCGAGGCCGGAACGTCCGGGTCGGTGAGGCAGCGGACGACGAAGTAGCAGGCCGAGCGCGCGACCGCGAGCGGGCAGTTGAGGTTGCCGTCGTGCTGCGGCGCCGTCCCGGCGAAGTCGATCTCGAGCGCCGTCGCCGGCGATCGTGACGACGCGCGCGGATCTCGAGCTCGCCGCCGTCGAGCGCCTCGAGCACGTCGGCCGCCTCGAAGCGCCCGTCCGGGAGGCGCGGCGATCGCGGCGCGCACCCGCCGCTCCGAGTAGTCGTGAGCTCGTCCATCGCGGCCGCGACGCGGTCGCGTTCCGTCGCCGCGCGCAGAGCTCGTCGACCCGCGCTCGCCGCGAGCGCGTGCGCGGCGAGCTGGGCGCGGAGGTCGCCGCGGCGCTCCTCCGGGTTGCGCATCCGGGAGACGAGCGAGTCGAGCGACGTCGTCGTCGAGGCGCGTCGGCGGGATGACGACGCCCTCCTCGTCGAGGCGACGCGAGGCCGCGGGGAGGCTGCCGGGCTCGATCGCCCCGACGTCGGCGTGGTGCGCGCGCGTGACCGCGATAGCCCGCGACGGGTGCGGGTGACCAGCGTGATGTCGGGGAGGTGCGTGCCGCCCGCGAACGGATCGTTGAGGATCCAAACGTCGTCCGGACGCCGGGTCGTGGCGCGCGGACGGCGGCGACCGCGTCGGGCATCGCGCCGAGGTGCACGGGAATGTGCTCGGCCTGGGCGACCATGCGGCCGCCGCGCGTCGAAGAGCGCGGTCGAGCAGTCGCGGCGCTCCTTGATGTTCGCCGAGAACGCGGAGCGGACGAGCACGGCGCCCATCTCGTCGGCGATGGAGCGCAGCGAGGCTGCCGATCAGCTGCAGCTCGAGTTCCACTCATTTCCACGCTCTCGTGACACCTTCGTAGCGCGCAGCGTGCTACTGGTCCCATCCCTAACCCCCACCCACCCTGGGGGAAGCCAGCATGTGGCGCCTTCGAGCTCGAGGAGCGCTGGGCCGCGCGCCTCCAGCGGCTCGGCCGCCCGGAGCTGGAGATCCGGCCCCGCGCTCACGTCGGCCGTCCGCACGGCCACCAGCTCCACTGCCCGCGACGCGATCCGCATAGCCGTAGCGCGCCTCGTGCGCACGGTGGAACGCCCCTGCGAGATCGTCCTCCAGCGGCACCGTCAGCTCGAAGGACTGCCCCGCGTAACGCAGGTCGGCTTCGCCCGCCGCAGGCAGCTCGCCCGCCTCGTCCAACGCGCAAACGTACGACGAGAGCGCGGTCGCGCCGCTCGTCGCCCACTGCCAGCCCGAGCGCGGAGAGCACTCCGGCCGCCTCGGGCACCAGCACCGTCCCGATCCCGAGCTCCTCCGCCAGGGCGCACGCGTGCAGCGGCCCCGCTCCCCGAACGCGACCAGCGCGAAGTCCCGCGGGTCGTGTCCGCGCTCGACCGACACCAGCCGCAGGGCCCGCAGCATCTCCGCATTGACGACCGCGATCGCCTCCTCGGGATCGATCCCCCGAATGCGAGCTCCGCAGCGTCCCGGTCGAGCTCCAAACCCCCGCGATCCGCGAAGGCAACCGCCCCAGCAGCAGGTTCGCGTCGGTCACCGTCGGCAGCTCGCCGCCGCGCCCGTACGAGGCAGGCCCGGGATCCGCTCCTGCGCTCTGGGGCCCACACGCAAGGCGCCTCCTGCATCCCGCCTCACGATCGAGCCGCCGCCTGCACCCACCGTCTGCAGGTCGACGGTCGGCAATCGCACCGGCAGCCCCGCAACCTCCCGCTCGGTCGCCCGCCCGGCCGCCCCGCCCGCGATCAGGCAGACGTCGGTCGAAGTCCCGCCCATGTCGAGCGAGATCGCGCTCTCGACGCCCGCCAGCGCCGCGACCCGCGCCGCGCCCACGACTCCCGCGGCCGGCCCGAGACCACACGCGAGCGCCGGATGGGCCGCAGCCTCATCGACCGAGAGCGACGCCGCCGGAGGAGCCCATCACGAGCGGCTCCGGCAAGCCCGGCCTCGGCACAGGAGGCGCGAAGCCCTTCCAGGTACCGCGCGACAACCGGCCCCAGGTACGCGTCGATCGCAGTCGTCGAGGCCCGCTCGTACTCGCGGAACTCCGGCGCCACCTCGTGCGACGCGACGATGCGCCGCCCGGGAGCCGCCGCCGCAGCTCCTCGGCGACCGCGCGCTCGTGCGACGCGTCGCGGAACGCGAACAGCAGGCAGACCGCGACCGCCTCGACGTCGTCCCCGAGCTCCGGTAGCGACCCGAGCTCCACCGGGACGAGCACGCCGTCGGGCCCGATCCGCTCCCGTACGCCGAAGCAGCGTTCCAGCGGGACGAGCGGGTCGGGATGCGCAGCGCACAACCGGTAGAGCTGCGCTCGGTTCTGGCGCCGCAGGTGCAGCATGTGCTCGAAGCCGGCGGTCGCGACGAAGGCCGTTCGCGCGCCCTTTCGCTCGAGCAGCGCGTTCGTCGCAACCGTCGTCCCGTGCGTGAACCGCTCGACCCTCCGCTCCAACCGCGTGCGCCGCGGCCAGCACCGACTCCTCCTGCCGCCGCGCCGTCGGCACCTTCGCAGTCCGCAGCTCCCCGTCCGCGAGCAGCACCGCGTCCGTGAAGGTCCCGCCCACATCGACGCCCAGCACGTTCATGCGAGACTCCGGAGGATGTCACTGCCGGACAGCGCGAAGGAGCTGATCGAATCCGGCGCTTCCGGGCACCTCGTCACGCTGAACGAGGACGGCTCGCCGCAGGTGACGTGCATCTGGGTCGGCGTGGAGGGCGACGAGCTCGTCTCCGGCCACCTCCCCGCCAACCAGCGGAAGCTCCAGAACGTCCGGCGCGACCCCCGCGTCACGCCTCTCGTTCGAAGGGACTCGCGTCCATCCGCCGGGCCTCAAGGAGTACCTCGTCGTGCACGGGCGGGCGCGGCTCGAGGAAGGCGGAGCCGCCGAGCTTCTGCAGCGACTCGCGCACGTCTACCTCGGCCCAGACGTGAGGTTCCCGCCCATGGACGATCCGCCGCCGGGACACGTGATGCGCATCACCGTCGAGCGGACCGGCGGCGTCGGCCCCTGGAGTTCCGGGTGAAGGTCGAGGCGAAGCTCGAGGAGCTCGGGCTCGTCCTGCCGCCCGCGACCACGCCTCCTCCCGGCGTGCGGCTCCCGTTCGCCTTCGCGCGCGTGAGCGGGCAACGCGTCTACATCTCCGGCCACGGTCCGCAGGCTCAGGACGGCACGCTTCGCTCCGCCGCTCGGCAAGGTCGGCGCCGAGGTGTCGGTCGAAGAGGGCTACCAGGCCGCGAAGCTGACGGCGCTCGTCGATCCTCGGGACCCTCAAGCGCGAGCTCGGCGACCTCGACCGCGTGACCGGCTGGCTCCGCGTTTTCGGGATGGTCAACTCCGCCCCGGGCTTCATCGAACAGCCGTCGGTGATCAACGGCTTCTCCGACCTGATCCTGAGCTGTACGGGCCCGAGGTGGGCCACCACTCGCGCTCGGCGGTCGGCCTCGCGGAGCTGCCGTTCGGGATCCCCGTCGAGATCGAGGCCGAGGCTGCCATCGATTGACGAGATTCGGGCTGCGGCCCGCCGGATCGAGGGCACGGTCGTCCGGACACCGCTCGTCCGCCTCCAGCACGACGGCGACGCCGAGATCTACCTCAAGCTCGAGAACCTGCAGCCGATCGGCTCCTTCAAGCTTCGCGGCGCCGGAAACGCCCTCGCGCTGGCCGACCCGGATGAGCTCGCGGCCGGGCGTCTGGACGGCGAGCGCCGGCAACATGGCCCAGGCCGTCGCCTGTGGCACGCGCGCGAACGCGGCCTCCCTGCACGGTCGTCGTTCCCGAGACGGCACCACGAGACGAAGCTCGACGCGATCGAGCGGCTCGGCGGCGCGGTCGTGAAGGTCCCGGTCTCGTGTCTGGTGGGAAACGTTCCGCACGCGGTCGTACCCGGGAATGAAGGGGCTCTTCCTCCACGCCTTCATGGACCCGGCAGTCATGGCCGGAAACGGGACGATCGGGCTCGAGATCGTCGAGGACCTCCCTGACGTCGAGACCGTGCTCGTGCCGTTCGGAGGCGGCGGCTCAGCTGCGGGATCGCCTCGGCGGTGCGCGCGCTGGCTCCCGGCCGCAAGGTCTACGCCTGCGAGGTCGCGACCTCCGCTCCGCTGGCCGCCGCTCTCGCGGCAGGCGAGCCGGTGGAGATCGACCACGTCCCGAGCTTCGTCGACGGGATCGGCGGCCCGACCGTCTTCTCCCGAGATGTTTGCAGCTCGCCCGAGAGCTCCTCGAGGGCTCGCTCGTCGTCGCGCTCGACGAGGCTGCAGCCGCGGTCCGCCTGCTCGTGGAGCGGAACCGGGTCGTCGCGGAGGGCGCCGGCGCGGCGCCCGTCGCGGCAGCGCTGAATCGGGAACCGGCAAAGATCGTCTGCGTCGTCTCAGGCGGGAACATCGACACGGCGACGCTACGAGAGATCCTCGAAGGGTAGGACGACCAGCTCGGGGAGGCGGACGCCGGACGAAGCCGTCGATCAGCAGGAGGTCTTCGGCCTGCTCAGGTGTGATCGGCTCGCGCCGCGCGCTCGCGCTCGGCAGATTGCTCAGCGCCAGCCTCGACCTCGAGCCTCGCGCCTGCCGCCCGGCGGCAGCGAGCGAACGGCGCTAGATCCCGCCGCCGCAGACGAAGAACGCCTTTGCGCCAGCCCGAAGCTCGAGCGCGCGGCACGATCGAGGCAGGCTCTCGAGCCGCCGCAGTCGCTCCAGCCGGCGCAGGCGGTCGATCGACGTGCTCGAGCGCCTCGATCCGGTCGCGCAGCCGCGCCGCCTCCTCGTAGCGCAGGCTCTCGGCGAGGTGCGCGAGCCGCGCGCGCAGCCGCGGCAGGGCCCGCCCTCGAGCAGGCGCGTCGAGCTCCTCCTCCGTGCAGCGCAGGCGAGCGCACGGGCGGCCAGCGACGCCCGCCGGCGGCTCGCGATCGGCCCGCAGCGCGCTCGGCTGTCTTCGACGACGACGAACTCGTCGCCGCGGCGCCGCAGGTAGACGCCCGTGCTCGCGCCGGCGGCTCGCGCGAGTTGGCCGGCGGCTCGAGCTCGCGGATCAGCCGCAGCTCCTCGAGCGCCGCCTCGAGCTCGGAGCCCAGCACGCGCCACTCGATCCGCGTCGAGCGCGAGCAGCGCCGCCTCGACCGACGGGCCGCTGGCGCTCGCTGCGGAAGTAGGAGCGCAGGCGCGCGCGGCAGGTCGCGGGCACGGCCGACGTAGAGCACCTGGCCGTGCCGGTCGCGGAAGAGGTAGACGCCGGGCCGCGCTGGGGCGCCGCGCGCGAGCGAGCGCTTGTCGTAGACCCGGCGCTTGCGCGGGGCAGCGCAGCGCGCGCAGCTCGGAGAGGCGCCTCGCGCCCGAGCTCCTGGGCGAGCCCGATCAGGTGCACGAGCACCTGCGCAGTCGCTTCCGGCGTCGGGCAGCGCCCGGTGGCACGGCTGCGTCGGGACGCCGAAGAAGTGCGCGAGCGACGCGAGGCCGACGCGGCGCACGCCGGCCCTCGAGCAGGCGGCGCGCGAGCGCAGCCGGTGCAGAGCGGCGGCTCGGCGAGCCGACGCCCGTGCAGGCGCAGCAGCTGCCGCTCGAGGAAGCGCTGGTCGAAGCGCGCGTTGTGCGCGACGAGCGAGCGTCGTCGCCGGCGAAGGCGAGGAAGCGCCGCACGACGGTCGCGACCGACGGGCGCGCGCCGGAGCTCCTGCTCGCGCAGGCCGGTCAGGCGGGCGATCGGCTCGGGCAGCGCGACGCCCGGGTTGACGAGCGACTGGAACGAGTCGACGAGCTCGAGCGCCGCGCACGCGGACCGCGCCGATCTCGCAGATCCGGTCGCGCGCCGCCGAGAGGCCGGTCGTCTCGAGGTCGAAGACGACGAACTCGGCCTCCTCGAGCAACGGGTCGGCGCGGCCGTCCGGTCGAGCGAGACGCGTGGCCCCGTGCGCAGACGACCCGGCTGTCGCCCGCGGTGACGTCCGCGAGCGAGCGAGCACGCGAGCCCGTCGGAGATCGACGGTCGTGGCGAAGAGCGCACCGCGCCGCCTCGACCGTCGGTCAGCGGGCCGCGCTCCTCGAGCGTGTCCACGAGCCGGTCGAGCGCGTCGAGCGCGAGCTGCACCCTTCAGATGAAAGCGAACATACGTTCGCTATTGCAAGCGGAGAATCAGTCGGGCAGCAGCGGCATCGTCAGCTCCGGGCAGCGGCCGAGCAGCACGGCGCGGGTGATCGCGGCCGATCCCGAAGCGCAGCCGCACCTCGTCGAGCGCCGCGTCGAGCGCGTCGCTGCTGTGCCGGTCGAGCGGCAGCACTGAGCTGGACGGCGCGCTCGTCGCCGAGGTTGCCGACCGAGACCCCGACGAGCGTGATCCCGCGGCGCTCGATCAGCGGCGCAGCGATCGCGAGCAAGCCCCGCGCGGTCGACGAGGATCGTCCGCGTGTTCGCGGTCGCGTAGCGGCAGCGTGTGCGAGCGGGTTGGCGCGCGAGAAGTCGTCGAAGCGCAGCCGCAGGACGACGGTGCGGCCGACGCGGCCGGCGGCGCGCATCCGCCGGGCGACGCGGTCGACGAGCCCGACGAGCGACGGCGTCGACCTCGGCGAGCGACCTCGGCCTCCGACCCGAGCGCACGCTGCGCCCCGATCGAGCGCGCGCCGCGCGGCGGGCTCGACCGGCCGCGGGTCGCGGTTGTGCGCGAGCGCGTGCAGGTGCCGCCCGACGGCGCGGCCGAGCAGCGCAGACGAGCGCGTGCCTCGGCGAGCTCGGCGACCTGGCCGACCGTCGTGATCCCCGCGTCGTGGAGCTTCGCTCGCGGTCACCGGGCCGACGCCCCAGAGCCGCTCGACCGGCAGCGGGTGCAGGAACGCGAGCTCGCGGTCGGGCGGCACGAGCGAGCAGCCCGTCCGGCTTGGCGACGCCGCTCGCGACCTTGGCCAGGAACTTCGTCCGCGCGACCCCGACCGTGATCGGCAGGCCGACCCGCTCGCGCACGTCGCGCCGCAGCCGCGCCGGCGATCTCCAGCGGGCGTGCCCGAGAGCCGCCTGCAGCCCGCGCACGTCGAGGAACGCCTCGTCGATCGAGAGCCCCTCGACGAGCGGCGTCGTGTCGTCGAAGACGCGGTACACGGCCTTGCTCGCCTCGGAGTAGGCGGACATCCGCGGCGCGACGACGATCGCGCTCGGGGCAGAGCCGGCGGGCCCGCGCCGACGCCCATCGCGGTGCGGACGCCGCGCGCCTTCGCCTCGTAGCTCGCCGGCGAGCACGACCCCGGCGCCGACGATCACGGGCCGGCCGCGGAGGTGCGGATCGTCGCGCTGCTCGACCGCCGCGAAGAACGCGTCGACGTCGGCGTGCAGGATCGTCGCGCTCGTCCGACACGAACATATGTTCTCATACCGCCCCTCAGCGGCGGCCGGCGCTGACCACGACGGAGACCTTCCCGCGATCGTGGCCAGCTCCGTGCCCTTGCCGAGGCCGCTGGCGATGATCCGCCCGCGCGGCACGCGGGAACGGGCGCGCCGTACGGATCCCAGCGGCAGTGTCGCGCGCAGCCTCGCCCTGGCCGCGGCGAGGGTCTTCCGCTTCAGGAGCGGCATCGATGCACTGGTACGTGATCGAGCCCGTCACGGCCGACAGGGCCGTCGTCGATCCGGCATCGCTGGTCGCGGTAACGGCCACCCGGAGCGCGGAGCCTGCGTCGGCGAGCCGAACCGACGTGGCTCGGCTCCGTCGCCCGCGGGATGTCGGTGCAACCCATCTTCGGACCCGCCGGCGCGCCTCTGCCACTGCGATGGCGATAGGTGATCGGCATCGCAGCCCCGGCCACGCCCCGGTCGTCGCCGAGATCAGCTTGCGGTGCTTCACCGTGCCGGAGATCGCCGGAAGCTCGAGGTTGACGGGAGCCAGGCGGCCGACCGTCGCGGTCTCCACCGAGGCCGCCGACGTCGAGCCGGCCGAGCTTCGACGGTCAACGACCACACCGCGGATCCTCGAGCCAACGTCCGCCGCGGTGAGCGTGTAGCTGTCCGGTCGAGCCGAGGATCTCGGAACAGTCCGTCAGCGCCTCGATCTCACGCCACGCGACCCACGAAGGGCTCTGGGTCGTCTCTGATGCCGATGAACTGCACCTCGTCCGCCGGCCCCGGCTGTTCGAGCACCTGCCTGGTCGACCGTCTGGCCCGAGAAGGTGCCCAGGAGCTGAAGCTCGCCGAGCGGGTTCGGACCCGCCGCCAGGAACCGGTGCGTCGTAAAGCCGTCGGGCAACCGCGTGATCGCGGCTCCGGATCAGGCCGACCGGGTAGGAGCTCTTCAGGTCGACCTCGATCCACTGCGGCGGCCAGTCCCCTGCGCTCCAGTACGTCCAGGGCGATCCGTCGACCGCCCGGTCGGCGCGGAAGCCGGGCTCCCATTCGTTGGGGACGCATAGCGGCTTGATTCAGCGCCACGTTGAACGGCGCGCCGCCGCATCGCTGCCACCGGTACTGGCACGAGACCGCATCGTCGCTGACCCACTCGCCCGGCGCGAGGGTCAACGTCTCCGCAGTCGTACGGCGATCCTGCCACCACCGGCCGCTCCGTATTGGTCGGACGGAGCGAAGCCTGCTCCGACGGGGCGGCTGCGGGCGAAGGGAACCACGGCCAGCGCGGCCGCGAGCGCAGCAACTCCGGTGAAACGTTCTCGATTCATGTGGACCGAACGCTCGCAAGGGCTGCTAACAACGGCGCTAATGCGGGCGGGAATGTCTCGTCCCCAGGGGCGTTCGATCAGGACGATGGCGAAGAGCTGGTTCGTTGAGCTCGAAAGCTGGTCGGCGCGGGCGGAGCCTGTCGACTCTCTGGCGGACGCTGTCCTTTCACGGAGTCGCCGACCTGGCGCCGAACGGGCTCGACGAGGAGTCGCGCACGCTCGAGACGACGCTGCGCGCTCCCGCGCGGGCCGCGCACACGGGTGCAAATCGGAGCCGGGCGTCGGGGCTTCGCACGCATCGAGGGCGACGGCGTCGGCGTTCGCGACGGTCGTCCTGGCCGAGACCGTCCGGCACATGCTCCGCCTGACTGAGCCGACCTCTCGGCGTTCTACGAGGCCGCGCCGCGCCGACGCCGAGCCTCGCCTGGGCGGCAGCGGGAGCGGGCCGCATGCTCCGCAGCCCGACCGTCTTCGAGGACGTCGTCAAGACGATCTGCACCACCAACTGCGCCTGGTCGGCGACCGTCCGCATGGTCGGCGCGCCTGTCTCGGAGCTGGGCGTCGAGGCTCCCGGCGGCCGGCGGACGTTTCCGACACCGGCGGCAATGGCCGAGGCCCCGGAGACCTCTTACAAGGACGTCGCGCGCCGGCTACCGCGGGCCGTACCTGCGCTCGCTCGCCGCTGCGGTGGCTCATCGGCTGCGCCTCGCCCCCGGAGCCCTAAACGACCCGGAGCTCTCTCTTGACGACGAGGTGGCCGCGCGGCTATTGGCGCTTCCGGCTAGGCGGTCCCTACGCAACCGCGCACATGATGATGTCTCGGCCGCTACTCGCGGCTGATCCTCGACCGTGGACGCGGCCAAAGTACGCGCGCCTCCGCGGGCGAAAGGCTTCCGACAACACGATCGAGCGCCGCTTCCGCCGCTATCGCGACTACGCGGGCCTCGCGTCTCGGCTCCACCACACGCGACTGGGCCTAAGAAGACCCGCGAGTCGACTCGACGCTCGCCCCAACGACCCAGCGTAGAGCAATCGCACAGCTGATTCCGAGGCACCAGCCGCCGACGACGTCGGAGGGCAGGTGCCAGTTCTCCCACACGAGCGCGATCCCCACCGTGGCCGTGAGCACGGTCCCGACGACGACGATCGGCCACCGAAACCGAGTGGGCCAGGTGATGAGGATCGCTGCCGCGACGACGGCCGCCGACCGCGCGGCATTCCTGCTCGGGAACGAGTACTTCAGGATCTGTGCGCTCGAAGAACTCTTTCGCCAGGGGCGTGAGCGTCAGAATCGCGATGCCGGTCGCGATCACGAAGCCGGCGTCGCGCAGCCTTCTCGTCATGAGCAAGACCGAGAGGCTCATCAGGCCGAGGAAGAACGTGGCGCTGCTACCGCCGACCTCGACGATCAGGTTGGCTGCCCGATCGACCCCGTTCCCTCGGCGGCCTCCTCACGCCCGTGGAGGAAGTCTCAAGACCCCTGTGCCCCACCCGAAGACGTGCACCCCGCCGAGCCGCCATGCCGAGGAGTAGGAAGACCACGAGCAAGCTCAGAAGGACGACGATGCGCGTCGATCGTCCTTGACCCTTCGGCGGTCTCATCACCCGCAGGCGCAGTGGCACGAAGAAGTGCCGGAATCGGTAAACGTCCCGCCCGCCTCGGGAATGAACTGCCAGTCGTAGCTCGTCGGGATGCAGGGTCAGCTTGAGGACGCCGAAGGTATCTGTTGTTGAAGATCTGCGCTGTTCGTGCACTGGGTGACGAAAGGCTCGTGCTCCTGCCCGCCGGTGTCCGACTACGAACTCGCGGATCCCGTTCGGATCCGGGTTCTGCGATCGGTCCTGCGGCGCGAAGCGCTCGTAATCGTGGTCGTGGCCGTTCAGGACGATGTCGGCGTGCGCGTTGTACAGGTCGTACCACCACGCGCGCAGGCGTCGTCGCTTCCGTGGAGGCCCGACGCTGAACCTCGGCCGGTGCCAGTACGCGAGCGTGCAGGTGTTCGAGTGGGCTGCGAGGTCGTTGCGCAGCCAGACCGTCTGCGGCGAGCCCGTGCCGCAGCCGCCGATGTTCGCGCACTCGGAGTTGAGGGCGATGATGTGCCAGGCTCCGATGTCGTAAGCTGTAGTAGCCCTTGGTCGGATCGCCGGCCAGGCTGCCGAAGTAGCTGTAGTAGCCGGCCGCTCCTGGCGTCTGGTACTCGTGGTTTCCCGGGCACCGGCTTGGTAGCTGGAAGACCCGTCCCCCAGGAGGCATCGTAGGACTGCATGAACTTCCACCAGGTCGCGTCCTCGTACTGCTCGTCGCCGAGCGGCAGGACGGCCGCGAGATCCGAGCCGAAGAGGATGTTCGACGTGGCCAGCTCCCGACATGCGCCAGGCGATCCCCGCGCCGCCGTTGAAGCGGCTCGTCGCCCGGATCGCAGGCGATGTCGCCGGCAGCGGCGATCCACCGGGTCGCCCGAGGACGGGCTGCCGGTCGTGCTGGAGACGGCGCTCGAGCGTGCCGAGCGGTTGCCGGCGCTGTCGAACGCGTCGACCGTGTAGCTGTAGCGTCGTGTTCGAGCGACAGGCCTGTGTCTGCGTAGCCCAGGGTGTTCGGCCGACCGTCGCGATCGCGTTGCCGTTCCGGTAGAGCGTGTAGCCCGCGAGCCTGGTTGTTGTCATCGGTCGAGGCGTTCCAGGTCAGGTTGAGCCGGCTCGAGCCGATCGGAGCTCGCGGCCAAGCCCGGTGGGCGTGGTCGGCGGGTTGACGTCGGCGGCGGCTCGAGACGAGCTGGTTGTCGAAGGCGAAGTCGAACGTAATCGCCGGTCGAGGAGTCGCCGAGTAGAGCCGCCCGATCCCGTGTGCGTGCCGAGCGCGTCGCCGTCATGCGTGATGACCTGCGTCCCGTCGAGCCAGACCTCGACCAGGCTCGGAGCTGCCGTTGATCAGCGCGTGCACCTCGAGCTCGTGCCAGCTTCCGGTCGAGACGGTCGGGCCGAGGGTGCTGACGCCCGTGACCGGCGTTGAAGTAGGAGAGCTTGCCGTTGCCGTAGTGCGGAAGATCGAGAAGAGCCGAACCGTTCGCGGCCGTCCTGAAGCGGACGAGCGAGACGTTCGCGCGTGCCCTGGCTGATCACATCTGGAAGCGCCCGTCGTAGTAGAGCTCCGAGACCGTCGTGGCTGAGGTTCTTGTAGGCGTAGGCGGGCAGAGCCGCTGCTCGTCGCCCCGGGCAGCCCACGAGCCCGCGTAGGTGACCTGCTGCTGGACCGTCATCCCGCTCATGGCCGTCCACTTCGAGAGGTTGCCGGTCTCGAAGTCGTCGCTGAAGACCGCGCCAGGCATCGTCACGCTGACCGCGCTCGACTGGGCGGAGTGGTTGGCCGGCTGCGCCGAAGCGCATCGACCCGGTAGCTGTAGGTCGAGTTCGCAGTCGCCTGAGAGATCTGAGAACGACGTCGAGCCGACGTTCGCCAGCACGGCACCGTTCCGGTAGACGGTGTATCCGGAAACGCCAACGTTGTCCGTCGACGTGTTCCAGGTCAGGTCGACCCGACTCGGGCTGATCACGCTCGCGGCGAGGCCCGTCGGCACCGTCGGCGGCTGCGTATCACCCGCCGCCGGGGTCGTCACGCCACTGGCGGCGACGACTGCGCAGAGTGGTTCTGGGCGGCGTCGAAAGCGTCGACGGTGTAGGCGTACGTGGTCGAGGGGCTCACCGTGGTATCGGAATAGGTCGTCGTCGGGGCGGAGACGGTGGCGATGCGCCGACCCGTCCCGGTAGATCGTGTAGCCGGCGACGCCGACATTGTCGTTGGAGGCGGTCCAGCTGAGGTCGACCCGGCTCGGGCCGATCGCATTCCCGGCCAAGTTTGTGGGCGGCGCTCGGCGGAGCGGAGTCGACGACGATCGCAGTCTGGTTCGAGGTCGCGGTGGTGGAGCCGCCGTCGTTCGACGCCGTGACGCCGGAAGCGAATGGTCTTGCCGAGGTCGGCGGTGACGAGCGTGTAGGTCTGGGCCGTCGCGCCGCTGATGTCGGCTGCAGTTCGCTCCGGACTGGTCGCACCTGCGCCACTGGTCGGCGTAGGTGATGGGCTGCGTCGCCGCTCCAGGTGCCGTTGTCGCCGGTCAGCGTCTGCCCGACAACCGTGTTGCCCGGAGATGGTCGGGGGCGAGGTGTTCGACGGGCGCGATGGGCGCGGGGGCGGAGATCACAGCCGTGTGGTTCAGAGGTGGCCGTGCTCGAGCCGGCGGTAGTTGGTTGCCGTCACCTCGACGCGAACCGTGCGTGCCGACATCGAAGATCGTCGGGGTGTACGTCTGCTGGCGTGGCTCTGGTGAAATGTCGGACGCAGTTCGTCGCCGTTCTGGTCGCAACTCTCCCACTGGTAGTCGAAGGACATGGGTTGCGCCCGACCACTGTCCAGGGTCGGCGGTCAGCGTCTGCCCCATCTGGGGAGTGCCCGAGATCGTCGGGAGAGACGTGTTCGACGGCGGGAGCGGTCCAGGGTCGGTCGACGACCGCGGTCTGGGTCTGACGTGGCGGAGGCCGCGCCCCAGGTGTTCGTACCCGTCACGACGACGCGTACCGTCGTCCCGATGTCCCCGCCTGGGTCAGCGTGTGCGTCTGGGAGGTCGCGCCGGAGATGTTCGCTACAGCCGTTGCCTGACTCTGGTCGCAGCTCCGCCACTGGTAGGTGAAGTTGATAGGCGTCGACCCAGACCATTGGCCGGGATCGGCGGTCAGCGTCTGTTCGGCCACCGGCGTTGCCCGAGATCGTCGGCGAGCGAGGTGTTGCCCGGGGCGCTCGGCGTGGTCACGACCTGCGGGCGGCGAGGACTGCGACGAGTGGTTGGCCGAGGCGTCGAACGCGTCGACCCTGTACGAGTACTGCGTCGCCGGCGAGACGGTCGTGTCGGAGTAGTTAGTCGTCGCGCCACCTACGACGTCGAGCTGCGTTCCGTTTCGGTAGATCGCGTAGCCGGTGACGCCGACGTTGTCGGTCGACGCGGTCCAGCTCAGGTCAACGCGGGTTGGGTTGACCGCGGCTGCGGGTCAGCCCGGTCGGCGTACTCGGCGGGCTGGGTGTCCGAAACCGGGGTGACTGTGACCGGGTTCGAAGGAGGAGAGTGGTTGTTCGCCGCATCGAAGGCGTCCACCGTGTACGTGTACGTCGTGCCCGAGATCACACTCGCGTCGTGGTATGTCGTCGTTCCGCCGCCGACCTGTGGCGAGCACTGAGCCGTTCCGGATACACGGTGTAGCCCGTGACGCCGATGTTGTCGGTGGAGCCCGTCCACGAGAGGTCGACGGCGAGGGAGCCCGTACGACGCTCGCGGTCAGGTTCGTCGGCGCCGTCGGGGGCTGATGTCGGAGGAGGTCGAGACGATCTGGTTGTCGAAGCGCGAGTCGAACGTAAGCCCGGTCGAGGTGTCGCCGATGTAGATGCGCCCGACCCCGGTCGTGCCGAGCGCCTCCGCGGTCTTGGTGATCACGTTCGTCCCGTCGAGCCAGACCTCGACCAGGCTCGAGTTGCCGTTGATCAGCGCGTGCACCTCGAGCTCGTGCCAGCTGCCGGTCGAGACGATCGGGCCGGAGGTGCTGACGCCCGTGACGCGAGTTGTAGTAGGAGAGCTTGCCGTTGCTGTTGCCGGAAGATCGAGAAGATCGAACCGTTCGCGGCCGTCCTGAAGCGGACGAGCGAGACGTTCGCCGATGCCCTGGCTGATCACCTGGAAGCGGCCGTCGTAGTAGAGCTCCGTCAGCGGCGTGCTGAGGTTCTTGTAGGCGTAGGCGGGCGACCCGGTGCTCGTCGCCCGGGCCGCGTAGGAGCCGGCGTAGACGATCGGCTGCTGGACGGTCATGCCGCTCGAGGCCGTCCACTGGGACAGGTTGCCGCTCTCGAAGCCGTCGCTGAAGACCAGACCTCCGACGGCCCCCGCGGAACTCGAAAGAGGAGCCCTATGAGCAGCGCCAGGAGTGCGAGAGGAACGACCGGTCGCCAAAACCGCATCCCCCTCGAAGACGCCATCTGATCTTACCTTCGAACGCCACGGCACCGCCGCCGCCGGCGACCAGTGGCGATCAGCTCAGGCAACGCCAAATCCTTCCTCTCTCCCGATCGGGAACGTGTGAAGCTAACCGCAGATTCTGCCGCTTTACGGTAGTTTGCTCGAAAACGGCTCAAGACTCAAGTCGTTGTCCTGAGCGACCCCTGACCCAGCAGGCTGCGAGCCCAGCTGGCGGTGAAATCGGAAAGCACCTCACGGCCGAAACGCCTGGCGAAGCGTGCGCCGATCGACGCTCGAGATGCCGACGACGCGCAGCAGGATCACGGCGTACGCGACGACCAGCAACGTTCCCATGGCTGCAGTACCGAGGAGGGATGATCCAAGCGACGTGAGTGGTTGATACCTGCGACCAGGATCGAGGCGACCGTCGCCGCGAGCGACGGGACGGAGGCGCGAGAAGCTCAGTGCCGTCAGGTGCACCTTCGATACAGGAGGTACGTCTTGGCGACGTTCCGGACAATGGTGTGGAGGAGGACGCTCACTGCCGCCCCGGTCAACCCATAGCGGGCGTCAGCACAGCGGCCACGGCCACGATGACTATGGTCGAGACGACGTTCGTCGCCATCTCGAGCTTGCACAAACCCCGTCATGACCAAGCCCCGCTCGACGGGTCCCGCCAAGGCGTTGAGCAGTGTGGCGATCGTCATGAGCGTCACGGCGAGAGCGCGCCGCCCGGTACTTCGAGCCGTAGATCTGCAGAAGCGGCAGGAAGGGCGATCGCCACCGCGTAGAGGGGGAGAGTGAACATGGCCACCCACCGTGTCACGCTTCTCAGGAGCTGATCGAGCGGCCTGTTCTCGCCGCGATCCCAGAGCCGGGCGATCGCGGGCGAGAAGCGGTACACGAAAGCGTTGTAGACGAGCAGCGGCAAGCTGCGAGATCTGCGAACGCTGCGCCGAAGAGGGCGACCGTTCGTGCGTCGCTCGTAACGGGAGAGGATCACGAGGATGGCAACCGCCCATATCTGGTTTGCGACAGTTGCCGATCGCTTGCGGCCATGCGAAGGCGAACACCGCCCGTGGGCTCGACTTCTCGGTCTTCCCGGCGTGGCAGGCAGCGATACAGGGTGCTAGCCGCTGGCGACGGCGAGCCGCTGCCGCGGCCGCAGCCATGCTGAGAGTCGCGCCGACGACGCCGAATCCGGAGCCAAAGCACTAGCATCGGCGAACGCGATCCGGCCCGCCCTGCTCGACGACCTTCCGCACCAGCTCGCCGCGAGCGTGCTCGAGCCCGCCGAGGCAGGCCGAGAGCATCTGCGCCAACACGGTCAGCGGAGGGTCAGCGCGGCGGCACGAGCACATTGGTGAAGTCAGGCTGGCCGAGAAGATCTCGAGAGATGGGCTCGGCAAAGATCGCGACCACGATGGCGAGACCGATGTTCAGCCCATCGCGAGCCGAATCGGGGCCACCATCGCGCCTCGCTTGGCGCCCGGAGTTCTGGGCGGCCGCGACATGGCGAATCGCCTGCGTAGTCTGCCCCGGCGATCGTCACGGCTTGCCCTGACGGTGAGCAGGTTCACAGCCAGTACCATCAACCCGAAGTCGTTCTGGCGCAGCATCCTTGCCATGACGACGCCGAAGATGAACCCGAGGCCGCCGCCGAGCACGCTTCCCAGCAGCGCCACGGACATCCCCTTCGGATGATCGCCGCAAGCTCGGAGGTGTGCCTCGGGCCGCAACAGCTTTGAGCTTCTTCCACCGCCTTTCACAGTAATCCAGGAACTGCGCCATTGGGAACGCGTGGGGCCTTTGGTCTACGCCCCGTGAAAAAGCATGTGCGGCTCCAGCAGGCTCCTTTGGCAAGCAAAGACTCGACCCGGTCGTGGCTGAGCGCGTGCTGGAGGCGCTGCGCCATCGGGGGCCGGATGGGAGCGACTCGAAGACCTGGCCCGAGGCGACCATCCTGCACACGAGGCTCTGCATCATCGATCTCTCGCACGCCGGCGATCAGCCGATGCTCCAACGAGGAAGGCACCGCTCCCGGACCGTCTACAACGGGAGAGATCTTACAGTCCACCGCGAGCTGCAGGCCGAGCTCGAGAAGAAGGGTCATCGCTTCCGCGGCCGCTCGACACGGAAGCGCTCCCGGCATCTCTGCCGAGGAGTACGGCCATCGAGATGTCTCGCCCGCCTGCGCGGGATGTTCGCCGCCGCGATCCCCGACCTGCGGGAGCGCCGACTCCTACTCGCCCGCGATCGCCGGGATCAAGCCGCTCTTCTACCTCGACAGACGGGAGCACCGCCGTTCCCGGCAGTGAGCTCAATGCGCTTCGTGAGTTTCCGGTGCAGACCTGACGCTTCGGACCCGCAGGCGATCGCCGACTTCGCCGGGTTGCCGTTCGTGCCGCGGCACCCCATACGATTTACCGCGGCGCCGGCGCGCTGAGCCTGGAGAGCTGATCGACTGCCGGCTCGGGAACGACGATCGCGTGAGCATGGCACTGGCGGCGGTTTCACGCGAGTTCACCATCAGAGCCGAACCCGGATCTCACGCTCGATCAGGCCCTCGACGAAGTCGATGCGCTGGTGGAGAAGGCGGTCAAAAGGGCGACAGCCTGCGAGCGACGTCCTCTCGGCGTCGCTGCTCGGGTGGGATCGACTCGTCGCTTGTCAGCCTCTGCGGCAAGCGGATATGTCGACGGCGACCTCTTTGACCTTCAACGTGCGCTTCCCCGACTCGGCGTACGACGAAACTCCGGCGGCGCGGACCGTGCGCTTCCGGCGCGATCGGGTCCGGAGCACGAGACTCTCGAGATGGACGGGCAGAGCGGGAAGCTGGGAGTGTGATCATACAGGCCTCATGCGCACGGTCGGCCAGCCGTTTGCGGATACGTCGCTGTTCGCCGGCTGACCAGATCTCGGCGGCGATGCGGCGCCACGTGACGGTTGCGCTGTCGGGCGACGGCGGCGACGAGGGTTTCGGCGGGCACGACGTCTACTGGCAGAATCGCGGCCGTCAAACGGCCTGCGGCGGGCACCGGCGCTCTTCTGGCGGGCCGGTGTGCCGTTCGTCGCACCGCTCGCCCGCCTCGGCGTCGTCCGGCCGGCGACTTGCCCGCAGAATGCGCGACCTGGCGGGGGCCGATGGCACCGGAATCCTGCAGACCTTCTTCTCGTTGGCTCGGCAAACGCGAACTCCTCGCGCTGACCGCCCCGCTCCAAGGTGTTGAGCCGTTGCGCCGCGCTCTTCGAGACCCATTGGCGGCACGGGCGAAACGCCTCACCGCTGGAACGTCTCTCCGCACATGCGGTCGAGGCTCCAACGTGCGTCTGATCTCCGGCGAACGACTACCTGCCGAAGGTGGACGCGGGAAGCATGCGGCACTGGCCTCGAGGTGCGCGATGCCCGATGCTGGACGATGAGACCTCATTAGCACCCCGGGCTGGCGCTTCCGCATGCGCTGCGTGTCGACGGAAGGAAGGGCAAGCGCCTGCTCCGTGCGTTGGCCGCCCGGCATCTCCCGCCGAGCATCGCAGCTGGCGCGGCCCAAGCGCAGGGGATTCTCGGTACCGGTCGGCCGCTGGGTGGACAGTTCCTTCCGAGTGTCCTTGCGCGAGAGCCTGCTTGGTGCCGGGAGCCCCGTGGGCGACTACTTCGTACGGCGCGTGTCTACGCACCTTTGGGTCGAGGCGTTCTGTCAAGGACGGACGCTTCCGGGCCTCTCCCCGTGAGGGGCCCTCACCAGCGCGCGATGGGAGCAGAGGCTGCTGGCGCTCGACCTCGCTCTCAAAGACCTCGCCACGAGGACCGCCGAGCCGCTGCGGCGCAGCTTGAGGCTGCTACGGCGTTTCTGCCAGCCGGTCGGCGAGGAGGTAGTCGGCGGTACGCCGAGGACCCTCCTCCAGGCCCACGCTCGTCTCGTATCCGAGGCAGTTCTCGCGCTGCAGTCAGATCCGCCGACGAATCTCGGACCTCGCCCGGCCGCTGAGGAAGGTAGGTCTTTTTCGACCTCACGGCCGAGGACGCGGCCGATCGTGTCGGCAAGCTCGTTGACGGATATCGGACTGCCGGTGGCGATGTTCAGGATGCGACCGTTGACACCCGCCGCGGTCGCCGCGAAGCAGGTTGGCGTCGACGACGTTCGCAACGTACGTGAAGTCGCGCGATTGCATCCCGTCGCCGTAGATCGGCACTGGACGACCCTCCGAGGATCTCCTGGATGAAACGAGGGACGACCGCAGCGTATTGCGACCTCGGATCTCTGGCGGGGCCGGAAGACGCGAAGTACCTGAGCGCGACGGTCTCGATGTCGTAGACGCGGCTGAAGCTGACGCAGAACTGTTCTGCAGCGAGCTTCGCGACGGCGTACGGAGCGATCGGATCGAGCCGACGCCTCGCTTGCGGGGCAGCTCGCCCGAGTTCCCGTAGACGGAAGACGACGACGCGAAGATCACGCGACGCACGCCCTCGTCCCGCGCGGCAAGAAGGACGTTGAGGGTCCCCTCGACGTTGACCGCGGTCGTCGTCGAGCGGATCGTGGACCGACCGTGGGACAGACGGCAATGCGCCTTGGTGAAAACGACGTCGACCCCTCGCACCGCGTTGTGCACGCGCTCGTAGCTACGGAGCTCGCCCTCGACGACCTCGACCTCGTCGCCGACGTCGATCAGATTGGACGCGATTGCCCGTGGCGAAGTTGTCGATCACGCGCACTTCGTGCCCTGCTTCTAGCAGCGCGCGGACGAGATCCGAGCCGATGAAGCCGAGCTCCGCCTGTGGAACGAGGGTCTTCGCGAGCGTCGGTCGTCGGCAGTTCTCGCAGAAGATGGAAGGACTGGCTGAGGGAATCGGCCGACCTGCGGTCCTCACCATAACCGCGCAGCCAGCTTCGTCAACAGCCCGAGCCTGTGCAGGGGCTACGGTTTTTTCGCCATGACCCACTCCGTGGAAGCGGTGCTGGGGAAGTTCCATGCGCGCCCTCGTGGTCAGCCGAACATGTATCCGAACGACGCGCACCCGGACGACGGCACGTTCGTCGCCGCACAGGTGGAAAGCCTTCGCGACATCGGCATTGACGTCGAGCTCCTCTTTGCTTCAACCGCCTGGTGGCGGGGAGACAGGTCTACCGGAGCCTCGGAAAGGCCGTTCGGGCCAGCCTGAATACGGTGAATCCGGACGTCGTGCATGTCATGTACGGCGGCGTGATGTTCGGATGTGGTGACGAAGGCGATTCACGAGCGACCGGTGCTCGTGTCGTTCTGCGGCTCCGACCTACTCGGAATCGACGGTGGAGCGGTCATGAAGCTCTCAGCGCGTTCCGGTGTCGCCGCATCGAAGCGAGCTGCGGTCCGGGCGGCCGGCATTGTGGTCAAATCGGAGAAACCTCTTGGAGGCAAACTCCCTAGGGGCATCGACAACTCCGCGTTCGGCTTCTACCGAACGGCGTTGATCTCCCGCCGCTTCAGGCCCATGGACAGGCTGGAGTGCCGACACCGCTTGGGGTGGATCCGTCTCGTCGGCACGTGCTGTTTCCGGCGAACCCGACCCGCCCGAGAAGCGGTTCTGGCCTGCGGAAGCTTGCGTAGCGCAGCTGAACCAGAGCGGCGCTACGTCGAGCTGCACGGGTTCTCAGGGACGCCCTAATGACCGGCAAAGGCTGTTCTGGCTGAACCGGCGGCGGGAGGCGATCCTGCACGCCGACGCACGAGCGCCTCTCCCAACGCCGTCAAAGAGGCGCTGGATGCAAAACGTGCTGTCAGTCTCAGTCGATGTCGGTGACGTCCGGAGCCCGGATCGCCGGCATCGACGGGCGTTATCGCAGATCCGGACCCGCGGATCTCGCCGCCAAGCTGAGCTCTTTGTGCTCCAGCGCGAGGCGCCGATCGACGCGCGCAGTCGAATGGATGAGATCTCTCTGAAAGCACGTGGCCCAAAGTCTGAGACTACGGGGACGCTTACCGACGCGAGCGAGATCTCAGGCGCTGGAGAGCGAGAGCATTTTCATGCTCCCGATGAGAAACGGCAGCGCCAGCGCAATTCTTATCAAGATCCAGAGAGGGGCGCGCGTTTGTTTCGGACGACGCAAAGAAGGAGGCGATACCGCCGCGACAGGCTGGGACACCATGCGTTTCGCGCACCCGCATGATGAACCCTGCGTCGGCATCACGCGCTCTGATGGCCGCTCTCCAAAAGGCGCGTCCGGTCGTAATGAGCATGCCGAGAAAGAGAAAGAGTCCTGGTAACCCTATCTCGGCGGCGGTTTCTGATGTACGTTATGCGCATAGAGGCCATTGTTGCGCAAGCAATACGCAACTGAACGAAGTAC